>Ga0163223_100026_pt1 | contig 74731 bp, 63 predicted proteins | sample MSEWel2016_02_17_2_FD_113147 | JGI IMG/M metagenome (GOLD analysis project Ga0163223, IMG submission 113147) | Subsurface microbial communities from deep shales in West Virginia, USA - MSEEL Well Study Marcellus 5H_2016_02_17 ...
CGTGAGAAAAATCTCGTGGTCATTAAGCCCAGTGGTGTTGATTATGAATCCATGACACAAGAGGATATGGTTGTTGTTGATATGGAAGGTAACGTTGTTGAAGGGGACTATAAACCGTCATCGGATACGGCGACACATTTAGAACTCTATAAAGCATTTTCAGATATTGGTGGAATTGTTCATACGCATTCGTCTTGGGCAACAAGTTTTGCTCAAGCAGGTGTTGATATTAAACCTCTTGGAACGACTCATGCGGATTATTTTTATGGAGCGGTGCCATGTACAAGGGCAATGCGACCGGAAGAGATTGCAAAGGATTATGAAAAAGAAACCGGAAGTGTAATTATTGAGACCTTTCATGAGCGCAAGATTAAAGCCTTAGAGGTTCCGGCGGTATTGGTCAAAGAACATGGCCCCTTTACATGGGGCAAAAGTGCGGAGGAAGCTGTCTATCATGCAGTCGTTCTTGAAGAAGTTGCGAAGATGGCTTTTGCAGCATCACTCATGAAAGAATATGGTGGTAAGTCTCATATGCAACAAGAATTGTTGGATAAGCATTTTTTGCGTAAGCATGGGAAGAATGCCTATTATGGTCAAGAGGGCGGTCACTAAAAAGCAAAGACGATTCATATTGGAGGTTATAAAATTGTTATTTGAAATACATGATGTAGGGTATAATTATAAAGCAAATTCATTATTTCGAATAGAACGGCCATTTGGTTCTGAAGATTATCTGTTTCTGTTTTTTTCAACAGAAGTGAAGATACGTATTCATGATGAGTTAATCCATGTCAAACCGAATTCTTTTATATTATATGAACCGGGAGAGCCACAGTTATACTATAATAATGAGGGTGGTTTCACGAATGATTATTTTCATTTTATGGGCAGGCATCTTAGTCATTATTTTCTTCGACTGGGTGTAGTTGTAAACACGCCATATGAGATGAAAGACTACAATTTCATCCGTTTCTTTGTCCGGAAAATCGAGAAAGAATTTATTCGTAAGGATTTATTTTGGGAAGAACGTATTAGCTCACAAATGGAGGACTTCTTTATCGGACTTGCACGGTTACATAAGTATAAACAAGATTATTCACTTGATCCCTACAAAACAACCATGATCGAAAAATTTAAAGCGGCACGTGAAGAAATATTTACAAACTTATCCATGGATTGGACCATTGATGAAATGGCGGATTTAGTATATCTGAGTCGATCAAGATTTTCAGTGCTTTATAAAGAGTTTTTCGGATGTAGTCCGAAGGAAGATTTGATACAAGCGCGGATGACACGTGCAAAATATTTGCTGGCGTCTTCGACAGGATCGGTCAAAGAGGTTGCTGAAAAAGTTGGCTATGATAACATTTACCATTTTAGTAAACAATTCAAGAAAATGAGCGGACACTCACCTAGAAAATATGTTGAACTGAGTAAAAACAGTAACATTGAAATTATGAGCCAAGCTGTTTTATAATTCCAAAAATAGAGTCAGTATTGGCTCTATTTTTTTGTCTCTGAACATATAAAACAAAATGATAAATAGGAGAAAGGACTTCTTCATTGACGAAAAAATAGGAAAGTGATATACTTTGACTATATATAAAATATTTTAATAAAACCTATAATGGTTGTAGGAGAATACTGACGAGTCAAAGGAGAATGGTATGAAGAATGCAAATTGTCTAGTCAACAAAAATTACCGAATTGCAGATATCGATGAGAGAGTGTACGGCTCCTTTATTGAGCACATGGGTAGAGCAGTTTACACCGGGATTTACGAGCCGGACCATCAGGAGGCAGATGAACAAGGCTTTCGTAAAGATGTTATTCAAGCAATTAATGAATTAAATGTACCGATTGTAAGATACCCAGGGGGAAACTTTTTATCAGGCTATGATTGGAAAGATGGTATCGGACCTAAAGAAGAGCGTCCTGTTCGTTTAGACTACGCATGGTTTTCGATAGAAGACAATAGTTTTGGCATTGATGAATTCGCAGACTGGTCCAAAAAAGCGAAGACAGATGGCATGATTGCTGTCAATTTAGGAACAGGAACACCGGCAGAAGCAGGACAACTTATTGAATATTGTAATATTGAAAAAGGAACCCATTGGAGTGATTTGCGCCGTAAGAATGGACATGAAGAACCTCATAACTTCAAAGTATGGTGTTTGGGCAATGAAATGGATGGACCATGGCAAACCTGTCAGTTAACCGCTGAAGACTATGGAAAAAAAGCAAAAGAAACCGCAAAAATATTAAAGTGGGTTGACCCGGATATTGAGTTAGTTGCCTGTGGAAGTTCTAGCAAAGAAATGCCAACCTTCCCAGAATGGGATTTAACGGTTTTGGACCATACATATGAGTATGTTGATTTTATATCCTTGCATCGATATTATGAGTATAATGGTGATGTACAGAATTTCTTGGCAGCACATTATGATTTAAACGAATTTATTCAAACCATCCGTGCTGCGGCTGATTATGTAAAAGCGAAACATCGTGGAACAAAAGATATTTATCTAAGTTTAGATGAATGGAATGTATGGTATAACTCTCAAATGGATACGAAGCGCTGGCAACATGCACCGGCAATTGCAGAGGATGTATATACCTTGTTAGATGCTTTGGTTGTGGGTGGATTACTATGTACGATTGTTAATAACGCTGACCGCGTACGTATGGCATGCCTAGCACAATTGGTGAACGCATTAGCTCCAATTCATACAGCGCCAAACGGAGAAGTGCTTAAACATACAACTTATTACCCATTCCAACAAGTGAGTAACTACGGTCGCGGCGACGTCTATAAAAATCTAGTGGTATGTGATGATGTTGAAACAGAGCGTTTTGGCAAGATTCCAGAACTTCAGAGTTTGACAACATTTGATGCAGATAAAGGCGAACTGGCATTTTTTGTATTAAATACAAATCAAACAGAAGACATCAAGTTAGATCTTGATTTAAAGGAATTTGGTCAATTAAAGATGATTGATCATGAAGTTCTTGTAGGAAATGATATGTTTGCAGTGAACTCCTTTGAAAAACCCCAAAATGTTGTTCCTAAAAAAGTAAATCTTGCAGAAACAATAGGAACAGAATTTGCGCTTGAATTACCAAAATTATCATGGCATATGGTACGTTTTAGCGTTCAATAAAAAATAAGGAGTCGGATATGGAAGAAAGAATAGTTGATCAATGGAGTAATCCCTTAATCGAACAAAGAGCTGATCCTTGGATGATGCTTCATCAAGATGGATATTATTATTTTACGGCGACTGTACCGGAGTATAACCATATTGAACTTCGGCGGAGTAAAACAATCAATGGTTTATCTGTAGCAGAGCCGAAAGCTGTTTGGCATGAACATGAAGAAGGTGCGATGAAGTATCATATCTGGGCTCCTGAGATTCATTATATTCAAGGAAAGTGGTATATATATTTTGCTGCTGGACATGCGGAAGATGAATGGCGTATTCGAATGTATGTACTTGAATGTGAAGAAGCCAACCCTCTTGAAGGCAAATGGGTTGAAAAAGGACAGATTCAAACACATTGGGATTCCTTTAGTTTAGATGCGACATCTTTTGAGCACAAGGATAAACTATATCTCATTTGGGCTCAAAGTGATCCGAATATAAAGGGAAACTCGAATTTATATATTGATGAGATGTTAAATCCATGGACCTTAAGTGGACGCCAGGCCATGATTTCCACTCCGGAATATGAATGGGAGCGCATTGGATTTAACGTAAATGAAGGTCCGGCTGTGCTCAAAGCAAATGGGAAAATCTATGTCACATATTCAGCCAGTAAGACAGATTATAATTATTGTATTGGCTTGTTAGAAATTGATGAAAAGAAAGACTTTCTAAAGGCTGAAAATTGGGTTAAGCATACAGAACCTGTATTTAGGACATATGCGCAAAACAGTCAATTTGGTCCGGGACATAACTCCTTTGTTCGAATCAAAGGGACTCAGCAGATAGGGATGGTTTATCATGCAAGAAATTATCGCAACATAGAGGGTGATCCATTAAGTGACCCTAATCGTCATACCCGAGTTCAGCTTATAGATATTCAAGAAAATGGTATTGATTTTGGAGTTCCGGTAAAAAATGGGACCTATCAACTAAACTGATTTAAAAGCAATAGTAGGCAGGTGGAAATCTATTATGCCTACTATTTTCATGTGGCAAAATAAGAAACACGGATTTTCGCTTTCTGTAGAGGTTGATTTCTGTTATAATGAATAGGATAGTTTAAGTATACGACACAAGGAGGATCCAATGAATAACTATATTTTAGCACTTAATTGTGGGAGTTCATCACTAAAATTCACACTGTTTATGATTGTTGAACATAACAAATTAGAGCATAACTTGAGTGGTATTGTCGAAGAGATTGGCAATGTAGAAAAGAGTCGACTAAAGTTTGAGTTGAATGATGAAAAAACCATTAGAGATATGCGTCTATCGAATCATAGAGATGCACTCGAAGCTGTATTTAATGTGTTCGAAGAATTTAATATCCAGAAAAATGATATAAAAAGTATCGGTCATCGTGTTGTACATGGTGGAACAAAATACAATCAAAGCATTTTGATTGATCAGCAGGTGTTAAATACGATTGAAGAACTTATTCCTATTGCTCCATTGCATAACCCGCCAAATCTTCTTGGAATTAAAGTAGCCATGGAAGTTATGGGTGATGTTCCCCAAGTCGCAATTTTTGACACGGCTTTTCATGGTACATTACCGGAGTACGCTTTCCGTTATGCGATTCCTGAGCAATGGTATAAAGAATTTGGTGTCCGAACATATGGTTTCCATGGAACGTCCCATATGTATGTATCAAAGCGTGCGGCCAGTATTATAGGAAAACCCTATGATACCTTTAATGGAATTACCGCGCATTTAGGAAATGGATGTAGTCTTGCCAAGATTCAAAATGGTAAATCCGTGGATACCTCGATGGGATTCACTCCCCTTGAAGGTGTTATTATGGGAACGCGGTCCGGTGATATTGACCCGGCAATTATTTCTCATGTTGTGAATAACCTTATGGTCAAAGAAGGGATTCAACATGAAGAAGCCTTTGACATTGTCATGAATGCACTCAATAAAGAGAGCGGTTTAAAGGCTTTGGGAAAAACTAATATGATGCAAGATATACGAAAAAAAGCTGAAAGTGGAGATGTCCAGGCTGAACTAGTCATATCAATCTATGCATATCGTATTGCCAAGTATATTGGTGCTTATTGGGCGACATTAGACGGATGTGATACCTTGATTTTTACAGCAGGATTAGGTGAAAATGAAGGATATGTCAGAAAGAAAATCGCAAGTTTTCTTCCAAACATCGGCATTGAAATCGACGATGAGAAAAATGCCATACGTAAGGAAGAGATTCAAATCGGCCAGTCAAAGAGCCATGGATTAAAGGTCATGGTAATACCGACGGACGAAGAAATTGTTATCGCATACGATGCTTTTTATTTAGGACATTTAAAAAAGAGACTTCCGGATAAATATCCGTTTGAATAGGAAAATATATAATGGACGCATTTATACTTACATTTAACGCAATTGCTCCTGTATTTTTAATGATTTTGTTAGGATATGGGATGAAGCTAGTAAAATTAGTTTCAGAAGACTTTGTAACAGTATCAATGAAACTTGTATTTAAAGTTTTCTTGCCGATTTTACTTTTTCAAAAAGTTGCACATATTGACTTGGCAACATCAATCACGCTAGATGACCTATGGCTCATGGGGTATTCAGTTGTTGCATTGTTATTAGCAGCAGGCTTAGCAAGTTTAGCGGGACATTACATTTTAAGACTGGGATATAATCATCGGGGGTTCGTTAAAGGCGCATTTATTCAAGGCGCCTTTAGAACCAACTATGCCATTATAAGCTATCCGATTTTATTAGGCATGTTTGGAGATGCTGTTGTATTAAAGCTAGCCTTAGTCACCGTGATTTCAATACCAATCTTTAACATAATTTCTATTATTGCATTGACGCCGGAAAAAAGTCATGATATAAAAACATATATGGCACTTTTGAAAAACATTATAAGCAATCCCTTGATTATCGGTATTGTGTTAGGTTTTTTCTCTGCCTTGCTGAATTTGACCTATCCGCCTGTGATAGAGGCCTTTATAACATCATCGGCAACATTAGCAACACCATTAGCATTGGTTTCGTTAGGAATATTTTTCCGTTTTGACCATTTTCGAGAAACACTTAAGTTGACACTTATTGCTACCGGAATCAAAAATCTACTGCTTCCATTCGTTTTTTCAGCAATAGCTTACTGGATTGGACTAAGCCCCATGAATATTGTTATTATTACCATATTAGTAGGTGGGCCGACAGCCGTCAGCAGTTTTGCGATGAGTAAAGAGATGGATGGCGATGCGGTATTATCAGGGAATATTATTATTATGACGACCTTAATATGTTCGTTTACCTTGATGCTGTTTTTAACATTTTGGGTAAGTGTCTTAGGTCTTGCCTAATTCAAATAGGAGTAGACGATGAAACTAAAAAAATATTATGATAAATTAAAAATAAAAGAAAAACTTACTATGGCACATCTTTTGATTGTGCTACTAGTAAGTTTTGTTAGTTTGATTTCATTTCAAGTATCTTTTAATGTATATAATGCACTTCTATATCAATCTTCTGCCCAGGTTTTACAACTATCAACCAATCAGATTGAAAGTGAATTGCGTAAAATGGATTCATACTCATACAATCTTTTGTCGGATAAAAATGTTCAGCAAAAAATGATGGATATAAAATACGCGTCGAATGCATTTCGTCGAAATAATCTTGTGGACGATTTACTTGAGCGGTTTTTGATTTATGTAGCCTCAGAACGAAATATTTCGACAATTTATTTTATTGATACAGAAGGCGTACAATATTATGAAGGGATTAACCCAGTGTCGCTTCCGGAAGATGTGAAAAACCAAACAATACAAGCAGCCTTAAATGGAAATGGAAATAGTGTCATCCTCGATCAGTATGCAGAACGAGGCTTTATTCTACTAGCAAAACAATTTCGGTCAACAGCACAATTGAGTTTGGAAAATTTAGGTGTCGTCGTTCTTCGATTAGATTTAAACGAAGTCGGAGATGCTTACATGTCAAATACTACAATGGAAGACTCTCATTTGTTTATTTTTTCTGAACAAAATCTAATCTACAAAGATCCTTCATCTCAGAATATGGAGTTAGAACTTGAAGATTTGGATCGGGAAGAAGGATTTTCCATAAAAAGCCTTAACGGAAAAAAATATTTTTTATCCTATTCAACGTCAAATTATACCAATTGGACCTATGTAAATGTTATTGGATATAATGAAGCCTTCAACCAAGTTGAGAAAATGCGGATTTTGATTCTCCTTGTTTTTGTAGGTGTCTTTGTTATCGGAAGCATTATCAGTATTTTATTGGCGAAAAGTATTACAAAACCTATTATGGATTTGACAATGCGTATGAAACGGGTTGAAACCGGTGATTTTAGTGAAGTTAAAATCAATGAGGACATACAAAAAAGAGAAGATGAAATCGGTATGCTTCAAAAAGATTTTGAGTTGATGATTTCACGAATTAATACCTTGATCGATGAAAATTTTAAAAAACAAATTATGATTAAAGATACGAATTTTAAGGCCCTTCAAGCGCAAATTAACCCTCACTTTTTGTATAATACCCTGGAATCGATTAACTGGTTGGCCAAAGCTAATCATCAAGAAGAAATAGCTACTATGGTTAAAGCTCTGGGGAAATTATTACGTAATGCGGTTAATACGGATGAACTGATGATTAGTGTTCAAGAAGAATTGGAATTATTGGATGCATATATCAGCATTCAAAAATATCGCTATGAAGAACGTTTAATTTACAGGAACCGTGTGGATCGGAGTTTTTATTCTATAGATATTCCTAAGCTGACCTTGCAGCCTCTTGTTGAAAATGCCATTGTCCATTCGATGGAAAACATGTTAGAGCCTTGTGAAATATCGATTTATGCACAAAAACATGAAGGAACAATTATGTTATATGTTGAAGACAATGGATTGGGGATACATGAAGATACATTAAAGAAACTCCAGAATAATGAGCACTTAGAGAGTCGAAAAGGAATGGGAATCGGCCTTCAAAATATTGATGATCGCCTTAAGATGACCTTTGGTTCGGAATATGGCTTGTTCATTACAAGTGAAATTGGTCAAGGTACACGTATAGAAATTCGAATACCTGAAGAAAGGAAGAAGGATTATGTATAAGATTTTGCTTGTTGATGACGAACGTATTATTAGAGAAAGTATTTCAAGTCTTATTGATTGGGAAACATATGGCTTTGAACTTATAGGAACAGCCAAACATGGGATTGAAGCCTATGATATCATTCTTCGTGAGCATCCGGATTTAGTTATTACGGATTTGAAAATGCCGGTTATGTCAGGAATCCAATTGATTGAAAAAGTGAAAATGAAATACCCGGAAATCGAATTTGCTATTCTTTCTGGGCACAGCGAGTTTAAACTAGCCAAAGAAACGATGAAGCATGGGGTTAAACATTATTTATTGAAGCCATGTGATGAAAAAGATCTGATACATATTTTAGAAGAAGTTCGTAGTCGTCTAAAATTAAAAGAAAAGCGTGAAGACTTTATTAAAAAAAACAATGAAAAGCTCGAAAAAATTATTCCTCTTGTTAAAGAGCAATTTATACGAGATTTTATTATGAGCCGTCATTACAATCAAAACGAACTTGATTATTTTATGAACCTATTTAATGTTAAAAATAAACGGATTCGTGTCATAATATTGCAGCCTATGGGGGACTATAATTTTAATACACTCTTTGCCTTATTAAATATTGTAAAACGGCAAACCTTTCAAGAGTCTATTTATTTTAAAACGACGGTGAATAAAAGTGTCTTGTTGATTGTTGAAAATTTAGAAGAAAAGCAAATAGAAGAATTCTTAAATGAAATTATGGAGAATTTCAAATACTTAGCAGACAAGGACTTAGTGACAACCTACACACGTGAAGGGGATTTTGATGAAGTAAGTGTCTTGTTCCAAAAGGCACAAGATTATTTGAATTATGCCTTTTATCTAGGAAATAGTTGTATTATTTCATATAAAGATATTGAAAAAGGGATGCAAGTCAATGAGGTTGATAGCATTGATCTTCAAGAAATTGTGACAACGGTAAAATCAGGAAACTCAGAATTATTTAATCAAAAGATTACGGAATATTTTGATCATCTGTCAAAGATGCGTTTTGATATTAGCACTTTCAAGTTTTATTGCATTGAATTAGCCTCAGCCATATTGCGACAATGTCAAACGGATAAAGCAAATGCATATATTCAAAAGCTACTAGAAATTCAACTGTATGATAGCTTTGAACAAACAAAAGACGAAATCATTAAGATTGGTAATGAAGTAGTTGCCATGAATTACTCGGGAATTATTCATCGACATAATGAAATTGTGGAAAATATGCTACGTATTATTGATGAACATATTGACCAAGAAGAATTATCCTTGAAATGGATTGCAAATGAAGTCTTATATATGAATAGTGGTTATTTATCAAAATTGTTTTCGAAAGAGATGGATGAAAATTTTTCCCAATACTTAATGCGCCGACGAATGGAAAAAGCCAAAGAAGTTATTGAACAATCATCATCAGCAAAGGTTTATGAAATTGCATCCAAGGTCGGGATGGGAAATAATCCACAATACTTTAGCCAGTTATTTAAACGCCATACCGGTATGACGCCATCAGAATATAAAAATCAAACAATGATTTAGAAACAATAACGCTTTTTTATACAAAAGACATGAAATTAAACAAAAAAATAAAAAAAACCACAAAAAAAGTAAGGAGAGAACTTTTTTTGAACAAAACTGAACATGATATTCGATTGTGATAAATGCTCTTTCTGTGTAAACTAATAGAGTAATAAGAAACAGACAAATAATATTATTTCAGGAGGTAGTTATAATGAAAAAGGTATTGTCAATGATACTGGTACTTATGATGGTAACAGCATTATTTGCAGGTTGTGGTCAAGAAGAGGACACAACAGGTAATGACACCAACACAGGATCAGAAGATACGACAGCAGATTCAGGTAGTACAGATGATTCTACAGATTCTGATGCGTCAACAGATTCAGAGAGTTCTGATGAGGAAATTGTCCTTCGTGTAGCATGGTGGGGAAACCAAGTTCGTGATGCAAGAACAGAAGAAGCATTAGCATTATACACAGAAATGTATCCGAATGTTACTTTTGAATTAGAGCCTATAGGTTGGGCAGGATATTGGGATAAACTAGCAACACAAACAGCAGGTGGATCATTACCTGATATTATTCAACAAGATTATGCATTTATCGGTCAATATATTGATAAAGGTGTTTTAGCAGACCTTACTCCTTATGTGGAGTCCGGTGTATTAAATCTTGATGACGTAGCTCCGGCTAACTTAGAAGGTGGAAGTGCTGATGGTGGATTATATGGTATTCCGCTTGGAATGAATGCCTTAGCATATGTATATAACAAGTCTTTAATGGATCAAATGGGATATGATTCAGTGGATCCTGATTGGACATGGAATGATTTTGAGGCATTGATTAGTGATGCATATAATGAACATGGAATCCGTTCTGATGCACCTTTATGGGATGATCCAAAATTCTTCCTTGAAAACTTGTTACGTCAAAATGGTAAAAGTGTTTATAATGAAGAAGGAAATGGCCTTGGATTTGAATCAACAGATGAACTTGTAAGTATGTTTTCAATTTTAGCTGACAATACTGAAGCAGGCGTATTCCCAGATCCTCAAGAAATCGCTCAAAAAACAACAATGGAAGAATCCTTGTTTGTAAATGATGAAACTCTTGGTGGATTTATTTGGAGTAACTTCTTTGTAGCTTATGCAGACCTTATGGATTCTGAATTAGAATTGACAGTAATGCCAAATGACGAAAATGGTAATTCAGGTCTTTACTTAAAACCTTCACAATTCTTCTCAGTGACGGAGTCATCAGAGCATAAAGAAGAGGCAGCTCGAGTTATCGATTTCTTTACCAACTCTGTTGAAGCAAATGAAATTTTACTTGCTGAACGTGGTGTTCCAATTGCAGCTTCAGTTCGTGACGGAATCAAAGATTCTGTAAGTACAGAAGTCGCAGCTACATTTGACTACATTGCATTAGCTGAAAACTATGCAACACCTATTTCAGCTCCGGAACCAGCAGGTGCAGCAGAAGTTACAAAAGCACTTAAGTCCATCTATGAAGAAGTGGCTTATGGGGTAACAACGCCTGAAGAGGGTGCAGAACGATTTATGCAAGAAGCAAATTCGATTTTATCAGCAAACTAATATAACTATAACTTGTAAGTCATTAACTCATGTGAATTGGCCGGTTATCCTTCTAAAGGGTAACCGGCAAAAATTAGGAGATGTATATGGATAAAAAAGTTCAAACCCCAAATTTTCGAGAACGGTTCTCAACGTTTATGGACAAGGATAATACAGTAGGATATGTTTTTATCTTACCTTGGTTGATTGGTTTTTTTGCATTTACCTTTATTCCTGTTGTCGCTTCTCTCGTTCTTTCGTTTACCAAATATGATTTACTATCTCCGCCTACATTCATTGGACTTAAAAATTACATTACAATGTTTACAGGAGATGCATTATTCATTAAATCAGTAAAGATAACATTCTTATTTGTTGCGGTTTCAGTACCGTTACGATTGATTTTTGCCTTAATGTTGGCAATGGTCTTTAATAAACCTACGAGGTTAACCGGCTTTTACCGAGCTGTTTACTATATACCTTCAATTGTTGGAGGAAGTGTTGCTATAGCTGTTATGTGGAGTCGTATATTTGATTCTGAAGGTGCTATTAATAGTATCATGATCAGCTTAGGCATTTTAAAGGAGCCAATATATTGGCTAGGTAACCCCAATACAACTATGATTGTATTAGTACTTTTATATGTATGGCAATTTGGTTCTGCAATGCTTATTTTCTTGGCTGGATTAAAACAGATTCCAATGAGTTTATATGAATCAGCTAAAATAGATGGAGCCAATAAAGTGCAACAATTTATAAAAGTAACAATACCAATGTTAACACCAATTATTTTGTTTAATTTAATTATGCAGGTAATCAACGGTTTTATGATGTTTACTCAAGCCTTTGTCTTAACTAATGGAACAGGTGGACCTTTAAATAGCTTGTTAGTATATTCCATGTATATGTACAGAAAAACATTTGAATTCTATCAAATGGGATATGGTTCAGCTATGGCATGGTTTATGTTGATTGTTGTAAGTATCATGACAGGAATTATTTTCAAGACATCAAATCAATGGGTATTCTATGAGGCAAAGGAGGACTAATATGAAACGTAAACAGCAAATAGGACGATTAATATATCATATCATCATAATGGGCTTTGCATACGTTATGATTTATCCAATCCTTTGGATGTTCTTTGCTTCATTTAAAGATAATATGGAGATTTTTGCAGATGCAAGTCGACTATGGCCACAAAACTTTGATTTTGGAAACTATGCACGTGGTTGGGCCGGATTCAGTGGATATACCTTTGGAACCTTTTTCAAGAACTCGGCAGTTATTTCCATTATTTCAACACTAGCAACAGTGCTTTCATCAGCAATAATCGCGTATGGATTTGCACGCGTGAAGTTTAAGTTTCAAAAATTTTGGTTTGCTATTATGATTTCAACCATGATGCTACCGATTCAGATTATCATGGTGCCACAATTTATTATTTTCCATAAGTTAAACCTTGTTGGAACCATCTTACCGGTTGTATTGCCACACTTTTTCGGAGTTCCCTTTTTCATATTCCTAATGATGCAGTTTATACAAGGTGTCCCGAGAGACTTAGATGAAGCTGCCAAAATAGACGGATGCAGTAAGTATGCAATCTTTTACAAGATTATATTACCCCTAATGAAACCGGCACTCGTAACAGCAACTATTTTCCAATTTTACTGGAAATGGGATGACTTCTTAGGACCTTTACTTTACTTAAACAAACCAGAACAATATACAGCAACCCTCGCATTGCGACTCTTTGCTGACCCGGGTAGCACCGTTCCATGGGGAGAGATGCTCTCAATGGCAACCCTATCCATCGTTCCAATCGTATTAATTTTCTTAATGTTCCAGAAGTATCTGGTAGAAGGTATTTCAACATCAGGATTAAAAGGATAAAATTAAAAGTAGGTATATATAGAAGTGGGCGCGGCAGACACAGAAGTGCAAAGCACTTCAGTGACTGCAATGCCCATGAATCTATACATACCTACTTTTCTATATGCACCTTTCGTTTACGGACTTATACCTAAACGCTCTGTCATGATAAAGATACTATTTTTCGCTATTTAGAAACGGTGGATATGTTTGTTAATGAGTCGCCAAGCGCTCGGTTTGAAATTTTGGAAACCAGTTTAGAGGGACTTTGCTGAAAACAAAAAGGATAGCAAGTTAAGGATTCAACTGTTTGAACGCAGTGAGTTTTGAATCCGCTTGCTATCCTTTTTGTTTTCAGTATTAGTCCGTCTTAACGCAGTTCCTCATTGAAAACCGAGCGCTTGGCGACTCCTTTACTACAAATTCTCAGGATTCAACTGTTTGAACGCAGTGAGTTTTGAATCCGCTTGCTATCTTTTTATAGTTTTCAGTATTAGTCCGTCTTAACGCAGTTCCTCATTGAAAACCGAGCGCTTGGCGACTCCTTTACTTCAAATTCTCAGGATTTAAACAATCAAGTTCAGGAAGTACGAAACGGCCGTTTTCACGAATAAGGACATCGTCAAAGTAGATTTTTCCGCCACCAAATTCCGGCGTCTGAATGCATACAAGATCCCAGTGAATTGCAGAGCGGTTTGTGTTGTCTGCGTCTTCATAGGCATTGCCAGGGGTAAAGTGGAAGCTTCCCATAATTTTTTCGTCAAAGAGAGTATCTTTCATTGGTTTTAAAATATAGGGGTTAATGCCAATGGCGAATTCGCCGACATATCTTGCACCGTCATCAGTATCAAAGACTTCATTAATTCGTTCATTATCATTTGAAGTTGCTTCGACAATTTTACCATCTTTGAAGGTAAGTTGAATATTTTCGTATGTGAATCCTTGATATACTGCCGGAGTATTGTATTGAAGGGTTCCGTTGATGGAATTTTTTACTGGCGCTGTGTAAATCTCACCATCCGGAATATTCATTTCACCTGCGCATTTTATAACAGGAATGTCTTTTATTGAGAAGGTTAAATCCGTTCCGGGACCAACGATATGTACTTGATCTGTTTTTTCCATTAAAGCTTTTAACGGATTCATGGCTTCGTCCATTTTGCTATAGTCAAGATTACATACATTAAAATAAAAATCTTCAAATGCAGAGGTACTGGTATTACTTAATTGTGCCATCGATGGTGTTGGGTATCTTAAAACAACCCAGCGTGTATGAGGTACACGTATCTCGCTATGTACTTTTTGCTGGAGTAATTTTTGATATTTGGACATTTGCGTGGAAGGAACATCAGATAATTCGCTGACATTTTCACTGCCACGCACACCAATGTAACAATCCATGGCCTTCATGCGGTCCATTTCCCACTGTGCCCGCATTGTAAAGTATTCATCAGGTGCTTCAAGAATTTGTTCGCGGAGTAAACGCATATCGGTGGATTGAATAAATGGTATTCCCCCAACGTTAAATACTTCCTTAACAAGTGCTCTTGCGAGCGCTTTTGTATCTTCGTCCATATGCTCGATTAATACTTTTTCGCCTTTTTGTACTTTTAGCGAATACTGTACGAGATTTTGAGCTAATTTTTCTACTCTTTGATCCATAGTTTCACCTTTCCTTCATCTTTAATATATGATATTATTGATTCTATATAGATGATTTTTATATTTGATGGTCATCTAATATACTGCTAGTATTATATCATAAAATACATAGGATTAAAATACTATATGAAAAGGAAGGTATATTATGAAAGCAACATTGATTAAAGACTTGTACAAGGATTATTCACAGTTCTTGGACCAAGAGATTACAGTATCCGGTTGGGTGCGAAGCGTTCGAGCATCAAGTAAATTCGGCTTTATTGTCATTAATGACGGAACACATTTTAATACATTACAAATTGTTATGGATGATGCACTCGAAGGATATAAGGAACATGCCAAGTTAAATGTAGGCTCAGCGATTATTGTTAAAGGAAGACTTGTGGCAACGCCTGATGCCAAGCAGGATTTTGAACTACAGGCATCTGAAATTCAAGTTGAGGGTCAATCACAACCGGATTATCCTTTGCAAAAAAAACGTCATACATTTGAATATTTACGAACAATTGCTCACCTGCGCCCCCGAACAAATACGTTTGCAGCTGTTTTTCGTGTACGTTCACTAACTGCTTTTGCTATCCACCAATTCTTTAATGAACGTGGGTTTGTGTATGTACATACCCCAATTGTTACGGCAAGTGACTGTGAAGGGGCTGGCGAAATGTTTAGAGTATCAACCATGAATCCTTCAAATATACCTATGGCAGAAGGTGCTGTTGATTATAGTCAAGATTTTTTCGGAAAAGAAGCAAGTCTTACGGTTAGTGGGCAACTTAATGTTGAGACCTATGCAATGGCATTTAGAAATGTATATACGTTTGGTCCTACATTCCGTGCAGAAAATTCAAATACACCACGACATGCTGCGGAATTTTGGATGATTGAACCTGAGATGGCTTTTGCAGACTTAATTGATGATATGGATGTTGCAGAAGATATGATTAAGTATATTATTCGATATGTTCAAGAACATGCACCGGAAGAGATGAACTTCTTCAGTCAATTTATTGATAAAGGATTAAATGAACGACTGAATAATGTAGTGAACAATCGTTTTGAACGAATTACATATACGGATGCGGTAGAACTGCTTAAAAAGAATAATTCCAACTTTGAATACCCAGTTGAATGGGGAAGTGATCTCCAAACAGAGCATGAACGGTATTTGACAGAAGTCATTTATAAAAAACCTGTTTTTGTTACCGATTATCCAAAAGATATTAAGGCCTTCTATATGAAACTCAATGATGATGGAAAAACAGTTGCAGCAATGGATCTACTTGTTCCCGGTGTCGGAGAGATTATCGGTGGAAGTCAGCGTGAAGACGATTTAGAACTTATGAAAAAGCGTATGGCTGAGATGGGATTAAATGAAGAAGATTACTGGTGGTACTTAGATCTTCGAAAATACGGGGGCACAAGACATGCTGGATTTGGTTTAGGCTTTGAGCGTATGATTATGTATATGACGGGAATGACCAACATTCGTGATGTAATATCCTTCCCAAGAACAGTAAATAATTGTCATATCTAATGGATGAATTATTTCTGATATTTGTTTTATTTTCCTTTTTAGGTTGGTCTATCGAAGTAATCTATGCCTATTATAAACATCATAAATTCGTAAATCGTGGCTTTTTGGCAGGACCATTCTGCCCGATTTACGGGATAGGTGTAGTGCTACTTTATGTTACAATTCATACTATTTTAAATCAAAGCTCATTACGTAACCCTGGATTAATTATTGGAACTTTTTTTCTTTCAGCACTCATCACGACAATTATTGAATGGATCGTGGGCTCCTTGTTGTTTTATTTTTTTAAAACAAGATGGTGGGATTATTCTCATCAAAAGTTCAATTTAAAAGGATACATCTGTTTGAAGTTCTCCATCTATTGGGGAATTATTGGAACCTTTGTTATATATAGTGTGTTACCCCTCAGTTTTTTCATGATTGGAAGGCTATCAGAACCTGTTATGGAAGCTATGATTACTCTATTTTTGATATATTTTGTCATTGATGGTAGCTTGACGATGCGAACCCTTGTTGACTTTAGAAGATTACTTTTTGAATTGGAAAATGAAGCGAAAAATATGCGACAATCGCAGATGAAGCTTATTAATGAAATGCGTGGTTCCTTTGAGTTATTCAAAAAATATATTGAAAAATTAGATGCCCTACAAAGTTACTATAGCTTTGAAATCAAAGAGATTATTAATGACTTAATTGATCATGATAAGATTATCAGTGTTCGAACGAAGTTCAACATGCTAAACAACCAAAATAATTACGAACAACTTGTAAAAAAAATACGATATTCACGATTATTTAAAGCCTTCCCGGACATGACATCAAGACGGTTTTCTGAACTTTTAAAAGACTTGCGAAGGCGCTAAAGGAATGTATAAATGAATCAAAAAGTAGTAAATGAAATCAAAGAAATTATTCGACGCGAAGATATTTTGCGTCATATTCAAAAGATGGATGCCTATTATCATCATGGGAAGATTACGACCATGTGGCATTGCATTGCAGTTACTTATTTTAGTTTAAAAATTGCGTCACTGTTAAAACTTAAAATTCAAAAAAAAAGTATGGTTATCGGAGCCTTGTTTCATGACTATTATTTGTATGATTGGCATGTACGTGAAAAGTATCATCAGTTTCATGGATTTAAACGTGCAAAGTTTGCATTAAAAAATTCAAAAAAAATCTATCCGATAAATCCGATTGAAAAAGATATCATTCTTAATCATATGTTTCCGTTGACCTTTAATCCACCAAGATATAAAGAAAGTATTCTGGTTAGTGCAGTGGATAAGGGATGTTCAATTAGTGAAACACTGTTTAAAACGACCTATCATGAGTTGAAACAGGCTTTTGATACGTTGAATTTGAAGTAATTAGGAGGCATTTATGGCAAAAGCAGTTAGGTTATCAGATATTGCAAAACGGGTTGGCGTTAGTACGGTAACTGTTTCAAAAGCTTTATCAGATCAAAGTGGGGTTAGTGAAGAAAAAAGAGAGGATATTAAAGCTGTTGCAAAAAAGATGGGCTATGTACGTTCTCGGGCTTCTAAAAGCACCCAAAACACAGGTAATATTGGTGTGTTAATCCCTAATCATTTTTTAGCCGAAGGACATTCTTTTTATTGGGCGATGTATCAGCAACTTGTAGAAAGTATGACTCAGTTGGGTTATTATGCAATCTTAGAAATACTTAACCACGAAGAAGAAGAAAATTTACAGTTACCTAAAATGGTTTTAGATCAAAAAATTGAAGGTCTTATTATTATGGGTCAAGTAAGCGAAGCCTATGGCGAGTATATGAGTCATAATAATGATGTACCTATGATGCTTTTGGATGCGTATAATGATGTACAGCAGTTAGATGCTGTAATATCGGATGGCTTCTATGGAATGTATGCTTTGACAAATTACCTAATAAGTCAAGGTCATAAAAAAATTGGCTTTTTAGGTACAATTCTTGCAACCAGCAGTATTACTGATCGTTATCTGGGATATATGAAAGCTATGATGGAACATCATCTTGATATTAATGAGGCATGGATTATTCCGGATCGGGACTTAACCTACGGAAATAGTATTGACATCGAATTACCGAATATCTTGCCAACTGCTTTTGCTTGTAACTGTGATGCAGTTGCCAATATGCTGATAAAAAAGATTGAAGAAAAAAAATTATCGGTACCTCAAGATATATCGGTTGTGGGATTTGATAATTATCTCTATCCGACAATAACTTATCGAGGCATTACTACATACGAAGTTAATATGGAGCGTATGGCAACAACTTGCGTGAACACCTTGCTGGAAAAGATTCAAAAAAGACCTTTTGTAAAAGGAATTCAAATTGTGACAGGTGAGATGGTCTTAAAAGAGAGCGTCCGAAATATATCCATGCTGTAAACAACAGAAAGGAAATTAAATGAAGTATATTGTTAAGGCGAATGAAAAAATACAAAGGGTAATTGATCAAGCAAATGAAGGAGATACTATCTTAATCGGACCCGGTGTTTATGAGGAAAAGCTTGTTATATCAAAGCATGGGCTACATTTAATCGGTAGCACAGATGGAGAGGTTAAAATTACTTATAATGATTATGCACTAAAAGATCATGAAGACGGGAGACGATTTGGGACATTTCGCTCATATACATGTCTCGTTGAAGGTGATAATATAGTTTTAGAAAACATATGTATTGAGAATAGTTCGGGAGATGGGCGTAGTGTCGGACAGGCGATTGCTTTGTACTTGGATGGACACCATATTCAAGTGAAAAATTGCAAATTATATGGCTGCCAAGATACCTTGTTTTTAGCCCCATTACCTAGTGCGCCACGCATTCCCGGATCTTTTGTAGGTCCAAGTGAACATAAGGTGTATCGACAATTGGAATCTTATTTTGAGAATTGCTATATTGAAGGTGATGTTGATTTCATCTTTGGTGGAGGTCAAGCTCTTTTTAATAAATGTGTTATTCAGTCCAAAAACCGTCATGAAAAAGTCAACGGATATGTAACGGCTCCTTCAACGTATGAGGGTGAAGACTACGGTTTTGTGTTTTATGCATGTGATTTTGTGGCGGAAAAAGAGACAGAGGCAGCAAGTGTGTATTTAGGAAGACCGTGGCGAGAATTTGCTCAGGTTATGCTTATAAAGTGCACGATCGGCGAACATATTCATCCTGAAGGATGGAACGATTGGAACAATGAAGAAAATCGGAAGACAACACGATTTTCAGAGTATGCTTGTACCTATTCAAATAAAGAGGCAATACAGACGAGAACCTATCATGAACCGTTTATTCATATTCAGTATCAAGAAACATCCATAGGATTCCTTAGCCATTGGCATCAAGCGTGTTTGATTAACTAAGTAGTTGTAACATATAGGAGGCATTATGACAGATTCTATAAAAAGACGTTTCTTTTTCGTCGTCATAGGAATTTTAACAATTATATTGGTCTTATGCTTATCCTTTTGGGGATACATGCAGGTGAATTTATTTGAACCTGAAGAGTATAATATAAAGGAAAAACCGATAGAGGACTATTTAAGTTCTCTAGAATCAGGTTTTATTCAGCGAACTCAGGATAATTTATTTACTGGGTTTATCCCTATGTCTGTTATTAATAAAGAACTAAGTTATCAAATAGAAGAAGCAACACAATCTATGAATATTGTAACCGAAGGTGTACTTGCTAATGCGGATCAAAAGTGGACTAAAATAAATTATCGAAAACATATAACAATTCCAGTATATCATGATATGATTATTTATAAAAATGCGGAAGGCTTATCGATTGAACTTGTTCCAATTGCTTTTGGAAAAAAACAAACGAAGCTTCCGACTATCCTTAGTCAATGGATTTTTGACACACTCATTGTTAAACCAATAAAAGTACAATTAAATTATGCTCCATATAAGCCCGGCGATTATTTTGAATACACGTCAAGTGATTTAACAGATGAAGGTCTTTTTTTGAATTACGAATTATATATAGAAGATATGGCAACAATACTCGAAAACATAAAGGAGTCTGCGAATGAAGGCCTTGTAAATATATATGAAACGGGGACAGAGGATCAACAAGAAGCCTTGCGTTTCCTTCGTGAACATCATGTATTTCCGGAAAATATCATGGGATTGATATATGAAGACTATCATTCGGAGGCACAGGTTATCACCAGCCTATTAATTTTGGCGGATCCACAATTGTATGATAGTATCATGGAAAGGTATCCTATGCTTAGTCAGCGTATTAATAGAGAGACTATCCTAGATCGAAGAGCAGAACTATTGAATCAAGCCACAATAAAATATGGGCGAAATGTTTTGAAAAAATTTAAGCAGATGGAAGCAGTGGGAAATATCGTCGCTCACTATGGGTATTTTTTTGATTTAGATCGCATGGAACCGGTGACAATTGAACTTATCGTTGATGTGAATCAATTAAAGATACCTTATGATGATTTTAAACAAATGCGATTAATTATGGTAGAAAATGAACCTTATGTATTGTATGACACAGGTGAAGAGCGCTACGTATTAATTAATGAAAAATCCTACTCTTTGATTTCAGAGCAAGAGTATAAAAACAATTATTTTTATGAAAGACCTTCAAAAGGGGACTATACCAATGATCCTAAAACCTATGATGAAATTTACCAGGCCATTGAAGATGCTCTTGGTGAAGAAATATTTATTCGTTATATGAAAGATGATGGTGTTGATGCCTTTGTTGTATATTCGTCAAGATTAAATTATCAGAATTTTACGGTAGCACTCTTAAAAAATGATGGGAGCGGATTTGAATTAATAGGAAATGGGCTGACGTCAATTAAAGAGATTAACCAAAAATATCCTGATTTTAATCTAAACCTTATCACCCGAAGAATCGAGACAACACAGGTGGAGATATTAAATTCGACGACACGTCAAGCGATAAAAGAAGGTCTTGTTGAATATGGTTATATCGATGAAGATGCGATTATTCCCTATGTTTCTTATGACGGTAATTATATTGCGGTTATGACCGAAACGGGAGAACAATATATTTACACAATCTATCGGGATACCTTTTTAGATCGGGTGTACACACTAGAAGATGCCTTTGAAATTTTTGATGATATTAATCCTTTATTGCTTATTCAAGAAAGACCGGTTGACTAACCGGTCTTTTGGTCTATTATAGACATTAATGTAAATATTGTTCAATTGTAAAGACACTTTTATCCCCACGATAGCGTGAAATGGTATATTCAATAGGGGAATCGAATTGATTATAGCCAATGTAATGAAATAATTGAATCGCTGTGTTTTTAGTTATTTCTAATAATTCACAGTCCTCTTTTGTCGGAATGGCAGCCTCAACATTACGGATAACTTTATTTATTTTCGTGTTGATGTTTTTAGAGAGAATCTTGTATAAAGATTGTGTTTCCATATCATAATCAAGTACATTTTTGCACGAAATATAGGGCAAATAGGTATTGGCAATGACAATGGGCTCATGATCGGCATAGCGTAAACGCTTAAGTGAGATAACATCACTTGATGCAGAGATATTCAAGGCAACAGCAACCTCGGTTGGGGCTTTTATGACCTCGAATTCTAAAACCTTTGAGCTGGGAGTATATCCTTTACGTTCCATCTCTAATTTAAAACTTTCAATACGTTTAATAAAATCTTGATTGATCTTATCTTGGGCGACAAATGTCCCCCGCCCTTTAACGCGATAAAATTTATTTTCATTGACGAGTTCAGTTAAGGCCTGTCGTACAGTGGTCCGACTGATATCAAACAATTCACATAGTTCAAATTCCGTTGGAATCATATCGCCGGGATTTAGCAATTTCTTTTTCATCATTTCAATAAGAATATTTTTGAATTGATAGTATAATGGAATCGGAATCGATTTATCAATTGAATATTCCTTAAATAATTCTTTGGTCGTCATGGTTATCCCCATTTCTAAAATAGTGTATTCAATATAATGATAGAGTTACATATATTAAGATTGTATTATGTGTACTACATATTATTTTACACATATTATCAAAAAAAACAAGTATTTCATAGATATCAATTGGAAAGAATATGGTATACTAGAGTAGAAAACACATATAAATGATAGTTCATTGGAAATTTCCAGGAGGTTATAGTGTGAAAAAAAGAATTGGATTATTAACAAGTGGTGGAGACTGTCCGGGCTTAAATGCAACCATTCGGGGTGTTGCCAAGGCAGCATACGGTATGATGGATTGTGAAATTGTTGGAATTATGGATGGATTCAAAGGATTAATAGAAAATACGTCTATTGAGATGGAGCCAAAAGATTTCTCGGGAATATTAACACGGGGAGGAACTATTTTAGGAACAGCCAGAACGCCTTTTAAAAAAATGCGGAAAATAGAAGAGGATGGCGTGGATAAAGTAAAACAAATGCTTGAGAATTATAAAGAACTCCGTTTAGACTGTTTAGTTTGTTTAGGCGGTGCCGGAACACATAAAAATGCCAATCTTTTGCGCGAAGAAGGATTAAACGTTATCGGGTTACCCAAAACGATTGATAATGATATTTATGGAACGGATGTGACATTTGGCTTCCACAGCGCTGTTGATATAGCGACAGAAGTCATTGATCGAATTCATACAACGGCAGACTCTCATGACCGCGTCATGTTAGTCGAACTGATGGGCAACAAAGCGGGGTGGTTAACACTTCATGCCGGAGTTGCCGGTGGTGCAGATGTTATTTTAATTCCTGAGATGCCTTATGATCCGGATAGTGTTATTGAAGCACTCAAAAAGCGACAAAAAAAAGGGAAAAACTTTTCGATTATTGCAATCGCAGAAGGAGCTATGACAAAAAAAGAAGCTGAAATGGACAAGAAAGAATTTAAAGACCATCGTAAATCAATGAAATATCCAACGGTATCTTACCGTTTAGCTGAATATATTGAATCAAAAACAGATATAGAGACTCGGGTGACCGTTCCGGGACATCAACAACGTGGTGGGTCTCCATCGCCTTATGACCGTGTATTAGCTACACAATTAGGAGCATATGCGGCCAAACTCATTAGTGAAGAGCAGTATGGCATGACTGTATCTATTGAGAATAACGATATACGTGCAACGCCATTAGCCGAAGTCGCAGGACTCTTAAAACTTGTCCCCGAAGATCATAACCTCATTATGACAGGTAAATTAATTGGCATTAATTTTGGAGATGAGAGTTAAAATTATGAAGTTCGTCCATATTGCAGATTTACATATGGGTCAAAGCTTTCAAAGCGCTTCCTTTGGAGGTCGATTTGGATCTATAAAGCGTCAAGCAATCAAAGAAAATTTAAGAAAAATTATTGAATTTTGTAATGAAAAAAGTATTGATTTTCTTCTTATGGCTGGTGATTGTATTGAAGCAGACTATATCCAAGTGAATGATTTATTTGACTTAAAATATTTGTTTGAACAACTTATAAAAACACGTGTCATAATGATTGCTGGAAACCATGACCCAGCAATCATTATGCGTAGTAAGATTAGAACGCTTCAATGGCCAAAACATGTGTATATGGTCGATAAAGACTATGAATATATAGAGTTTTTGGATGAAAACATGGGATTTTTCTGTTCATCATGGCAAAATAATAATGAAGTGAATTTCGACTATGAGCTTCTTGATAAAACACTGAAGGACGCAAACGTTTCTCAAGTTATCGGAGTCATTCACGGTGATGTCTATTCAGATCATGGATATATGCACCTAGATAAAAACCGTTTATTAAACTCAAAGTTGAATTATATCGCTTTGGGTCACATCCACAAAGCAGATCTATTTAATGGAAAAATGGCTTACCCCGGTAGCTTGGAACCTCTTGATTTTAGTGAGACAGGTGACCATGGATTTATAGTCGGTTCACTTGATACGTCGGGTATACGCATACAACATATACAGCAAATGATACATCCAATGAAAGTACATAAGTTCGATGTATCGCCATTTACATCGGGTATGGAGATACTCGATGCTATTAAGCGTGAACTCGAAGACTTTGACACTAATGATATGCTTCGATTAATCTTAATCGGTGAGATGGATTTGACCTTAAATCTTTTAGAGGGTTTAATTCACGGTGATTGGAGCTCAATAGCAAATCCTTCTATTAGTTATTTAGAAGTAGTTGACCAAACAAGGCGCGCGCTCGATATTGACCAAATATATGAAGAACATAAAGAAGACATTATAGGGTACTTCATACAAGCCTTACAGGACAAGGGACTCGGTGACAAGGCACATCAAGAAGCACTTGAATTAGGGATTAAATTGTTATTGAATGAGGTGAAGTAGGAGAGACAATGAGAATAAACGAGCTGGAATTAATTCACTTTGGAAAGTTTCACGACAAAAAAATTACATTAGATGCCCATGTAAATCTTGTTTATGGTTTAAATGAGTCAGGAAAAACAACGCTATGGTATTTTATTCTAGGGATGTTTTTCGGATTCTTCAAACCATATATTAAGACGAGACGATATCTAGACATCCATGCCAAGTATCAACCTTGGGAATCGTCTCAGTACTGTGGAAGTATGGTATTAACTGATGAGGAAATGGGTCGAACGGTACGGATCTATCGTAATTTTCGGCAAGGCGAGGAAGAAGTCAGAGTACATGACGAACAAACAGGAGAAGAGATAACCGGACTTTATGATATGCATCCTGTTTTTCGCTTGCCGGATATAGCCAAAAAGCATTTAAATATATCTTATTTTGGATATATTAATATGGGCGCTATATCTCAGTTAGGTCATGAAACTGATGAAAATTTAATTGTGGAACTTAAGGAAGCTGTCGTCAATGCTGTATCGAGTAAAACGTTGAATGTTTCTATGCATAAAATTCAACAACAGTTAAAAACAAAAAAAGAACACATTGGGTCAAAGAAAAAAACATCATCAGTCTATGCAAAAATGCTGGACCATCTTGATGATTTATATAAACAACGACAAAATGTTTTGGAAGAAGAAAAAAAATTGCTTGACTCAATTGCCTATCAGAAACGACTAGATGTAGAGTTAGAAAACGTTCGGGAACAATTAAGGCATATTCAGCTTTATGAAGAGTACACAAAAAAGTGTCGTCAACGTGACCACTTGCATCGCATTGAAGCCTTACGTGAAAAACAAAAAGGCATTGAAGCTATGATTATAGGCATACGTCGAAATACGGAATATGACCTTGAAGATGTTTATAGAGCAAAAGAAAAATATAAAGAAAAAGTGTTTATAGAAAATGAATTAGATAGGCTAGAACAAGAACAGCTTGAAAAACAATTGGATGAAGATCGTATACAAGGGGAAATCAAAGAATTAGAAAACCAAAAAATGATTTTTGAAAAGAAAAAAAGGCGATGGGTTAAGAATCTTTTTCTTGTCTTGACAGGATTAACATTTCTGGCTCTCTTTTTAGCAATGAGTCAACAACAATGGGCTTTAACGGCTATGTTGGGAGGCCTATTGGTTTTTGAATCTTTGATTGGCATTCTATGGCAAAAGCGAATAAAACAAGATCAGCAAGAATGGATGCATATCGAAGAAAAAACCCAATGGCTTTATGAAGAACTTACAGATAATCAAGAAGCAATTACTCAAATCATTGTATTAAAACGTCAAAAATATCAACAAGTTGTCGAGGTGAATGAATATTTAATGCCAATTACGGGACCCCTTGAGATTGAAGGTATCAATGATTTTGAGGAACGAATCCTGGAATTTCAAAATATAAAAAGCCATCAAGAGGATTTAATACGAATAGAAGAACAAGAAAAAGGATTACTTAATAATCAAAGTTTTTCTGAAATTCAAGATCAAGTAAACAACTATGACTTTAAAACAATGGAAAAATATATACAAAGGTTAAGCCAAGTGCAGTTAAGTGCTCTGAGAAGTGAGAAAACCGATGTGCTAGAACAAGAGCAGCAAATAACTTATGAGCATATTAAAGTGACGACGCAACTGAAAGAAAGTAGAAAAAAATATCAAAGTCTTGCGGAACTTGATGAAGAGATTCAAGCCTCGGAACAAAAAATGCAGGACTATAATCATCAGTTAAGTGTATACCAGATTATTGATGATACACTTGAAGAAATTACTCGAGAACTGAAGTATGAATTTTCCCCGTCCATGAATAATACGCTTTCTCACTTGCTTGCAAAAATCACATCCGGAAAGTATAATCAAGTTAAGATAACACCGGATATGGAGATTCTTTTCAAAGATCCTCTAACTCATAAAATGCAAGATGTTTCAAATTTGAGCCGAGGAACTATAGATCTCTTCTATATTATTTTCCGTTATACCATTGCAAAATGGAGTCATCAGGAGCACTCGATACCCTTTGTGTTAGATGAAGTTTTTGCCTATTTTGACGACCAACGCTTGGCGCAAAGTATGGATGTGCTATTGGAGTTTAAAGAACAGGTTATCTTATTCACTTGTCAAGAAAGGGAAAAACAATTGGCCGAGGAAAAGAAAATCAATATAATAACATTGTAAATTAATATTGTTTTTATTTTGAACTTGCATTCTTTTCATAAATATTGTATAATGCATTAGCACATGTAATTGCAGGCATGGCTCAATTGGATAGAGCATCTGACTTCGGATCAGAGGGTTGTGGGTTCAAGTCCTACTGCCTGCGTATAAGAAAAAGATCAACAAAAGCGAGTTATTCGTCGATGTTGGTCTTTTTATTTTGACGTTCAAAGCAAACGATGGTAAAATAAGAAAAAAGCGTTCAAAGTAGGAGGAACAGTTTATGAATAACATGGTAAAAGCAGATACTCAGAAAAAAAACAATTTTATGTTGATTGTCTTTAGTATATCCATGATTGCCGGGATTATCTATTCGCTCTTTGGTCCTGGAACAGATGCTATTGCCTATTATTATATTGCGGAGCTTGTATTAGTTGTCATCGCCTATATTGTGACAACAAAGATGATTAAAAAAGCACATTTTTTTGGATATGTAAGTATTGTAATCATTGGTGGAGTGAGTGCATTTATCGGATTGACTTATGGCGGTAGCTTAACGTTATTAACAATTTGCTTTTTCATCCTTGTATTTGGTTCGGTTCATTTGAACGTACGCCTCTATTTATTAGGATTTATCATTAGTTTAGCGGTCATTTTAATCAATAGTTTGAACCCGAAAGCAGATGCAATGTATTTAGCAGATAATATCGCCGGAATCTTGTTAACGTTTATATTAACGTCCTTGCTGTTAGGGGTTATTGTGTATTTATGTAATAAACAATTTTCGCAATTACAAGCAACATTTAATAGATTAGAAGAGCAAAACATGGAAAAAGATCAAATTTCATCAGAATTGCAAACTGCTGTAAGCAGTATTCTTGATAATATTGAAAAAGTGAATCAACGTTTAATAGAAAGTGTTGAAGAACAGACGAATGTTTCAGACACTATGAAAGAAGTGTCTAATGCAAGTCAGAGTGAAACAGAACAAATCAATCAAATAGCCCATAATGCTTCCGAAAATAATAAAAAGATAACAGAGTTAACGGAATTAGCAGGTGCTTTAGCAGAGAGCACAAATAATGTCTATAACCTATCAACCTCAGGTGTTAGTGATATGAAAACACTTGAAAAACACATGGGTGAGCTCAATGAAGTCATAAAAGAGTTGGCTGGTAATTTTGTAACCTTGTCAGATAAAATCGAAGAAACATCAAGTTTTACGGCAAATATTCAAGAGATTACGGAACAAACGAATTTACTTGCATTAAATGCGTCAATTGAAGCGGCCCGTGCCGGTGAAGCCGGAAAAGGTTTTGCGGTTGTTGCCGATGAAATTCGAAAACTTGCTGAAACGACAAAAACAGCAACAGTAAAGATAACGGATAATTTAACGAGTGTTACGGCGACCAATGATTTAGCCAAAGAAAGTATGGAAGACAGTAGCAAGAAACTACAGGCAAGTTTAGAATCGACGCATTTAGTAAATGAGAATTTTAATGAATTAAAATCGATAGTGAATGAAATTAAATTAGCCTTTGATACACTAGCAAGTATTTCACACTCAATCAAAGCAAATACCGATGATGTGGATCAAGCGGCCACAAGTTTAGCATCTGTGATCGAACAGACGACGGCAAGCATGGAGGAAATCAGTGCAAGTAACTCAATGCTTACGGACCATAGCAAAGAAATATCCGATGTCATGAAAGAAACATCGGATCGAGCAAAAAAAATTATTGATATTTCATTAATCGGATATCAGAACCAAAAAGTTTGAGTTGGGTATAATATCCAAAGATTCGAGAAACAATACGTTCGGAATATTTGGATACCCATTCATTTGGATTCAAATTTGTAGAGATAACCGTTGAACGTCGATTCATTAATCGAGAGTTTAAACAATTAAACAATTCGGCGCTGGTCAATGCGTTGTTGAATTCTGTTCCTAAGTCATCAATGATGAGAAGGTCACATTGAAAAATGGTTTCGATATCATCATTGGTGACAATTTCTTCATCTTTATGAAAACGATAATTTTCAAAAAGGCGAAACAATTGGAAAGAGGAAAGATAAATAACTGTTTTTCCTTGGTCTAATAATTCCTTTGCAATGCTATTACATAGAAATGTCTTTCCTAATCCTGAACGACCGTATAAAATAAGATTATTAAATGATGTATTGAAGCCTTCCACAAAATCAAGACAGGCTTGATGAACAGAACGCATGTTTTCAAAAGAAGACATTCCGGTCTTTGGATCTGTCTCTTTTGAGTAGAACTTAAATGAAAATGTTGAAAAATTTTCTTTGGCTAATATATGTTTTAAGTTTGACTGTTCGTAAGAGTAATCAATAATAGCTTGTTTAAGGCAGTGACATTTTTGATTATTAATATATCCGGTATCTTTACAATCATTACAGGTATAGATGGGGTCAAGATAATCGGCAGGATAACCATGACCTTCAAGTAGGGTCATTTTCTTGTTCTTCAGTTTTTGAAGATTGGAGGTCAGTTCCTGTGCATATTTATCTTTTTGACTTGGATGTGCAATCGTTTTTTGTATAGCCTTTAATCCAAGTGTAGATATTTCTTTATGGATGTTTTCCAATTCGGGAATTTTAGAAAACACCTCATCCAATCGTTTTGTCTGCAATTGACTGTTAGATGCCTTTCTCTGATCATAAGTACGCATAATTTTATTATAATCGCTTTTTGTCATGCTCATGAGGAGAACCTCTTTCCGTTAAATTCCTGCATTCGTAATTCCATCGCTTTTTTCTCAAGTGCTTCATAATCGTATTGACGTTGATCATAATCATTGAAGGCATTCGGACGCTTAGTGCTATTTTTGCTTGCTCCTGACTGAAGAGATTTGTTTGAAGCTGTTGTTTTTTTGGACGTTTCATCAATTTTTTCTAGATCAGACAAGATCTTAACGCCTTGATTAGACCAACTTGAGAGTATTGTGTCGGTATAACGCATCTCTGCTTTATTAATCTGATTGATAGTTCGCATACAAGCTTCTTCAATAACTTTTATATCCATATGATAGGTATTTAGCCAACGGTCCATAAGCTTGATTTGTTGAGGGGTGGGTGAACGATCAGTAATTCCATAGGCTTTTAATATTGTGAAATAGGATCGTTTGTATGTTTCGGTACGAACCTTTGCTTTTTCAATAGTATTGATTTCATTGTCCGCCCAATCAATTGCAACTTTTTCTATATAGCGCATATTTCGATGATCGTTGTCAACACAGTATTCAATCATGAGTTCAATCACTTCAATAGGTAAGCCTAACCAATCATGAAAGCCAATAATCGTTTTTACTTCTTCACCGGACAGGGTTTTTCCTAAGTATTTTTGAATAATGTAAAACAATTGAGTGAACTCATCTTGAGAAGCAAAACGTGCAATCTCTTTGGTGGTATAGTCGGGCTTAGTATGAATGACACGCAAATGATTGGATGGTCGCCCTTGATTTTGATTAGGTGCTGAAGAGCTTTCGTTTTGAGCCGGTCGATAAACTGTATCAGAAAAATCATCATCGTTGGGAAGGTTATATTTATGATCATCAGGGTCACTGGGGCTAGTAGGGGCCAAATGATTTAGATGAATCTCAGTAAGTTGATGATTCTCAAAGGTAAGTGTAATCAAACGTTCGCTTTGAAAATAGTTTAAAGCGCGTAGCACATCAGATTCTGTCATTAACAAGACATCCGCAATCTGATTTAGATTTAAATTTAGATTACTTGAGGTCATATAGCGTAATAGAATTAAATATACTTTGATAAACTCTCCATTTGCTTTAGCAATACATTGATCGATAAAGAAATTCGGCACGAGTGTATAAGGAACGAAATTGTGGGGCTTTAATTTTACATAATTAGTATTCACGATAATTACCTACTTTTCATTTATTTCTTATCCGAGTTGTCGATAGACTTATTATAGCATACATAAGGTTGCTTTTTAATAGCTGAATATATCGTGGAAATGTTATGTGTTAAAGACAAGGTGCCTATATGTCATATAAATGCGTAGAATTTGCATATCCGTGTATAACATTGTGGATAATGTGGATAAAGCACGCAAATCTTCTCCTTGACATTTCGGAATTATTTTTTATCCCCTGTAAATAAGCAAAGAAAATTTAGTGAAAATGAAAAACAGAGAAAAGTATGAGTAACTTTTCTCTGTATAAATCCCTTGTCAAGTTTTTTTAATATTTTGTGGATAGTGTGGAAATCTATTTCTTTAGAAGCATAGGTCCTATCATATTAACGTTTCCGGCCCCCATAGTTATTAACATATCATTGGGTACACAATTTTTTTGGATAAAATCACAAATTTCATCAAAATCGTCAATATAGACAATATCTAAATCAAAATTTGATAAAGATTCAACAAGCATTGAAGCATGAATATCTCCTGGGTCTTTTTCCCTAGCTGCGTAGATGTCAGTTATAATAAGTCCATCTGCCAGTTTGAGAGCTTCTACGAAGTCTTTATATAGTGCCTTAGTACGCGAATAGGTGTGTGGCTGAAAAACAATATATAGGCGGTTAAGATCAATGTGTCTAGCCGCTTCGATAGTTTTTCGTATTTCTGTCGGATGGTGTGCATAATCATCAATGATGGTTATACCCTTATATGTTCCTATATATTCAAATCTACGATTGGCACCTGAAAACTCCAAAAGTCCTCTTTTAATTTGCTCAAGGGAGAGCTTAAAACATCGCGCGGTTGCAATAGAAGCTAGTGCATTTTCAATATTATGGGAACCGGTGACATGAAGATGGATTGTGTCAAGGTAATTTCCATTTTCATATACGTCAAATGTGGAATGGCCCAATATGTCATAAGAAACATTGGTATAAGAGTATGTTGAGCTAGGGGATGAACCCACTGTAATTACTTGACATGCTGTATTTTTCGTTAACTGGTGAATATTTTCAATGGAATCATTAATGATCAAATAACCATCAGGGTGAATATTTTGTATAAACCGTTGAAAAGAGGTTCGGATGGCAGCTAAGTCTTCAAAAAAATCTAAATGATCTTCTTCAATATTTAATACAATGCCGATTTTAGGAAAAAATTTATGAAAGCTATTGTTATATTCACAGGCTTCAGTAATAAAATAATCGGAATGACCAATTTTAAAGTTGCCGTTAATGCCTTTTAAAATTGCGCCCACAGAAATCGTTGGATCAAGCTCTCCGGACATAAGGATATGTGCAAGCATAGATGTTGTTGTTGTTTTTCCATGAGTACCTGCAACCGCAATGGATTGTTTATAATCGGCCATAATATATCCAAGTAAAGTAGCGCGTTCCATCAAATCAATACCTTGATGCTTGGCCTTGATAAGCTCAGGATTATCATTTTTGATTGCAGCCGTATAGACAACTAAGTCGATATCTGGACGAATATGACTTTCGTCATGGCCAATATATATCTTAATACCAAGTTCTTCTAAATGCTTTGTAATCTCAGAAGCTGCCTGGTCAGAACCGCTAATCGTTAAACCACGGTTGTGTAACACTTCTGCAAGTCCACTCATGCTAATACCGCCGATGCCGATAAAAAAGACATGTTGATATGATTCTAAATAATTTTTCTTCATAATTAACTCCGATCAAATGAAATAAGATTATATCCTATTGTATACGATTCTTAAGCGAAGAGCAACAAAACGATTGAGAAAAAGGGTTATCATATACATAAAGTTGGTGTATAATGAAAAAAAAGATGTGAGTGAGGAAAAGATGGATAAATTAACGAAGGCACAACGTATTAGTCTTATAACAAAGATACTTGTAGATCATCCGTTTCATATGTATACGTTGCAATATTTTTCAGAAAAATTTCAATGTGCAAAATCCACATTAAGCGAAGATATTAATTTAATCGAGTCAGTACTGCGAAAAAATGATGAAGGTGAGATTATATCAGTTTCAGGAGCAGCCGGAGGAATATACTATGCGGCTTACATGAAACCGGAACAGGTAGAAAAAGTGAAGCAACTTATATGCCAAAAATTAAATGATTATCGACGTGTTATACCCGGCGGATTTGTATATATGAATGATCTTTTTTTTGATCCTAAAATGTTAAAAAAAATGGCGGAATGTATTATAACAAAATATAAGGAACATCGTATTGATTATGTGGTGACAATTGAAACTAAAGGAATACCTTTAGCTATGGCCATTGCAAATGAACGGGGAATTCCGGTTGCCGTTATTCGTAAGTCAGCCCGTTTATCAGAAGGAACAACGATGCAGATGAATTATGTGACAGGATCTTCTAAAAGCATTAAAACCATGGCAATGCCCATACGGTCGATTCAAAGGAAATCCAATATTTTGCTTGTAGATGATTTTATGAAGGCGGGGGGAACGGCTAAAGGTATGGCAGATTTAATGTCTGAGTTTGAAGCAAACATTGTCGGAGTTGCGGTTGTACTAGCAACAAAAGAACCAAAACAAAAATTAATCAAAGATTATTATACACTTGTTGAATATGACGGTGTTGATGAAACAAAAAAAACGGTAAAGATTATTCCTGCATAGTTAGTATAGAAGTGAGGAGGCATGCATATGCATAAAAAAGAAATTGTTGCAATGTTACTTGCCGGAGGGCGTGGGAGCCGATTAGGAATTTTGACAGATAAGACAGCTAAGCCGGCAGTATCATTTGGAGGAAAATATCGTATTATTGATTTTACCTTGAGTAATTGTATTAATTCGGGTATAGATACGGTGGGCGTATTAACGCAATATCAACCCCTGCAATTAAATCGACATATCGGTATTGGGATTCCATGGGATTTAGATAAAAGTATTGGTGGGGTTACAGTTTTATCTCCTTTTTTGAGTCGTGAAAATGAAGCATGGTATTCAGGAACAGCCAATGCCATTTTTCAAAATATTCCTTTTATCGATTATTACAATCCGGAGTATGTTCTCATCCTTTCTGGAGATCATATTTATAAGATGGATTATGAGATGATGTTAAATAGTCACAAAATGAATGGTGCCGATATTTCCATTGCTGTATTGCCGGTACCTTATGAAGAGGCTCACCGGTTTGGCATTATGAATACGGATGATAGTTACCGAATCAAAGAGTTTGAAGAAAAACCGGAAAATCCTAAGAACAATCTTGCATCCATGGGCATTTATATATTTAATTGGAAGGTCCTTCGAAATGCACTGAGACTTGCAGAAAAAAATCATAACAATAGTGACTTTGGTAAGCACATTATTCCTTTTTGCCTAAATCAAGGGTATAATGTTTTTGCTTATGAGTTTGAAGGGTTTTGGAGAGATGTAGGTACATTAGAATCCTATTGGCAAACGAACATGGAACTTATTAGTCTGGTGCCTGAATTTAATTTATATGAAGCTTATTGGAAAATATATACCAATAATGAGATTCAACCACCCCAATATATTGCGGATTCAGCAAATGTAGATCGGTGTATTTTAGGTGAAGGAACAGAAATATATGGAAGTGTTTGTAATTCTGTAATTGGCTCAAATGTAACCATTGAAAAAGGATGCATCATAAAAGATTCCATAATTATGTCAAATGCAGTGATTATGGAAAACACCAAAATTGAACGAGGTGTTATTTCAGAAGATGCGATTATTGGTAAAAATGTAAGCATCGGTGAAGGTGAGAATATCAAAAATACACTTGATCCTAATATATATGATTCGGGAATTACCGTAATCGGAGAAGATGCCGTAGTTCCGGATGGTGTATGGATTGGAAAAAACTGTGCTATTACGGGTGTGACGACAAGTAAGCACTATAAAAATAACCGGTTAGAAAGCGGTGAAAGCATTATACTTGAGGAGGTGGAAGAATGAGAGCTCTAGGAATAATACTTGCCGGAGGCAAAAATGAACGATTACGAGAATTGACACATATGAGAGCCTTAGCGGCAATGCCAATTGCCGGTAGTTATCGAGCCATTGATTTTTCACTAAGTAATATGACAAACGCAAATATTAAAAAAGTTGCGGTGGTCACTCAATATAACTCTCGGTCTCTAGTGGAACATTTGAGTTCATCAAAGTGGTGGGATTTTGGACGTAAGCATGGAGGTCTTTATATTCTTACACCCTATATTACCCATGATAATAGTCTCTGGTATCGAGGAACAGCAGACGCAATCTATCAAAACTTATCCTATTTAAAAAATAGTCATGAACCTTATGCAATTATTGCTCAAGGTGATGGTATCAGTAAAATAGATTACAATGAAGTCATACAATATCACATTGATACGCATGCAGATATTACCATTGTATGTAAAAAGTTAGATACAGATCAAGATTTATCCAGGTTTGGCCATGTCACTATCGATGAAAAAAAACGTATTATTGAATTTGAAGAGAAACCTATTGATCCAACAAGTAATTTGGTGTCAGCAGGCATATATATTATACGTCGGCGTTTGTTGATTGACTTGATTGAAGCTACAGCAAAAGAAGGCCGTTATGATTTTGTTATGGATATCATTGTACGATATCGTAAACAAAAGAAAATTATGGCATATATTCATGAAGGATATTGGCGGTCTATAGCAGCCCTAGACTCTTATTACAAGGCCAATATGGATTTCTTAGATAAAGATTTACGTGAATACTTTTTCAAGTCAAATCCAAGCATTATGTCAAAAGTTGAAGATGAGCCACCGGCAAAGTTTAACCAAGGAACAAAAGTGTCCAATAGTCTATGTTCTTCCGGATGTATTGTTAATGGAACGCTTGAAAATTCATTGTTATTTAGAAAAGTATTTGTTGGGAAAAATACAATAATTAAAAATTCCATCATCCTTAATGAAACGTATATTGGTGACCATTGTCGCATTGAAAATTGTATTGTGGATAGTAAAAGCACTATTGCAGATGGCAGTCAGTTTGTCGGACAAGCCCATGAACCGAAGATTGTTGTGAATAAGGAACAAATATTTTTTTGAGTTGAAAACATAAATTATATAAGATATAATAGAATTAGTATTTAATTAAAGGAAGTGGGGGTATCCACTTGCAGCATGTTACAGAAAGGGGTACATTTTTATGGAGATTACTGATGTAAGAGTAAGAAAAGTAGCAAAAGAGGGAAAAATGAAGGCAGTTGTATCTATTACCTTTGACAATGAGTTTGTGGTTCATGACATCAAAGTCATTGAAGGAGAAAAAGGCTTGTTCATTGCAATGCCTAGTCGAAAAGCGCTTGACGGTGAGTTCCGAGATATTGCCCATCCGATTAATTCAGAAACAAGGGAGAAATTACAAAAGTCAATTTTAGAAAAATATGAAACAATTTCTCTTGCAGAACAAAATGATGATAGTAGCGATATGTCTGAAGTTTATGAGTAATTGTGAAGCACTTCTATCTTAAGGGTAGAAGTGTTTCTTTTTTTTCAAGTTTTTTTGGTGAAAGATACAAATTTTCAATTTGTACTTGCGGTAGTTTACTATCTGTTGTACAATGTGTTTTGGAAAAGGAGCGTGTATACAATGTCCGTTATGAAGGCGGTAATTTTGGCAGCAGGTGCAGGTACTCGAATGAAATCGGACCAGCCAAAGGTGATTCATAAAGTTTTGGACCGAACCATGCTGGATTATGTTATTGAAGCAGCTTATCAAGCCGGAGCCAGTGAGATTTGTGTTATTGTCGGTCACGGTCGCGATGCAGTGATGCATACCATAAAACACCCTGTTTCCTTTGTGGTTCAAGAAGAACAGCTAGGTACAGGACATGCAGTCATGCAAGCGCAAGAGTTTATTCAAGGAGAAGGCAATGTACTTGTTTTGTTTGGAGATACGCCACTTATTACAGGAGAGAGCTTATCCAAACTTAAGACAATCCATGAAGAAGGGCGTCATGGCGTGACGGTTTTAACAACGCGTGTGGATGACCCAACAGGATATGGTCGAATTATTCGTGATGAACAAGGACATTTTTTGAAAAGTGTTGAACATAAAGATGCAGAGCAAGATGAACGCAAAGTAAACGAAATTAATAGTGGTATGTATATGTTCAAGGCTGAAGCATTATCAAAAGCATTAGGTCAGATTACCAATGATAATGTTCAAGGAGAATACTATCTTCCGGATACACTAAGTTTTATTCGTGAAGATGGATATCCGGTTGAGGCGATGGAACTTGATGACTATACAGAGACACTGGGTGTAAACAACAAAGTTCAACTTTTTGAAGCAACGTCCATTATGCGAAAGCGGATCAATTATAAGCATATGGAATCCGGAGTAACGATGGTGGATGCGAATCAAGTATACATTGGTAAAGATGTTATTGTTGAAGCGGATGTGATTATTTATCCGGGAACAAGCATTGAAGGGAAGAGTGTTATAAAAGCAGGAACACATATCGGGCCAAATAGCAAGGTTATCGATTCAGTCATTGAATCGAATGCGACAATTGAACAGTCGACAGTTCTTAGTAGTCATATTGGAGAACATACGACAGTTGGACCTTATGCATATATTCGACCCAATAGTGAAATAGGAAGCCATGTTAAAGTCGGTGATTTTGTAGAGATAAAAAATGCGACGATTGGTGATGGAACCAAAATATCACACTTAACCTATGTCGGCGATGCAGACGTTGGGAAGGGTGTAAATTTTGGGTGTGGCACGGTAACGGTCAACTATGATGGTGTAAATAAACATCGTACAACGATTAAAGACCATGCGTTCATAGGATGTAATACAAATCTAGTGTCACCCGTGACAATAGAAGAGAATGCTTATACTGCGGCTGGATCAACAATTACAAAAAATGTTCCTCATGATGCACTTGGTATTGCAAGAACAAGACAAGAAAACAAAATCGATTGGGTAAAAAAGAAACGGCATTAGTCAGTGATCTGACATAGTTTTATTAGGAGGAAATTTAATGACCAGTACGGTAAAAACAGTAGATGGTATCAAAATCTTTTCTGGAAATTCAAACAAACCATTGGCTCAAAGAATTGCACGTTCATTAGGTGGTGAATTGGCAATATGTGAAGCAGGACAATTTAGTGATGGTGAGAGTTTTGTAAAAATCGGTGAAATCGTTCGTGGAATTGATTGTTTTGTCATTCAATCAACGTCGAATCCCGTCAATGACAACTTAATGGAATTATTAATTACAATTGATGCGTTACGTCGTGCTTCAGCAGGTCGTATTACGGCAGTCATTCCCTATTATGGATATGCAAGACAAGATCGTAAAGCGCGCGCTAGAGATCCAATTAGTGCTAAACTTGTTGCCGATTTATTTCAGGCTGCGGGTGCAGACCGTATATTAACGATGGATTTACATTCGGCTCAAATTCAAGGATTCTTCTCAATGCCAGTCGATCATATGTTGGGTAATCCTATGCTAGTGGATTATTACAAAAACAAGATTAAAGAAATTGAAGGTGACTTTGTTGTTGTTGCTCCAGACATCGGAAGTGTTAAGCGAAGTCGTTCATTTGCAGAAGAGATTGATATTCCACTTGCAATTATCGATAAGCGTCGTCCTGAAGCGAATGTAAGTGAAGTTATGAGCGTTATAGGTGATGTGAAAGATAAAAATGTCATCATGGTCGATGATATGATTGATACAGCAGGAACGATTTGTAATGCAGCTCAAGCCATGCATGAAAAAGGCGCAAAACGAATTTTTGCATGCTGTACACATCCGGTACTTTCCGGACCGGCGATTGAACGTATTCAAAAATCAGCCATTGAAGAATTAGTTGTTTTAGATACGATTCAATTATCCAGCGACAAACAAATCGATAAAATCAAGCAGTTAAGTGTCTGCGATATTTTTGCCAATGCAATTAAAGCCATTCATAATAATGAATCTGTAAGTAAATTATTCGATAAATTATTATAATGACCCAAACTATATAAAAATATCCTATAAAAAAGATATATCACGTCATGAAAATTCATGACTGTTGATATATCTTTTTTCTTTAGTAGTAGGTAAGTAGTAGGTAATTTGACCTAAAATGCATCATAAATAAGTACTAGTGATTTATTCTTGATGTTTATTAAAAGAAATCGTATAATATTTAAAGATGAGGGCATCAAGTAGACAGAATATAATAATTCGTTTATCACAATTATTAACGACAGGATGGTAAATTAATTTTAAGGAGAAGTTATGCAAGCGGGAGAGGTAGTATTTGGTAAATACGAGATTGTCCGAACAATCAAAGAATCGGAAGAAGTATCTGTTTATCAAGCAAAACATATCTATTTAAATTCAACTTGGATTATCAAAGAAATATATCACAATAATCCAATCTATACGAATGAAATCCACATGTTAAAATCTTTAAATCATGAAAGTATTCCCTTAATAACAGACGTTTTCAAAGAAAATGATAGGACTTATGTTGTGCGCGAATATATTGAAGGGCATACACTAGGAGAGCTTATACGCGAAAAAGGTGTCATGTCAGAAGTAATGACAATTGAAGTTGCAATAGAGATATGTCAAGCACTTGAATATCTCCACACAGACTTTGAGTCTCCACTTATTTACAGAGATATAAAACCGGATAACATTGTTTTGTCCAAGCACAATCGAATCAAACTGATTGACTTTGGTATTGCTAGATTTTATCAAGAAAACAAAGATGCGGATACAGAATATTTGGGAACTCGCGGATTTGCCGCGCCGGAACAATACGGCATGGGACAGACTGATGTACGTACAGATATTTTTGGTGTCGGAATAGTGATGTATTTTATGTTGACCAAGAAAAATCTAAATTCTGTAACTTCACGACTAGAACCAATCCGATTTTTCAGATCAGATATTCGAGAAGAATTTGAACAAATCATACAAAAAGCATGTCAATTTAACCGAGACCAACGATATGAGTCTATTACAGAATTGAAAAATGCACTTCAAAAAATTCGCAAAACAGAGTCTGAGAATTCTTTGGATATAGTCTTAAGATCATACAAAGATAAAATTATATCTGTATGGGGAATCAAATCAGGGAGTGGTGTCACACATGTAACAAGTACCTTGGCACATTATTTAATAGAATCTAAAAATGAATGCGTTATTGTTGATATGAGTGACAACCAAGCATTGAGTTCCCTTGAATATACGGATGAGACGAGCATATGTGATGGAGTATTAATATGGAACACCATACCGATTATTGATAAAACAAGACAAAAATCTTTATCAAATAAGCGATTACATAAACTCTTCAGTGCTTGTGAGTGGATAATTATCGATCTAGGATCAGTTAAGAATCCTCAGGTTCAAGAGTTATGTGGAGCTTATAATATTCTAGTTGGCGCAATGGCGCCCTGGGAAATGAGTCAAACTGAAGATTACCTTATGAGCGATATACCGCCACGTACATCTTTTTTCATTAACCACGGTTATGATGAGCAAGTTAAAGCTTTGAATCATTCAATTCATCATATATATGTATACAAATATCCATATAGTCATATAGAGAATAATCAAGGGATATCTTACGAGGATTTCTATAGTGCATTATTTAAAGATTGGGGGATGATGGGGAAATGTTCAAACAAGGTCAAAACGGAAGCTTTTTTAGACATCGAAAAATTCAAAACAAAATTTCTGAAAAGCATAAAGTCATAACGATAGGTTTCATTGGGACCGAAAAAGGTGTAGGAGTCACTCACACAGCACTTCTTGTTGCCAAGTATTTTTCTAAGCAAAGAGGAAAAGTAGCTTTTATCGAGTGGGGAGACCAAGATGCAGTTAAGATGATTCGGCGAACCTATGAAGGCAATCCGTTAAATGGGGATGAAAAAATAGAGAAGACAAAGCCATATGTTTTTAGACGCGTTCATTATTATGAGAATGGAGATGATGAACTGTTGTCAATGATTCGAAGAAAAGGATATCAAATAATCCTTATTGACTTTGGGGAACAGAAGAATCAAACACAAGATATTTATAATCAAATGGATATTCGATTAGTTGTTGGACGAGGAAATGATTGGAAATATCACAGAATAGAAAGCTTTTATCAAAATCTGTCTCATGACCTTGAAGAAAAATATAAGGACTTGATTCTCATCTTAGCATGCGGTACAAAAGAAGAGAAAAAACATATACAGCATATAATTAAAGGACGTGTCGAGACCGTATCTTATCACAAGGACCCTTTTGAATGGACAGAAAAAATGAAAAAAGAAATTGAAGGTATTTTGGAATTATAGGGAGGAAAGTATGACTGTTTTACGACAAAGACACAAAAATATGATATTAGCAGGAAGTATAGGTTTCTTGTTGGCCTTAGTTCTGCTTATTATCGTTTATATCATAGGTATCAGGAATAATCCCCAATTCATTCGATGGATACTCCAAGAAGAGCAATTACAAGTAGAAAAAACAAAAGAAGAAGCAGAAATCCCAAAACCTATTTTAGTAGAAGCCTATGTCTTTAAGGGTGGACTAAGAGAGAACGACATTATAAAAGAAGAGGATGTATCGGTGACGTTAATTGATCAAGACTTACTTCCGGATCAAACAATTCATGATTCAAAAGAGATTATTGGCAAGAAAATAAAATGTGATAGTACGCCAAAAATGATAGCGACCAAGACAATGGTATATGAAGAAAAAACACGAGCTGAGATAAAAGAATCTGTTGAAATGTTAGGCGTATCGGTTCCTGAATTTATTAATGAATCAGACAGGATTAATTTAAGGATTCATTATCCTACAGGACAAGATTTTTTAGTGTTAGAAGATGTGACAATTTCAAAAATATATGAAGAACGAAAAGGTGGGACATTGGAATTAAATCATGATGAAATCGTTTGCCTGTCAAGTGCGAAAGAAGATATAAACATGTATCCGGGAACGCAAGTATATTATACAAAAGATACTCATCGCTACTCAAGACCTTTTATTGGCCAACCGCTTAGAAATATGTATCCGGTCAATCCAAATACAATCGCTTTCTTGACATCAAAATATAAAGATCAAGACGTGTATGAAGAACGCTTAGAATTGGATGAATCATTAATCATCTTCTTTGATCAAGAGTCAGAGGCATATTCATTTGCCCAAATTGAAGAAATCATCAATGAAGAAAAAGTGAATCAAGAAGAAGTGATTCAAGAAGAAAAAACACAGAACACAAATGTTGAAGAAACGAAAATTGAAGAAGCGAAAATTGAAGAAGCAAATATTGAAAACGTAACGACACAAACCATTGGGTTTTAAGGAGGAAAGGATGCAAGGAAATATTGTTGGGGATCAGAGTCGAACTGCTAATTATTTTCTTCAAGGGTTAGAGTATTATGAGGCAAATGTCTTGCCTAAAAAACAACATCTTATAAAAAAACTTCGGAAATTAAGAGCAAAGCAAAAAGGACAAGTTCAAACAGAGTATCATGCGTATTATGTTGTTACAACGAAGAAGAATTCCTTGAAGTGGTTAAAATATCAATTGAGTGAATTTTGTAAGCATAAGAAAATTGTCGTTATCGTATTGGAGTATTTTAAAGATAGCTCCATTACATCGTCATATATTAAGGCATATCTTGAACGTGGAAATGAGGGGATTAATATTCATCAAATCATATGTATTGAATTTCAAGAAAATGACCATATTGTTCAAATTGATGATGAGTATAATGATACATTTTCTTACATGAGTTTATCCCGTTATTATAGGAAAAAACTACAAGATATTACAATGAATAGATTACTTTTAATGGATGAAGAAGTATTGGAGGAGTATTATGCAAGTCGTTATCTGGTCTGACCCTACGTATGCATCAGGACAAACAACATTAGCGATTCTTCTTGCAACAATGATTGCATGTCGCAAGGGGTATAAAACATTTTTGACATCATCACTCATCAAGGATGAAAGTCTTGAACACTATAGTTTAAAAACATTTGAACGAGAATTAGATCAGTTTATAGGAGAATCGAATATTGAGGGAGTAATTCGACGGATAAAAAATGGAAAACTCACAAAAGATATGATTAAGGATTACTGTTTTTCTTTATTAGCCCATTCTAACCTTGATATGTTACAAAGCGGAAAAACATTGCCTGATCATGAAGAATACTATCATCAGTTTGGCTATTTAATGACCTTAGCAAATGCATATTATAATATTTCGGTCATTGATTGTGATTTAGCATTAGACCATCCCTTAACACAACTTCTCTTAAAGACGACGGATGTTTTGGTTGTTGTCGGGGATCCGAATCTATATCGTTTAGAAGGGTTAAGCCATAGCTGTGAAGAGGCGAAAGACCTGTTGACGTCTATTCCTAAAGTTTTTATTATGAATAAATGGGAGAAAGGAATATTAAAACCGTTTAAGAAAAAAATAGTGGGAGTTGACCCGGTTTTTATTCCCTACTTTCCATCACTCATTGAACAGGCAAATCAAAATAATTTAGTGGATTATGTTTTAAGGCTGAGTTATTCAAAGAAAAATTATGATGCACATGTTTTTTTGAAAAGTATAGAGAAAGCAGTTGAGCGAATATTAACACTGGGGGAGGAGAAAATAACAAATGGGACCACAACTGAATTTCATCTTTAGCCTGTTTCTCTTATCCGGATCACTTCTATCTATTGGCTTTGTAATGAAGAAACAGCTTGATAGAGAGACTGAATTGATAAAATCAAGAAACCGAGACCATCTAGAACTTGACTACCTGCAAGAAGAAATTCGTCAACTCATGTATCAATTGACAACGCAGCAATTTGAAAATATTTTCGGATCAAAAGAGGTATATGAGCGAGAGTTAAATAAACGAACTGAATTAAAAAAAGCTTTAAAAGGATGTACCAATGGTAGTTTAGAAGACAAAAGCTATATTATTGATTTAATCAGTGACCTGTTGATAAAGTATTTAATTAAAAAAGAAGAAGTTGATAAAGTCATTTATTTTGATAAACCACAGTTTCTTTCAGAAAAAGATATGTTCGATATTCTTATGTTTGATTACTGGAGGAACTATCGAACTCAAGGATTGAGTCAATTAATTGAGGAGGAGAAATGGGATCAACTTCAGCAATCCGATAATGAAGAATTACCTGTTTATGCAGTATCACGTGAACAAATTGTCAGTGCATATAGAAAAAGAAGAATTCAACTTACCTTTGAAGACAAAATTATCATTATTGCCCAAAGAATTTATGAGAATTATAAAGGGTTTGGAGTTATTGACCGCATTCGAGATATGTCTATAGATGGAATTTCGGGAGGCGTATCCGGAGTTATTGATACGTCCTGGGAGGAATTGCCGAATCGACTAAAAACATCAAAACAGTTACCAAGAAATTATGACAGTGTTTGGATTTTTTATAAAGGAAAATCTATTTACTTATCATTTTTGTCTTTTGGAAATCATAAAGAATTAAAAAGAATTTGTCAGAATATATATCGTTATAATAAAGCGGGGCAACTTTCTGAAAACATCGGATATAAAGTGAATGAAATGCAAGACGGTTCTAGAGTTGTTGTCGTTCGTCCCCCCTTTAGTGAAAGTTGGGCTTTTTTTGTCCGAAAATTTCATTTGAAAAATATTGCATTAGAACATCTCTTTCAAGGAGAGGGTTCAGACAAGTTGATTCAGATGATGATCTTCCTCATGCGAGGCGCACGTATAACGGCAATTACAGGATCGCAAGGATCGGGCAAGACAACCCTGCTTATGTCCTTGGTTCAACATATTTATCCGACAATGACCTTGCGGGTTCAAGAGATGGCTTTTGAATTGCATTTAAGAAAATTATATCCATACCGGAATGTTTTGACGTTTAAGGAAACGGAGACAATTTCAGGTCAAGCCGGACTGGATTTACAGAAGAAGACAGATGGTACAGTCAATATATTAGGTGAAATAGCAACAGATGAAATAAGCGTTCTTATGTTGCAAATGGCACAAGTTGCATCTTTATTTACTCTTTTTACACATCATGCAAAGACCTTGAAAGACCTCGTTTTATCTTTAAGAAACAGTCTGCTCAAGTGTGATGTATTTAGAGACGAGAAAGTTGCAGAAGAACAAGTTGTTCGTGTTCTGGATTTTGAAATTCATATGGAAAAAAATTCACAGGGGCACCGCTATATTGAACGGATTTCTGAGATTGTATTATGTGAAAAAAATGAGCACAATTTTGATAAGCATCACGAGATATATCAGGAAAATATTATTGTGCAGTATAATCATGGAAGTTACGATTTCATAAATCCAATCACTCAAAATCAAGTGGAATTAATGAAAAAAAGTATGGAAGAAAAAGATGGTCATCGATTTATAGAGTTTATTAATCAACAGTGGAGTGAGGTGAATTATGGAGTCAATCGCGAAGGAAGTTTTGAGAAGGAGACAATATTCCAAGGTAACTAACACGCAATCCTATAAAATATATTTAAGTGCAAACCAACTGTTGATGCGACTACCTGTTATTAGAGGATTTTTGTCACGTATAAAAACAGGCTATCAATTTATCGGAGAAAAGGATACAGTCTACCTATGTAAAAAATCAATTCATGTTGTACTTGGTTTAGTGATTGTTTATGGTATATCGCTCATTGCTTTTTGGAGTATGACCAAGAATTTGCTGTATACAGTAATTTTTTTGTTTTTTTTATGGTATACATCTGAGAGCTATTTTGACTTCTTTATTGGCCGAAGCCATTACCGTTTGTTAGAACAGTTTATTGTTTTTATGGGATATGTACGACAAGGTTTTTATGAATATGGAACAATTGATGATGCGATTTATTCTGCACTGGAACAAATGGATATAAAACAAAGAGAAATGACGGTCCAAGCAGAGCATATATATGAGATTTTTTCGGATATTGATCCTTTATATGCGATGACCAAGTATTTTGAGCTTGCGCCAAACTCCTATTTAAAGATGTTTGTTAATATATCGCATTTGACATATGAATATGGTGACCAACATGAGAATGGAAAAAGCGTCTATTTAACAAACCTAAGTTTTTTGGCAAAAAATGTACAGCTTGAATTGGTCAAGAGAAAAAAATTAAATTATGCTCTGAAAAGTATGAATGTCATTGCTATAATACCTTTGTTTTTAATTAGTATCCTTAAAAATTGGGCAATTAGTAATTTTGCCCCTTTAGGCTTATTCTATAATAGTATGGCAGGGAAATATATCGAGATTATAACGATTGGAATTATGTTTTTATCCATGATTTTATTAAATCGTATCCAACGTTTAGATGATTATTTTCCTCAGAATAATCAAATGAAGCGTTGGATAGCTAAACTTCATCTACCCTTAAGTGAACGGCAAAAGCGGAAATGGATTTATGGAATGATGGGCTTTGGAATAAGTGTTTTAGTGATTATATCTATGTTATTGAGTGAACGACAAAATCTGTCAAAAAAAATATATTACCAAGACCAATTTTTGGGAGCAACACTGCCGGTGGAAACTCAATTAAAACGTCAAAATGAATCCCTAGCTGATTACATATTTATAAAAAAAAGTTCCAGGAATATTAGTGATGCAGATATTGATCAGTGGATATTAATGTCGACAAGTGAAGAGAGTAAATTGAATGCCCAGCAGATGGACGTGCGTAGAAAGCATATTCGTGAAAAGATTGAAATCTATCATGATGTATATTTTAGGTGGTGGCAAATCATGGTATGTTTTTTAATTGGAATCATTGCCTATCATATGCCGGAAATTAATGAGAGCATGATTAAATATATTAAGCGAATGGAGGTGGAAGATGAAATCTCAGGATATTATAGTATCATTTTGATGCTAATGTACCATCCGCGTATGAATACAGAAGAAATATGCGATTGGATGGCAAGCTACTCGAATTACTACAAAGAAGAATTAAACCATTGTCAACTTGATATGAGTATGGGTGGATATCAAACATTTATGACAATGAAAGAAAAAGTAGACCATCCAGAAATGAAAAAAATCATGTATCAATTGGCAATTGCCAGTGAAGATATTAGTATTCTAGAAGCTTTTGATGAACTTGTTCAGGATAAGAGTTACTATATTGAACGACGACAATGGCTAAATGAACAAATTATTAATCGAAAAATTATTTTCGGACAAAACATTGGTTTTTTACCAGCATATAGTCTCATTGTATTATATATGATTGTTCCGATGATTATGTCAAGTATTCAAGAATTAGAAAAGTTTTTTTATCAATTGATGTAGGTCTAAATTAATGTATAAGGAGAAGGAGAAAATATTATGGATCAGAATATTCAAAAAGCATTATGGTTAGGTGTAGGAATTATGATGTTCATCGCAATCGTTAGTACGGGACTTTTTTTGTTTAATAAAGGCAAAAATTTGGCAGAAGCTTCAGGGGAGCAACTCGATACAATGTCAGAACAACTGGCAAGCATACAATACGAAAAATTTGACAATATGGTGGTCACGGGCGGAGACGTTTTAAATGCCATCAAACAATATAAGCAAAATAGTGGTTCTTTTATTATCGAAGTAAACACAAATTATCCGTCATCAACACAATATATTAGTAGTGGAAATATTTCGTCAAATGTTATCAGTGGGTCCTTGTCTGAAAAATCAAAGGCAGAAATGGACCAAGATTTGCAAGAGTCCAAAAACATTGATTCGTCTATGTATATTAATCCTCAAGCCAGTTTCATGACCCAGCTTATATATGATGCGAATGATGTGGTTAAAGGCATAGTAGCCACCCAAGAGTAATGACGCATAATATATTTAAGATGTTATATATCATGGCTGGTTTTATGATTATGCTTATGGGATTGTTTAGCTTTTTTAACCATCATTCGCAATATAATAGCTACTATCAATCTGTTGAAAAAATTCAATCACAAGGCAACTCATGGTTGGTCGATAAAGAATGGGAAGATGCGAGTAGCAATGAAATAAGTTATGAACAGCTAGTCGCTGAGATTGGTGGTTACTACTGTTTTGGCAAAGACATACAAATTCGTATGGAAGAATACGAATTTCAAGGCGTATTATCAGAAGAAAACATAAGGCAGTTGATGAATAGAATGGATAAGCAAAAAACGTATTTTTTGAAAATATCCACAGAAAAAAATGGATTAAAAGTAAGAAGTATACTTGAAATCCAAGAAGTGAAGGGAAGTTAATTAAATGATCGAAGACAGTTTGTGGAAAATTTTTGGAATTATACTTGGCGTTATACTTATTTTTGTCGTTCCTACGGTATATAGTTATCAAAGACAAGATGATATCGTGTATAATTTGATTATGACGGAGACAAATGAATTCAGCCAAAAAATCAGAGAATCCGGTAAGGTGAACCGCCAGATGTTGGATGAGTTAAATCAAGTGCTCCAAACCTCGGGATTAACCTATGAAATTGAATTAGAGCATCAACAAAAACGATTTTCAGAAGATGAAGGTTTCGTGGAAGTGTATTATGATGGTGTATATACGGATCACATTGTTGAATGGGTTGAGATGCAAGGAACGTATCGATTAAATTCGGGAGATTTCTTTTATGTTCGTATTCGAAATACATCAAAAACGAAGAGCCAAAGTTTTCGTAACATACTTGGTATAGGAGGAATGAAAAATTCGGAGATCTATATTGTAAGTGGAGGAATTGTTCGATATGGGAATGGTTAAGTACAGTATCATTGGCCTCATTATTATGCTACCGTTTTTTATACAAAGCACCATTCAAAATACACAGTATAAATATAAAGAACGTCAAAGGGCTTGGATAGAACAGTCCATTGAAGAAGCAAGTTACGATGCAAGCTTTGCATTAAAAACATACTCAACATATGCTTATGATAGTCAACAGGCATATAATATTCAAATACCCCATCGAGAAGTTATACGGAATTTTTTTGATAGCCTAAAATTTAGGGGGTTCAGATTTTCTCTTGAAGATTTTCCTTTGATAGCATTTGTTGAGTACGATGGAATTGTTTTATACAATCCTCAAGAAGATGAACTCAGCCAAAAAAACTTTTATACGGTACGTAATGCAAACAACTGTGAATACTACACCTTATCAGATGAAATGATGGTTTTCTCGTATGAAACAGGACGCTATGAAAGGCGTCGTGTTTCTCCGGAACAAAGAAATTCAAAAGTTACACAAAGCATAGAATTGGCTCTAAATACCTATCAAGACAAATATCATCAGGAGCAAAACGTAGGCTTTCTATTGCCGGAATTTGAAGGAAGCTCTTCGGAACTTGTTTTTGATGATGTGGGTGTTATTATCTTTTACGATCCCAAGGGATATGCTTACTTAGATGGTCTAGAATCTTATAAAATAGTCCCCTCAGGTATTATGAAGATGGATTTGCCTATTGACTTATGAATGAACTCCTTTAGAATAGAACTATAGATTTGAATACGATACTATAGGAGGCGCATATGTCAGAGGATAATATGTCAGAGGAGTTTTTAAATGATTATGTGTTACTCAAAAGTTACTTTGAGGCAAAAAATTATAAAAAGATTGAGGCAGATAATGAACACATTGCCTTATATACCCTTTATCAAAAAAGCAGTTATTATATTATAAATCTAGTTCATCTTCCCCAAAATCATGCGTTTGATATTCAAGCGTATGAATTCTATATGGATAATCTTTCGCATCAATTTAGTCAATATAACACCGACCGTGTCATTATGTTAACGATATTTGTCGGTGATTGGAATCGAAGTTTATATGATTATTTTAATAAAAGGCCAAATATTGAAGCAAAGACAATCGAAGTGACTTGGTTTGTTTCTTCAGATACACGAGATCTAGATATTCCGGATCAACAGTTGAATTCAGTGATGGGCATAGAAAAGCCGATCAGAGAATTATTAAAAAACAAAAAGCAGACCTACTATGCAATAGAAAAACAATCCCAAACGCAGCATATTACCCTACTTATCGGATTGATTAATGTTATCGTATGGATTTTAATGGAAATGAATGGGAGTTCGACGGATGCAAATACCTTGATGCGTTTTGGAGCCATTCATGTTGAGTATATCATTCGAACGCAACAGTATTGGCGCTTTGTCAGTGCTATGTTTATACACATTGGAGGGATGCATTTACTCTTCAACCTTTTTGGCCTTTATATATTCGGTTCTCGATTAGAAAAATATATTTCCGCGCGACACTTTGCAATGATCTATCTAGGTGCCGGTGTTTTTGGAAGTATCTTAAGTTTTGGCTATCACTTTTTTACACAAACGGAAGTAATTGCAGCAGGAGCAAGTGGGGCGATTTATGGACTCATTGGAGGTGCCCTTGTTCTTTCAAAAGTAATGAATAGATCGATGGATGGAATAAATGATTACATTATTTGGTTGTTTTTTATATATGGAATCGTGTATAGTGTAGTTAGCCCTAACGTGGATCTGTTCGCACATGTGGGAGGTTTTGTTGGCGGGATCGCCATAAGTATACCCATTGTGCGATTAAGACTGAAAGAAATAGGAGGCACAGAAGATGAAGCAAGATAAGATTCGCGAAATGTTTAATTCGTGCGCTAAAGAACTAGGTGAAAAAACAAATGAAATGCAGGACCTGCTCTTGGGTGAAGGTAATACTGATGGGGATATTATGATTATTGCCGAATTTACAAGTGCAAAAGAAGAAGCCCAGCATAAAAATTTATTGGATCATGAGCGGAAAAAAATTGAACCTCTTTTAGAGGCCATTGGTTATTCGTATGAGCAAGTATATACTACCCATTTATTGAAGTACCGACCATGCCGAACCAACAAGGAAGGTCGCATTGTTTCAAGGGCAGCAAGAAAAGAAGAATATTCTATATTTATGCCTTACCTAAAAAAAGAAATTGCATTGATTAATCCAAAACTAATTATTACACTAGGGAACAAAACCTTACAGCAAGTAACGGGAGATGATTCCTTGCTTGTGAAACCCGAAGAAGATCAATTATTCGTTGTGAGCATACAGGGGAAAAACTATAAAGTATTACCCTTATTGCATCCATCACAGAAACAGTTTACTGAAGACCTTGAAATTGTCATCCAGCGAGAAACTGAGCGAATTACACAATTTTTAAATACCAATAAAATCAAAGAAGAAAAAGTAGATGTACCTAAAAAAAGAATGTTTCAAAAGATTCAATTGGGTAAAAAGAGTGAAGAAAGTCTAGGTAATGAAAAATGCATTACCATGATTTATGGTGGAGAAGGTTATGTGGATGATCCGGTTTTAGTCGCACTAGAGCGAATCAGCCATGTGCTGACAGAACTTGGCGTGACCATGCATCGCATTGATTTGTATAAATCAAAAGCTTCAATGGAAACAATTTTAGAATATATGAGTAAATCTATTGGTGTTGTTCTTGCTATTAATGTAGAATGGTATGGCATTGGATATCGCATGCAAGAGTTTTTAGACCAATGTTTCTACAGAGGAGAAAAAGCTGTTTTTGCAAACACGCCTTTATTTGGGATGGTTATATCTCGAAAAGCGTATGAGTTTGAAGCCTACACCCATTTGTTAAAATCCTGGGAATATCTGGGAGGGGTTGAAGGGATCAATCTTTTAGCTTCGATTGAATCAGCGGTGGCTTTAGAAACAAATTTTGAGTGGTTATTTGGTATCGATAAGAAAGCAGAAGCTTTTTTTCGTCTTATACAGCAAAAAAAAGGATTGTTACCACGCAGTGGTAAGATTGAGAAAGTCTTTGTTGAAATACCGATAGCGGATGCTAGGATTGAACAGCAGAATTTATCAGAAACGATTGGAGAAGAAAAAAGAAGGGCCGACAAAGGGATCATTGAAAATTATGATTCGTATATTGAAAAACAACAAGAAGATATACACCAATTAGGAAGTTTGTTTAAGCAAAAATTATCTGCAGAAACGATAAAAGGTGAGAAACCTTGGCCTGAGAGATTTAAAGAAAGCTATATCAATAAAGCTGATATTTCAGCAAAAATTCAAATTGTTGTCGAAGATGATCCACGTGAAAATACAGTACTTGAACTTAACAATCAAAGTATTCGAGCTTATTATGGGCAGATTGGTGAAAGTAATGTTGTCATTATGGGGAAGAAAAGCAATCTGAGGCGTATCATGGATGGAAAGCTAACGATGCAACGTGCCTTTATGACAGGTGAAATAAAAGCAAAAGGGGATTTCACACTTCTCTATAAATTTGAAGGGCTTTTTTCGTTGTAAGCAGCCTTACAATAATGGTATAATAATTTTAATAGGGATACGTAAACAGAGCTTTTCAAAAGAAAGGGGAATATTATGAAACAAGGTTGTATTTTTTGTAATATTGCACATGGCATTATGGAATCAGTAACACTATTTGAAAATTTAGAGTTTAGGGTTATATTAGATAAATTTCCGGCAGCAAAAGGACATGTACTCATCTTGCCAAAAGAGCATATTGAAGATATTTATGAACTCGATGCAGAAACAGCAGGCAAAATATTTGCCCTAGCAACAATTGTCGCTAAGGCAATGCGTGAAGTACTTGCTTGTGAGGGGTTAAATGTTCTTCAGAATAATGGTGAGGTTGCAGGACAAACAGTCCATCATTTTCATCTGCATTTGATTCCAAGGTTTGAACAGGACCATATTAATATCTCTTGGCCAATACAAGAACTTAGCGATGATGATTTAGAAACGATTGGGCAAGCTATTTCGAAGCAGATATAGTGATATCTCGCGTCTTATAAATCTCTAAAATCGAGTCCAGATTTTCGAATAATATATCCACGAGAACAGGATCGAAATGTGTCCCTTTAGACTCCTGGATAATTGAAAGAGCCTCATCTATGGTGAAGGCTTTTTTATATACTCTTTTTGAAGTCAGAGCATCAAATACATCACCTAATGCAACAATTCTAGCTTCTAATGGAATATCATAATCTTTAAGTCCATAAGGATAACCCATACCGTCCCAACGTTCGTGGTGATAAGCAATAATATTTTCGGCAACTTTGAAAAAATCTTTATTAAACATTTTAAGTTCATGACGCAACTGGCTGAAAATATTATGCCCAACATTAACATGGGTCTTCATAATATTCCATTCATGCTCTTCAAACTTACCGGGTTTTTTTAGGATATGATCAGGAATTGCTACTTTCCCGATATCATGTAAAGCGGCATAACGTTGAATATCTAAAATCATATGGCGTGGGACTTCGTGGGTAGGCAAAGCTTTTTGGCGTAATTTTTCTGCAAGTAGTTCTGAATATTTGGTCATTCGGTCTAAATGACCACCCGTCTCATAATCCCGCTCATTGACAAGGGAAGAAAAACTGTAAGTGAAACGGCTAAAGACCATCTTAAGTAAGTAGGCGCGGTTGAAAAAACCGGATATCTCATTCACGATCTTTGTTACATGACGTAGATGGTCTTTGGTAAAATGGTTTTTATATGTCGAGCTAAAAAATAAAATACCAAAAACCTCGTTATTAATCAAAAGAGGAATACTCATATTGGATTGGATTCCCTCGCGGGTTATGAGTTCGAGAGATTTGCTGTGGGGTTTTTGTTTATATGCAATTTCTAAATCGTTATTAATACGTCCTTTCTTTGTTTTTATAATTGACAATAAACTACTTTTTTCAACATCAATAGAGAATCCAGGACCTAGCAAAATGTTGGAATATTTTGATATACCACTTTCTGCAATCAGTGTGTTGTTTATTGAATCAAAAAAACACACGCCAATTCGATCAATATTAAGAAATTGATTAAATATTTTAAAAAGTTCATGAAGCATATCGTCCATATCGTAGGTGTTGATCACAATATTTTTTATATTGTTTGAGATTGCATTTTCATCCATGATTTTAGTGACTAAGCGAATGACATGGGCATCTTCAGCAAACAATGGAGAATAACTCGGTAGCTTTTGAGAATCAAAGTCATTACGTTCAACAAGTTGTATACTCTCAGTGAGATAACGTATATTTTTATTTAATAGTTTTAAAATAATAATACTTAAGAACAAAACAAAAAATACTAACATAGCAAAGACGCCGTTAACCATTAGCCTGGCATAATTGATCGCTTGATTATAGACGTTTTTTTGCAGTTGTGATAATGCGCTGATATTTTCGCGTAAAGCATTGTATTCCATCTGCACAGTTGAATTTGACTTGAATTGCTGGGAAGTTAAGGCTTGTTGAGAATATTTTTGGAGCCAATTTGCAGAGGCTGCAATTTCTCCTGCATATGCATGTAAGCGCTGATTGTTTTCTGTGTAACTTCTAAAAATATGCAGATTTGATTGGTCAATTAAACGTTCAAACTCTGCAAGATTTTCGTTGATATAAATCAGCTGATCCTCCAGATAATCTCTATTTTTAAAATATGGTTCGGATAATGCTTCTGGTAAATCAGAGGTTGTTGAAGACTCAGGAAGTTGCTGAATTATATTATTTAACACACGTAGGGAGAGGTCAATTTGAATACTCTCATTATTAATAGTGTCGACGAGTTCTGATGTTTTTGCCATTAATTGTTGCTCGTGATTAAAAAAGTAATAATTCACGAAAATTGAAATGACAATAGAAAATATTCCGAGAAATATCATAATTTTTGATATTTTAGTCAGTTCCAACATAATTTACACCTCTTTACGTAAAATGGAGATAATTTCATGGTATACATTTTGAGTACCTGTCGATTCTGTGCCTGAAGATAAATGTTCTACATAATTATCCAGTTGCTTATATAGAGTATCGATACTCTCAACGAAAAACATAACCGTTAATTTTTCTTCAGGAAGCACTTGTGCATACCCTTTTGACTCAAAAACCTTGGCATTTAATATCTGATCACCACGACTTGCATTTTTAGATAGTGGTATCAATAGACTTGGTAATTGTAAGTAGGCAAACTCGTTAATTGCATTCGAGCCGGCGCGAGACACCATGAAATCAGTGATGGAAAATAAATGGGGAAGCTCTTGATTGACATATTCATATTGAACATAGCCACTTTTATTGGTTAAGCTCTTATCAAGATTTCCGGAGCCACACAAATGAATAATTTGATAATGATCAAGGAGTAAGGGTAGTGCTTCACGTAGAACGTGATTAATCTTTTGCGCACCTAAGCTTCCGCCCATGACCATAATAACCGGTTTACTGTCATTAAAACCGGTTAGGTCATAACCTATAGCCTTGTTACCGTTTTTTAGGGATTGCCGAACGGGAGATCCGGTAAAGATTCCCTTATTTTTAGGAAGATAGTTTAAAGTTTCTTCAAAAGTTGTTAATATTTTTTTTGTGAAAGGGGCTGCTAATTTGTTGGCTAATCCGGGAGTCATGTCTGATTCGTGTGCAATGACAGGAATCCTAAGTAGCCAAGCGGCAGCGACAACCGGTACACTTACAAATCCGCCTTTGCTAAAAACTAAATCCGGTCGATTTTTTATTAAGTAAGATAATGCTTGAAAAAAACCGGCAATGATTCGAAAAGGATCTGTAAAATTTTTTATATCAAAATAACGGCGTAACTTACCACTAGATATTCCAATATAAGGAATTGACTTTTCGAGAACAAGCTCTTTTTCGATGCCGTTTTTAGAACCAATATATAAAAGTTCAATGTGATTGTTTTTAAAGTAAGGTAATAGTGCAAAGTGTGGAATGACATGTCCTGCAGTTCCGCCACCTGTTAGAATGATTTTGGACATAAAACCTCCTGAATAATCGTAATTTATACATTATAGTATATCATGATATTGAAGAAAACAAGAGACTTTTCGTGAAAAGAAAATTATTTTCTATCTTGTTTTATGGGTAAAAGGGTTTTATAATGAAAATAGAAAACCTTTTCTATATGATTGGTGGTGAGTTCGTGGAAAACAAAAGGTCAACAATAACAGATGTAGCTAAACTGGCAGGAGTTTCAATAACAACAGTATCACGTGTAATTAATAAAAACTATCCGGTCAGTGAAAAAACGACTAAGCATGTCAATAAAGCCATCGAAGAGCTTGGGTTTAGGCCAAATCTTCTGGCACGAAGTTTAATACAAGATAAGACGCAAACGATTGGTGTTTTAACGCCCAGTATAGAAAACCTTTTCTTTTCGGAAGTAATCAAAGGTATTGATAATTTCATGGGAGACCAAGATTATCGAAGTTTTTTATGCAACACTAAGGGCCATCCCGAAAATGAACGAGAAATGATTGATTCATTATTGAACCGAAGTGTTGATGGAATTATCGTTATCGATCCTCGGAATGAAAATATTAAGAGTGGATACTATGAAGGCATATCGAATCGCATTCCATTAGTCATTATCAATGGGTATCACGAAGGCATACAATGTCATTTTGTTCTTAACGATGATTACACAGGAACCGGCGAGGCTTTAAGGCACTTAAAACGACAGGGAGCAAAAAGGATTGCGTTCATGCGTGGAGAAAAAAGCCACTCCTACGATATAAAAGAAGCTATCTATGAAAAATTTTGTATGGATGAATATCAAACAGAACCGGTGATTTTGTTGATTGAAGAGGGAAACGGTCTTGAAACGGTGAATCAGGCAAAAGAATGTGCAAAATCTTTTTTTGCCAATCGAGAGAAGTCAAAAGATATAGATGCTATTTTATGTTGTAATGACTTTATGGCAGTAGGCGTTTTAAATGCTGCTCGACTGCAAGGGATACAGATACCACATCAACTATCGATTGTTGGATTTGATAATACCATTGTTAGTCAAATAACGGATCCGGCGCTAACAACGGTCGATCATCATATGAGCCAATTAGGTAGCACGGCTGCTAGACAAATGATTCAACTCATTGAAGACAAAGATCAAAAAAAGGTTTCACCGTGTACGAAAATTATGGTAGCGACGAATTTAATCGTTCGACAAACGTAAAGGAGAAGAAAAAATGCAAAAACAGATGATGGAAAATGTAAAAAATGAATTTGTAAATCGATATGGAGAGGGGAGTAACATTCGTGCCTTTTTTACACCGGGACGTGTAAATATTATTGGAGAACACATTGATTATAATGGTGGATTTGTTTTTCCTTGTGCCCTTGATTTTGGAACTTATGCCGTGGTTAGAAAGCGTAATGATCGCAAGGCAAGATTTGCAACAATGAATTTTGATTTAGAAGTGACAGTGGATTTAGATAATATTGTTTATGATGAAGCTCATGATTGGGTCAACTATCCCAAGGGTGTTATAAAAATGTATGAAGAAATCGGTCCTAAGGTTCCGGGATTTGATGTTTTATATTATGGAGATATTCCCAATGGTTCAGGACTCAGCTCATCAGCCTCTCTTGAGGTCTTAACGGCAACTATGATTAATGTTTTAGCGGGTGGTGATATAGCTCCCATTCAATTGGTTCAACTGAGCCAAAAGGCAGAAAATGAATTTGTCGGTGTGAATTGTGGCATCATGGACCAGTTTGCTGTTGGAATGGGAAAAGAAGATCACGCTATATTATTAGATTGTAATACATTAGAGTATCAATATGTACCATTTAAACTCGATGGTGTAAAAATTGTCATTGCAAATACGAAAATGCGACGTGGCTTAGCGGACTCTAAATATAATGAACGCCGCAGCGAATGTGAAGAAGCGCTTCGCGATTTACAAGATGTTCTTAAGATTGACTATCTATGTGATATGGATGAAGCAACGTTTGACCAACATGCAGAGCTTATAAATAATCCGATTGCGCGAAATCGAGCACAACATGCAGTTTATGAAAACCAGAGAGTCCTAAAATGTGTGGATGCCTTGAAAAAAGGTGACCTAGAGACTGTTGGTGACTTGTTGTATGCGTCCCATGATTCCTTGCGTGATTTATATGAAGTCACAGGTAAAGAGTTAGATATCATGGTTGAAGAAGCAAAGAAAATATCCGGTGTCTTAGGTTCACGAATGACGGGAGCAGGTTTTGGCGGTTGTACGGTATCCCTTGTTGAAGACGAACAGGTGGATGCGTTCATCAAAAATGTTGGAGAAAACTATCAGAAGCGAACCAACTTAGAACCTGAGTTCTATGTAGCAAACGTAGGTCAAGGCGCCTATGAAGTGAAAGGAGTTTAGTATGGCGATTTTAGTTTGTGGTGGAGCAGGATACATTGGAAGTCACACGGTAAAGGCTTTAACAGAACAAAACATTGAGGTAGTTGTTTACGATAACTTGTATAAAGGGCATCGACAAGCAGTTGCAGAAGATATTCCTTTTTATCAAGGCGACCTTCGGGATAAAGAAGCGCTTCGCCGTGTTTTTCTTGAGAACACGATTGAAGGGGTTATCGATTTTGCAGCAGATTCCCTTGTGGGTGAAAGTGTTACTGAGCCCTTAAAATATTATAATAACAACGTCTATGGAACCTTATCGCTCCTTGAAGTGATGCAAGAATTTCAAATTAAGCATATTGTCTTTTCGTCAACAGCAGCAACCTATGGAGAACCTGAATCCATTCCGATTTTTGAAGACGATCGTACTCAACCTACAAATCCATATGGTGAAACTAAACTATCTGTCGAAAAAATGTTGAAGTGGTCCGAGGCGGCATACGGAATGAAATATACCGTCTTGCGCTATTTTAATGCGGCCGGAGCACATGAAAGTGGATTGATTGGCGAAGATCATCAGCCTGAGAGTCATTTGATTCCCATTGTACTACAAGTGGCCCTTGGACAGCGAGAATCCATCATGATGTTTGGCGATGACTATGACACACCGGACGGAACTTGTGTCAGAGACTATATTCATGTTATGGATTTGGCACAAGCCCATATACTAGCTATGCAAAAGATTCAAGCAGGTGGTCATAGTGGAACCTATAATTTGGGTAGTGGCAATGGATTTTCTGTAAAAGAGATCGTTGATATGGCAAGAGAAGTTACCCAACATCCCATTCCTGCAAAAATAGCAGACCGACGTCCGGGAGATCCGGCGACATTAATCGCATCATCAGAAAAAGCACGTCAAGACTTAGGATGGAAACCTCAATATGAAGATATAAAGACTATTATCTCCAGTGCTTGGAAATGGCATCAAGGGCATCCCACAGGCTATGAAAGTGATGTAGTCGATCAGGCGCTTGATGTGGAAGGGGAAATTGGAAAACATATTGAAGCCTTGATTCATTTTGCTGTCCATCGTCAAATGATGACGAAGTTGGATGAACCTTTGGTGCGCAACCAGCTCATAGCCCTTTTTAATCTGAAAAAACCAGTGGATGGGGTAACAAAAGAAGCTATTTGGGACCAACCGGCTGCACAGTCACCCTTAAGTGTTTTGGAGCCATTATTAGATGATGCAGTTGCAAAAGGACTCATAGGAAATACAGTAACTGAGCGTGACTTGTTTGATGCAAAAATCATGGGATTGATCATGCCAAGACCAAAGGAATTGTATGATCGATTTCAACGTATTGTATCTGAAAAATCAATTGAGGCGGCGACGGATGATTACTATCAACTAAGCCAAGACTCCAATTACATACGTATGGACCGTATTCAAAAAAATGAATATTGGACCGCACCGACACCGGTGGGAGATCTGGAGATTACTATTAATCTTTCAAAGCCGGAAAAAGATCCTAAAGAAATTGCAAAAGCGAAACTGATGCCACAAGTCAATTATCCCCAATGCTTGCTATGTGTTGAAAACGTGGGCTATGAAGGGCATTTGAATCATCCGGGACGAGGCAATCATCGCGTATTGCCATTAACCCTTAACGGTGAAGAGTGGTATTTCCAATATTCGCCATATGTCTACTATCAAGAACATTCAATTATTTTTAAGGGTAGACATGATCCGATGCATATTACGAGAAAAACATTCACAGGTATCATTGAGTTTTTAGATATAATGCCTCATTATTTCATTGGATCCAACGCAGATTTACCTATTGTGGGCGGATCGATTTTGAGTCATGATCATTATCAAGGAGGCCATCATACATTTCCGATGGAAGTGGCTCCGGTTATCAAAAACTTCACAATAGACAGTGCGCCAAATGTGTCACTTGGTGTGGTGAAGTGGCCCTTATCGGTACTACGACTTGCTTCCAAAGATGCAAGAGCAATTGTTGATTTAGCTGATAAAATCCTTAAGGCGTGGAGAGAATATACGGATGAAACATGTGAGATCCTTGCCTATTCAGATCAAGAAGGAGAAAAGATTCCTCATAATACCATTACACCGATAGGGCGGATGAATGGAGACGGAGAATATGAACTTGATCTAGTGCTTAGAAATAATCGAACAAGTGATGAGCACCCGCTAGGTATTTTTCATCCACATAGCCATTTACACCATATTAAGAAAGAAAATATAGGATTGATTGAAGTAATGGGGCTTGCTGTATTGCCTGCAAGACTAAAGGAAGAGCTTGTTGACGTTGAAAAGGTGTTAACAGGAGAAGGTGTATTTGATGCATTACCTGAAACCATGGAACAACATAAGCCTTGGATTCAGGAAATGATAAAGGTCTATGGAATCCAGTGTGACGCAGAAAGGGCCCATCGTCTTGTACGTGAAGAAGTAGGTAAAAAATTCGAAAAGGTACTTGAATGCGCAGGAGTCTATAAATTAGATGATCAAGGTATGGACGGTATTACTCGCTTTGTCAATAGCTTGAAGTAAGGTGGCGTAGTAGTAATTATAAAAAAGCAAGGAAGGCATTGACTTCTTTGCTTTTTTGATTTATAATAAACGCGTGTTCATAGTTGATTTTATTGGCTTTTGATAAGGAGAATAGGATGATAAAAAGTGAAGAAATCGCAAAAATAGTCGGCGTATCAAGAAGTACCGTATCGCGGGTGATTAATAATTATCCCAATGTTTCGGAGGATACACGTAAAAAAGTGTTAGAAGCTATTGAAGAATATAAGTATCGTCCCAATGCTTACGCTCGTACCCTTGCCGGAAAGCGAAGCGAAACAATTGGAGTGTTTTTTGTTATCGATGAAGCGTCTGAAAGTCAACGACGTCTTTACCATAATGACTTCTTCACAACATATTTGGATGCAATTATAGATATTGCCAATAGCAAAGGGTATTATGTTTTAGTTCAAACAATTACCTGTAATGAGGAATATGAAAAAATTGATAAAGCTTTTTGTGAGCAACGTGTTGACGGTGGGATTTTTATCGGAACGCGAAAAGACAGTTTGAAATATATTCGTGATGAAAGTATTTGTCAACATATGGTTATGGTTGATATTGATCCGGAGCTTGTACCGACCCATTTTATGGAACAAGGGTTAGTATCAGTAATCAATTCAAAAGATTATCAAGCAGTCTACCAAGCGGTAAACTATTTGATAGAAAATGGACACGAAAAAATCGGATTTATTAAAGGCTTAGAAAAAACATTATCAGCCTTCACTCGATACGATGGATATTTGGCAGCAATTCGCGACAATGGATTAAGCTTTTGTAAAGACTATATACTTGAAGGTGATTTTAATCAAGAAAAAGCACGTAAAGAAATGGAAAAAGCAATTCAAAAAGGGACTTTGCCAACAGCTTATATATGCGCGAATGACTATATGGCTATAGCGGCGATAGAGTGCTTGGGTGAGCATAAAATACGCGTTCCTGAAGATGTGAGTTTTATCGGATTTGATAATACCCAAACCGGTGAACTAATGCAGCCAAAATTAACAACATTAAGTCCTGATTTTTTTGCCATGTCAAAAAAGTCAGTTGAAATTATTCATCAGCACCTTATCGATAACAAGAAGATGAATGCAGAGAACATATTTGAGTATGATGTCGAGCTCATCAAACGTGGATCGGTAAGAAAAATTAATTAACTTTAGGAGGAAGACGATGAAATACGGTTTTTTTGATGATGCAAACAGAGAGTATGTAATTACAAATCCACTAACACCATATCCGTGGATTAATTATTTTGGGATGGATGATTTTTTCTCCCTTTTTTCAAACACTTCAGGTGGTTATTCGTTCTTTATGGACGCGCGTTTACGCCGAATTACACGCTATCGTTACAACAATGTACCTGTAGATAATGAAGGACGGTATTTTTATATTATAGACAATGATGTTACCTGGTCGCCTGGTTTTAAGCCGGTTAAGACAGAACTTGATTCTTATGAATGTCGGCATGGTTTAGGATATAGTGTGATTACCTCCAGTAAGAATAACTTGAAAGTGCAGCAAACATCCTTTGTACCCTTAGGAGAGTCTTGTGAAGTTCATGAAGTCGTATTGACCAATGAAAGTTCAGGCACGAAAAAGGTTGATTTATACTCCTATATCGAATTTGCTTTATGGGATGCACTCGATGATATGACAAATTTCCAACGTAACTTTAGCACTGGGGAAGTTGAAGTGGTTGATAGTACTATTTTCCACAAGACAGAATATCGCGAACGTCGAGACCATTTTTCATTTTATTCAGTCAATAAATCAATCCAAGGCTTTGACACGGATCGAGAACAATTTATTGGTTTGTATTCAGATGTCAGCTGTCCCGATGTGGTTCGTACCAACCAATCCAAAAATAGTATGGCTAGCGGGTGGTCTCCGATTGCGTCGCATCATTTACAGGCGACGATTGAGGCCGGTCAAAGCGTATCCTATATTTTCGTCTTAGGTTATATTGAGAACAAAGAGGAAAAATGGGAAAGTCCGGGAGTTATCAACAAGTCCAAAGCTTACGCAATGAAAGAACGATTTAAAACATCTGAACAAGTGAATGCGGCATTGAAAAAATTAAATGATAAATGGACGGAATTATTATCGGCATACCTTGTGGACACAGAAGATGAAAAAGTAAATCGCATGGTGAATATTTGGAATGCATATCAATGTATGATCACATTCAATTTATCCCGAAGCGCTTCATATTTTGAATCCGGTGTCGGACGGGGAATGGGATTTAGAGACTCGAATCAGGATATTTTAGGATTTGTTCATCAACTGCCGGAACGTGCCAAAGAGCGTTTAATCGATTTAGCAGCAACACAGATACGAGATGGTGGTGCATATCACCAGTATCAACCCCTAACTAAAAAAGGAAATCATGATTTAGGGAGTGGATTTAATGATGATCCTTTGTGGATGATTTTATCCGTTGCAACTTATATTAAGGAGACCGGAGACATGAGTATCTTAGATGAAAGGGTTCCTTTTGAAAATGATGATGCCCTTGCTGCTTCGATGATGGAACATTTAAAACGTTCATTTAATCATGTCATTAATAATGTAGGGCCACATGGTTTACCACTTATCGGAAGAGCGGATTGGAATGATTGCCTTAACTTAAACTGTTATTCAACAACGCCGGGAGAGTCTTTCCAAACAGCAAATAATGGGACAGATGGTTTAACGGCAGAGTCTATATTTATTGCAGGTATGTTTGCTTTCATCGGACCGGAATATGCAGAGTTGTGTCGACGTACAGGTGATCAAGCAGAGGCAGAACGTGCAGAGACTGAGATTCAAAAGATGAAGCAAAAGGTACTTGAGCATGGATATGATGGTGACTGGTTCCTTAGAGCGTATGATGCACAAGGAAATAAAGTCGGATCAGATACATGTGAAGAAGGTAAGATTTTTATTGAACCTCAAGGAATGTGCGTCATGGGCCAAATTGGTATTGAAACAGGACAAGCTGAGAAGGCATTGGATTCAGCATGGAAGTATTTAGATACAAAGTATGGTATGGTGCTTAATCAACCGGCATATACATCCTATCATCTTGAATTGGGAGAAATTTCTTCGTATCCACCGGGATACAAAGAAAATGCGGGGATTTTCTGCCACAATAATCCATGGGTAGCTTGTGCTGAAGCTACCATTGGTCGAGGGGATAAAGCCTTTGAGATCTATCGAAAGATTTGTCCTGCATATTTAGAAGATATCAGCGATATTCATCGAACAGAGCCTTATGTCTATTCACAAATGATTGCCGGAAAAGATGCAAAATTCCATGGAGAAGCAAAAAATGCTTGGCTGACAGGGACGGCGGCTTGGAATTATGTTACAATTACCCAAGCTATATTAGGGGTTAAACCTCATTATGATGGATTGATGATTGATCCGTGTATCCCAACGTCATGGGGTCAGTATACCGTGACGCGACGTTTTAGAGGAACAAGATATAATATAACAATTAAGAATCCTGATCACAAGTCAAAAGGTGTGACTAGGATTGTCGTTAATGGAGAAGAAATGAAAGGGTGTATCCTTCCTGTCATTTCTTCAAAGAAAGAGGTTCAAGTTGAAGTAATTATGTAGTTGTTCGAGTATTTAGGACGTAATCATAAAAATGCACAAAAAGTTGCTTTGAATTTCATCAATACAACCAATAGACAAGGGAGTCGAAGGAATAATTACCTAAATCGACTTCCTTATCTTTACATTAACCATAATCTATGCTAATATGATATAGGAATGTTACAGAATTGTTACAAGCATTTCGGTAGTCTAGAATTCAAACAGTTGAATATACTAATAAAATACGAATATGAAGCATGGAGGATAACATATGTACGGAGTCCCGAAGTTTAAGGAGAACTTCTTTATGAAATATAAAAAAGAAGTTTTTTTGTCGGTAGGTGCGTTTTTGACGATTGCAACAGTGGTTCAATTTTCGCCTAAACAAGATATGTTAAGTGTTAGACCCATCGATGATCATGGGATTTCTATAGAGCAGGAAGCACCAATTATTGGATATCAAGTTGTATATAATGGTAAAGACTTAGGTGTGGTTGCACAAGAAGAAGATTTAGAAGAACTATTAGAAGTGGCTTATGAGGGATTGGTTCAAGAATTAGGATATGATCCGGAGATAGTTCCTGAACCGGCCTTGATTCCTATTCGAGAAGGTCAACTTACCTTAGATACGAAAACAATTGCCGTTGGTTTACAGGATGAATTATATAATAGTTTAGATGTCATTAAACAAAAAGGTTATGTCATGCGAATAGGCGATGATTTCACCGTTGTTCTGGAAAGTGAAGAAGCGGTGAAAGAAGTTTTAGCCAATGCCCAACGTCACTTTATAAAAACAGACGTCGCATTAGAGATTGATTTAGATCTTAACGAATATAATTCAATGGTATTGACGCCTAAAGTATTAATGAAAGATATGGACAGCACGTCGATGGCCTTGGTAACGTCTAACCCGAACGGGACGGCAGATGAAACACAAGAGGAAGAAGAAACAGCAGCGAGCCAAGGTAAAATGGTGGCAGTTGAGTTTTCAGAAGACATTGCCGTTGTAGAGACCTATATTAATCCGAATGATATCGTTGATGTTGAAATGGCGACAGGATTAATTACTAAAGAAAATGAAAAAGCTAAAGTTTATTCGATTCAACCCGGTGACAGTCCCTCAGTGATTGCTAGTGTAAATGACATGAAACTTAGCGAACTGTATGCCTTGAATCCAGGTTTGAAAGAAAAAGAAAAAACGATTCAAATCGGCGACGAAGTTATTGTTATGGTTCCTGAACCTGAAATAAAGGTTGAAACAAAAGTCGAAATTGTATATACAGAACCGATTGAACGTAGTGTTGTTTATCAAAAAGATCCTAATGTATATGTCGGAAGTGAGAAAGTTATTGATAATGGTAGTGATGGTACAGTTGAAATTACGGCCTTAGTGACTCAGATAAACGGAAATGAAGATTCGAGAGAGATTATCGATAAAAAGATTATTGAAGAGCCAAAAGATAAAATTATTTCGAAAGGATCGAAGCCTTTTCCGGTTAAAGGAGCAACAGGCAAGTACATCTTTCCGGTTTCCGGGTATAGAATATCCTCACCATATGGTAGACGTTGGGGATCGTTCCATCATGGGATTGATTTAGCTGTATCTTATGGAACAGAAGTTGTTGCTGCAGATGGTGGGACAATTATATTTGCAGGTTGGAAAAGTAGTACATATGGATATTTTGTTGAGATTGACCATGGGGATGGTGTTACAACAAGATACGCGCATAATAGCAAAGTTAATGTAAAAGTTGGACAAGAAGTAGCGCAAGGACAAAAAATTGCTGAAGTAGGAAGTACCGGACGAAGTACTGGACCTCATGTACATTTTGAGATTCGTTTTAACGGTACAACAGCAAATCCTAGTAACTACTTAGAGTAAGCCGCTGGGCTAAGCAAATATCAATAAAAGGGATAAACAAAAGCGTCGAATTCGACGCTTTTGTTTTATAGTGCTTTGTTGTAGAAACGCTCTTGTGATTTAAGATGAAGTTTGATATGATATTATAAGAATAAAGAGGAGCTAAACGATATGAGTGAAAAAATATTAGTTGTCGATGATGAAGCGGCTATTGTTGATATATTAAAATTCAATTTAGAAAAAGAAGGGTATTCTGTTGTAACCGCATACGATGGAGAAGAAGGACTTAATATATTTCATAAGGAAGGGCCGGACCTATTATTGTTAGATATCATGATGCCAATAATGGACGGCTTAACATTATGCAAAAAAATACGTGAAAATTCTGCAGTTCCAATCATCATGCTAACAGCAAGAGCAGAAGAAGTTGACAAAATATTAGGGTTAGAATTTGGTGCGGATGATTATATAACAAAGCCTTTCGGCGTGAGAGAGCTTATTGCGAGAGTGAAAGCAAATCTGCGTCGAATTGGAATGAACCAACAAAGTGAAAAAGAAGCCGGTCATGATCTTTTGAAATTTGACGGGATAACAATTGACATGACTCAATACGAGGTCAATAAAGATGGAACTGTCATTGAACTTACAGTAAGAGAATATGAATTATTGAAATTTCTAGCGTCTCAAAAACAACAAATATTCTCGCGAGAGCAGTTGCTTGAACAGGTGTGGGGATATGAATATTATGGTGACGTTCGGACAGTTGATGTCACTGTTCGGAGATTGAGGGAAAAGATTGAGGATGAACCAAGTAATCCGAGATTTATTATAACCAAAAGAGGCATAGGATATTATTTTAAAGATTAACGGATGATTTGACAGTTAAAATCATATATAGGTGGAAAAGCTCATGACTCGTAGTATTAAATGGCGTATGGTCAGTATTTTTGTTTTGTTAGTAGTTATTGTTATGATTATTTCTGGAATGCTGATTGTTTACCAAACAAAAAATTATGAATATAATATTATTCAAGAAGAACTCGTTGCGACTGCCAATTCTGTTTATTCCTCAGTAATTATAGATTTACCTTCTAGCGAAATCGAAGGTCATATTATTGAAATGATTGAAGAACAATCCGTCTTACTAAAAGGAAAAGTATACTTGCTTGATGAAAAGGGTGGCATTGTATATACCCAAGAAGTCTCGACAGAAGAGCAGAGGTTTAATACAGCCCAGGTGATGGCGGCTTTAACGCAATCAGAAATTACGGAATTAGATGAAGTTCATCTTTCAGGAAATACGGCAACATATCTAGGATATGCTCGACCTATTATCAAAAATAACAATGTTATTTATGTCATTTATGTATTGGCGTCAACAGTTCAAGTTCAAGAAAAAGTGTCGGCCATAACAAGTGTTATTGCAATTGCAGTCTTATTAGCTATTGTTTTATCCATTGTATTGGCGTTTTTGTTCTCAGCCTTTTTGACCAAACCAATCATCGCACTGACAAAAAAAGCGAGAGAAATGTCAAAAGGAGAACTTAAAAACCCTATTGAAGTATTTTCAAACGATGAAATAGGCGAATTGACAACGAATTTTAATCGAATGGCATTTTCTTTAAACGAAACCTTGGCTCAAATTGCGAGTGAGAAAAACAAAATGGAAACCGTGATTACACATATGACAGACGGAATTTTAGTGTTTGATAATTTTGGGATTCTTATTCACTATAACCCGGCTTCGATTCGTATGTTAAAAATAAAAAATGCCTTATCCTTTAATGACATTTTCGGAACGAAGCTTAAGATTTCTTTTGAAAAAGTATTAGGTGATGTGGAAAAAAAACAAAGAAAAATAACAGTTACCCTAGATGATGCATACTATAGTATTGATTTTGCAAAATATATTGATAAAAATGGAATTATTCAAGGCTTGATTTGTGTGATTCAAGATATTACAGAACATAAAAAGTTAGAAAACATGCAAAAAGAATTTGTGGCCAATGTAAGTCATGAGTTGCGGACACCCTTGACAACAATAAAAAGCTATGCAGAGACACTTTTAGAAGGAGCGCTTGAGGACCTTGAGGTTGCTGAACGTTTTCTTGGAGTAATCAATAAAGAGAGTGATCGCATGACCAGCTTGGTTCAAGACTTATTGGAATTATCAAAATTAGACAGTCAAAAAACGAGTTTTGATCGAAGTGAGATTAATCTGGCTGAAATCGTTCGGACGATTGCACGTAATTATGAGATTCACGCAAAAAAGAAAAATCAGCATTTAGAATATCAAATTATTGAAGAAAATGCTTTAATACTAGGTGATGCAAACCGTATTGAGCAAGTTATCAAAAATATCTTGTCCAACGCCGTTAAATATAGTCCGGAATATGCCGATGTACAAGTTAGACTAATTAATGATGGTGTATATTACGTCTTAGAGATTCGAGATACGGGTATGGGGATACCTAAAGAAGATTTGGAACATATTTTTGATCGTTTCTATCGCGTTGACAAAGCGAGGTCTCGTGCTATGGGTGGGACGGGGTTAGGATTAGCGATTGCAAAAGAAATTATGGAACTACATAAAGGCTGGATTAAAGTTGAATCAGAAGTTGAAAGAGGAACCTGCTTTTATTTATACTTTTTAATGCATAAAAAAGAAAATGACATCGAATAGTTATCGGACTGTAACATGCATGTAATATAAAGTTGTTATACTTAAGTTCTATTACAATAGATTATTTTCGAAAGGAAGAATTATAATGAAAAAGTTTATAGGTATCATGGTTATATTTTCATTAACATTCCTTTTTAGTAGTTCTTTATATGCTCAAAATTCCATGGCTGAAGATGGGAAATCTATGCTTAATCTTTCCGATGAAGGGCTGGCAATTTTGGCAGAGCAATTCGAGGTTGATTTTGCAAACGCAAACAAACAAAAATCACGCCTGATTGAAGAACGCTTGGAAGGTTCTAAAACCAACAATGTGATTGGAGACTTGGAGTTAAGTGATGATTTTTCTCGTCTGCGTATGACAACATTTGCAGATACAAAAACCTTTTCAGGTGAAGGCCGTGTCGGAACACAAGTCGGTATTACAGTCTTTCATTTGAATCAACAAGCAGAGGTTCAGATTAATCAACAAAAATCGGTTGTTATTGGAATGTCAAGATTATTCAACGAATCGATTGACTTGGCGAATATTGGAAGTAATTATATTCTGATTGTTTCGGAAAATCCGGATAAGAGTGAGCTGAAGTACGGCATATATAATATTGTTCGATTGGAAGAAGAGAAAAAAGTAGAACTAGAAAATGTGAAGATTGATTTTTTTAATAATGCAGTTGAGAGTGGTAATACTTCATTTTTTGAACGCTTAAATCAGATACGATAGATTTGATTTATAGGTAGAAGGGATTTCACTATGTTTAAGATTTATATAAAAAGTAGCTTGTTAATTGTTTTGGTTTTATTGAGCATATATCAAACGGCCATGTTATGGTTTGACTATCCGTCAAATCGTAACTTTTTTTATAGTTTGGTAAATGATGAAGATGCTGTCGTTAGCGAAAACAATGAAACGCAAAATGAATTGTTTTTTCCGGAAAAAATCTCGGTTTTTTTTGGTGATGGTAGCAAGACTTATGGAGTTATGAGTTTATCACAAAGTGATAGTCTGAACTTGGTCGATGATAGCATCAAAGTCATCATAGATTCTTTTGAAATAGGGCAGATTGATTCACATCAGATTCAAACACAAGATCTTTGGAAACGTCCGCATGTAATGCTTGACTTACCCTATGCAATAACCGATGAATTGTTAACGAATGAGTTGAATGTAAAAAGCAAGTGGGTTGATGAGGGTTTTGGATTCGAACGTGTATATATTTTCCCGGAAGAAGATGTTGACTCCTTTCATTCGGAAACAAATGAATATTCAGGGATACGCATTGTGTTTGCAGACCAAGCGCTTGAAAATATGATTTCGATAAATATTCAAGATGAACGTATGCAACTATTAAATGATAGCTTGCTCTTGCATATTACAACAATCGAAGAGGAACGAGGATATACCTACTTTTCGACAAAAGAAAAAGGTTTAGATATTTTTGTTGAAGATGTTTTAGTCCCTGTTAATGGGCAATCCTTTAATTTATTAGGAAATCTATATGGAGATATGTACTTCTATGAATCCGGAGTTCGTGATGATGAAGAACTTGAAAACTTTGTCAGTTATTTCTTTATTAATCCTAAAAGCACATGGAGTACGAATAATGTTAAAGAAATGCGATTTGGAGACTTAGAATCAGTTGTTCGATATACAGAGAACGGTTTGTTTGAATACACCGTCAATTTTGAAATTGAAGACCCTAAAACCTCACTCTATCGAAGTCTACGTGTAGCCAATGAATTTTTGACAAAAGATCGATTGCTTAATCAAACGGAATATGCATTGGATGATTTTGAACGACGTGGTGATGAAATTGTGTTATATTATAATTACAAATACCGCAATGTACCCTTGGTTTTTAATGATTTAAGTACCTATTCAATGAGATATCCAATGGAAATCGTTGTCTCTGGTAATACGGTGACGAATTATCGACGTATAATGTGGAAAAGCCAAGAAGTTGTTGTTCAAGGAAGCGCGTTTGAAGTGCGTTTTCAAAAACCTATTGATGATTTGTTGCTAGTTGATGCAATTCAGCCATTGATGCTAACAGATATGTATTTAGGTTATCGAGTTGATCATATGGGTGATGGCGCCTATTTGACATGGATTCTTGAGAGTAATGAAGAGAGGTATTACGTTGAATTGGAATAAAGTGATTAATGTATTTATATTGATTTTTCTAGGCTTTAATTTACTTTTATATGCTAATCAAAAAAATTATGAAAGTGAACGTTATGTTATGTCGGACAGCCGGGTTCGTCAAATGGAAAATGTTTTAAATGAGCGAGGCATAGGCATATATACCTATATTCCGGGCTATTATCCTCAAACACAACTACGCTTAGAATCTCCTACATTAGATAAAGACGGAATCATTCATCGGGTATTGGGCGAAACATATGAGAGTCGCCTTGACGATGATTATTTTGCGGAGCGCATTTATAATAAGGAACAAGAATTGACCTTTTATATGGGTGAGCAAAAAGGAATGCTATATTATAAACATCAAGATGGTGGTCAAGCTTATGTTCCCGATGACTTGACAGATGCAAGCATTCGCAAGGTTATCCTTCAATTTTCAGAAGATTTGTTCGGTGAAGACACAAATATGGAACCTACGTATTGGAAGGAAGTTGACGGAGAAGGCTACCGAATTGAGTTGAATGAAAGTTATAAAGGTCATCTCGTTTTTCAAAGTTACATTAAGCTCTATATTACAATGAATGGTATCGAAGAAGCCTTGGCCATTCGCTATAAACCGATAGAATTTAGTGGAGATAAACAAAATGTATATCCATTTGATGAAGTTATGTATAATCTGATGTATTATCTGGAAGAAGAATATAATGAAAGCCAAATAGAGCAAAATGTCAGGCATATTGATGTAGGATATTATGTTGTTGATGAAGGCGCGAGAAATCTTACATTCAGAGCAGATCCTTACTATCGTGTCATTTTTGAAAATGGTGATGTTTATTACATTAATGCATATTCGAATGTGATTTATAAGTTGTAATCGCTTGATTTAGGTTGCGGAGCTATTATTAGAAATGCATTAGAATTTACAAAGATTTACTTATGTGATATAATCACTTTTGGAATAGAATACATAATTAGGATGGATCAATGAGGTGTGAAATGGATCAGTTTATAATAAATGGTGGAAATGTATTAAAGGGTAGAGTTGAAGTCAGTGGTGCGAAGAATGCAGCGTTAGGAATTATCTCCGCAGCCTTGTTAGCGGATGGAATAAGCACCATTCAAAATGTTCCCTATGTCGATGATATTCGCGTACTCTTGGAAGCGATGAAGGATTTAGGTGTACGTATAAAAAATATCGATGACCATACTATTGAAATCGATAGTCGAAAAGTAGATAAACTTGTTGTTGATTATGAGCATATAAAGAAAATAAGAGCATCTTATTATCTTCTTGGATCTTTACTTGGAAGATTCAAGGAAGCACAAGTTGCAATGCCTGGTGGATGTAATATAGGACAACGGCCGATTGATCAACATATTAAAGGGTTTGAAGCCTTAGGTGCTGAAGTTGAAGTGGACCATGGAATGGTAAAAGCTAGAGCAAAACGATTAAATGGAGCCAGTATTTATCTTGACGTGGTCAGTGTTGGAGCAACTATTAATATAATGTTAGCATCTGTCATGGCCAAAGGTGTTACAACGATTGAAAACCCTGCTAAAGAACCCCATATTGTCGATGTGGCAAACTACTTGAACTCAATGGGGGCGGAAATTAAAGGTGCAGGAACAGATATAATTAAAATCCATGGTGTAGATAAACTGCATGGTTCAGAATATATGATTATTCCTGACCAGATTGAAGCGGGGACATATATGATTGCTTCAGCCATTACCGGTGGTGATGTTGTTGTGGAAAATTTGATTCCTAAGCATATGGAAGCCATTTCAGCAAAATTATTAGAAATGGGGGTTGGAATCGAGGAGCAAGGTGACTCGATTCGTGTATATGCTCATAAAGATTTAAAAGGTGTCAATATTAAAACATTACCATATCCTGGATTCCCCACAGATATGCAGCCTCAAATGACAGCATTATTAACAGTAACAAAAGGGACAAGTATTGTTTCAGAAAGCATTTTTGAAAATCGATTTCAATATGTCGATGAGTTAAATCGCATGGGTGTGAATGTAAAAGTTGAAGGTAATACAGCCATTGTAAGTGGTGTGAAAAAATTAACCGGAACAGAAATCACAGCATCTGATTTACGAGCGGGAGCAGCGCTTATTTTAGCTGCGCTTGTTGCTGAAGGGGAAACGGTTATTAATCATGTCGATTATATTGATCGAGGATATGAATTTATTGAAGAAAAATTACGCGGTATCGGAGCAGATATTGTGAGAAAATCGGATTCAAAAGAAAAGCGACAACTCAAAGTGATGTAGTCGGTTGTTTTTTGGGGGCACATATGAAAGATACGCAGTATACATTTGAAGAACTTTTAAAGATTATGGACATTCTTCGGAGTGAGCAGGGATGTCCATGGGATCGAGAACAAACACATCAATCAATAAAAAATGATACGATAGAAGAAGCTTATGAGTTGGTTGAAGCGATTAATAATAATGATGATGAGAATATGCGTGAAGAATTAGGCGATTTGTTATTGCATATTGCTTTTCATATTCAAATAGCTAAAGAAGAGGCTCGTTTTGACGAAAACAGTGTATTACAAGGAATTATTGAAAAAATGATTCGGCGTCATCCTCATGTTTTTGAAAATGAGAATGCAGAAAATGCAGAAGAAGTTTTAAGGCAGTGGGATGAAATTAAGAAAATTGAAAAAAACCATTCGACGACCACAGATGTTATGCGTTCTGTAGCAAAAGCCTTACCTGCATTAACGCGTGCAAGTAAAATTCAAAAAAAAGCAGCAAAGGTAGGATTTGATTTTCTTGATGAAGAGCAGATGATGGATAAACTTGATGAAGAGATTCAAGAAATGAAAGAGGCTGTTCAAAAAAAGAACATAACCCTAATTGAAGAAGAAATTGGTGATATGTTGTTCCAAATAGTGAATTTATCACGTTTTTTTGGGTTAAATGCCGAAAACACCTTGACAAATGCAACAGAAAAGTTTATAAATAGATTTGAGGGCATTGAAGAGATAGCCAACAAGCAAGAGCGGGCTATGGACGCATTAAGCCTTAACGAAATGAACGAACTTTGGGAAGTGGTTAAGAAGCGATCTTTTTAATAGTTTCTTGAAGCAAAATAATTTACTACGAGGAGGAGCGACACATGAACAAATCAGAATTAGTGAGCGCAATGGCAGCAAAAACTGATCTTAGCAAGAAAGATGCTGAGAAAGCATTAAAAGCATTTATTGATGTAGTAACAGAGGAGTTAAGTCAAGGTGGAAAAATTCAATTAGTTGGATTTGGAACTTATGATGTATCTGAAAGAGCAGCTAGAACTGGAAGAAACCCACAAACAGGTGAAGAAATGAAGATAGCTGCTTCAAAAGCACCAAGATTCAAAGCTGGAAAAGCTTTGAAAGATGCTGTTAATGCAAAATAATTTAATCGATTAAGATTCAAAAAATCTACACGATTAGTGTAGATTTTTTGTTATACAAGAACAAAAAAGGAGAATAGTATGCGTTTAGATAAGTTTTTAAAAGTATCACGTTTAATCAAACGACGCAGTGTAGCTAATGACGCCTGTAATGCAGGACGTGTGGAAATAAATGGGAAAGTGGCTAAATCAGGAACGCCGGTAAGTATCAATGATGTTATTCAAATCTCTTTTGGAAATAATGTTGTTAAGGTCAGAGTCGACGCAATCAAAGATACAACTAAAAAAGAAGATGCAGATTCAATGTTTACATATTTGAATGAATAATTTTTTTAATGACTACCATATTTTTTGA
>Ga0163223_100029_pt1 | contig 61934 bp, 52 predicted proteins | sample MSEWel2016_02_17_2_FD_113147 | JGI IMG/M metagenome (GOLD analysis project Ga0163223, IMG submission 113147) | Subsurface microbial communities from deep shales in West Virginia, USA - MSEEL Well Study Marcellus 5H_2016_02_17 ...
CTATTAAAATCTGCTGAAATGATAACTGAATATCTCATAACAGAAGTTGCGGATAAAAGAGGAATTTCTAAATTAGATAGCTGGTTTTTTGCAGTTGCATATCTCTTGAGACAAAGTCTTGAACTAATGTTAATTGGAATGGATGCTCAATTACTTTCCGTTACCCCATAAATAAATACGGACAATTTTTCTTTAATAGAGAAAAAAGATATAATCATGAAAATGTGGCTTTATGCTTTAATAATATTTGCTATTTTTTAGATTGTGTTGAGATGCAGTTAAGTCATCATTTGGAAATTAAACAGGAAATCGAAGTTGAGTTTCGATCTTGTTATGAAGGATGTTACTAAATCTTGCAAAGCAAAATCCATAACTTTATAATTTCAATCAAAAAAAAGAAAACGAGAACAACTGATTTAACTAGTCAGTTGTTCTCGTTTTCACTTTTTAATTTGCAATAAATCATACACCATTTTCGGTTCCTATTTATAGTAATTTTAATAAATTGTGCTCAATTCTTTGACACCAATTTCAGGTTTTTCTGACACCAATTTGACACCATTGACACCAATTTCGCCCCAAAACATACGATATTTTATGATATTTTGCGAGCCTCAAAATTCGCTGTAACCCTTGCTAAACCTGCGGTTCTTCGCCGATTTCTTCCATAAGGTATGGTGTCATTTGGTAAACATAATAATTCAACCAGTTTGAATATAAGAGATGGGCATGAGACTTCCACGTAGATTCCGGTTCTTTTGTGTCATCATCATTCGGAAAATAAGAGTGGGGTGTTTTTGGATCCATTCCTCGGGCCTTATCGCGTTCATATTCCTGTTTTAAAGTCTCCGGATCGTATTCTGAGTGTCCGGTGACAAAGATTTGCTTATCGTCTTTTGACATGGCGATGTAGAGTCCTGCTTCCTCCGATGTGGAGATTAAGCGTAACTTGTCATGACGAACGATATCTTCTTCTGAGACGGTTGTATGTCTAGAGTGTGGCACCATGAACTCATGGTCAAAACCTCGCACGAGAGGACAGTAGGGGTCACTGACGGAGTGCTTGAAGACGCCGTGGAGTTTATCTTTTAAGGGTATTTTTTTAATACCATAATGATAGTATAATCCTGCTTGTGCCCCCCAACAAATGTGAAAAGTGGAAGTCACATGTTTTTTGGTCCATTCTAAAATCTCTGTCAACTCATCCCAATAGGTTACACCTTCAAAGGGTAAGTTTTCAATCGGTGCACCGGTAATAATCATTCCGTCAAACTTTTTGTCTTTGATGTGTTCAAAGGTTGTGTAAAAAGATTGTAGATGCTCAATCGGCGTATTCTTGGACTCATGTGTTTCAGGCATTAATAAGGTCACTTCAATCTGTAGCGGTGAGTTACTGAGCATACGAAGGAGTTGTGTCTCTGTCTGTTCCTTTAATGGCATGAGATTAAGGATGGCGATATGCAAAGGACGTATATCCTGATGCATGGCACGATTATCATCCATAATAAATATATTTTCATCTTGTAATATTTGTTTTGCCGGTAAATCATTCGGTATTTTAATTGGCATGTTTTCTATCACCCATCTTCCAAGTCAAGTTCATAGTTACTTATTCACTAATGGCTTCGTAAATCGATTTTCCCGGAGGAACCATGGGATATACGTTTGAGGCTTGATCAACAATACAGTTTACAACCACTGTTTTATCGCTCTCAAAAACTTCTTGCAATACAGTGTCAATTTCATCAACGGATTCGATGGTAAATCCTGCGGCACCCATTGACATTGCAAAACCAATATAGTCCATCTCTTCATCAAAATGTGTCGCTGAGAAGCGTTGATCATAGAATAGATCTTGCCACTGACGTACCATTCCTAATGCACGATTATTCATAACAAAAATCTTGATAGGCAACTTATTTTTGGTTGCTGTTAGAACTTCATTAAAATTCATCTTGAATGAACCATCTCCCGTAATCATAAGCACTTGATCATAGGGATTGGCCAGTTGGGCACCAATCGCTGCACCAAGGCCATAGCCCATGGTGCCAAGACCACCACTGGTTAGGAAACGGTTGGGTTTTTCAAATGGAAAGTGTTGGGCTGTCCACATCTGATGTTGACCAACATCGGTTGCAACAATTGTATTTTCATTGGTATATTCAGCGATGCGTTTCAACAAATAGGGTACATTTAATGTGTCACTATGGGTTTTATGGCCTACCGTAGCCCGAAGCTCATCCACATAAGCCCTCCACTCTGTATGATCTTGTTGCTTAACCTCTTCAACGAGAATCTCCAATGTTGTTTTGATATCACCTGTTATTGAGGCATCGATAATATAGTTTTTATTAATCTCCGCAGGATCAATATCGATTTGAAGTACTTTTGCTTTTGCTGCAAATCCGCTTTCCTTGCCGACAACTCGGTCACTAAAACGTCCACCAATAACAATAAGCAGATCGGTTTCATTGATCGCTCGATTTGAAACTAATGAACCATGCATCCCAATGTTGCCGGTATATTTTGGATGGGAATAGGGCATTCCACCGATACCCATTAAGGTACACGCTACTTGTGCATCAATTTTTTCTGCAAACTTAATTAAATCTTGATTTGCTTTGGAGCGAATAACACCACCACCAGCAAGGATCATGGGGCGCTCTGCCTCATTAATCATGGCAATAATCTCTTCTGAAATCGGTTCTGTCAAGGTCGGATGTTTGTATTCAATTGGCTTTTGATATTCATAGTCCGTTGTTTCCCATGTGAGGTTTTTTGGAATATCAATAAGGACCGGTCCCGGTCGTCCTGACTTTGCAATATAAAATGCTTGACGAATAGTCTTAGCCAACTCATTGATATCCTTCACCATATAATTATGTTTGGTAACCGGCATAGTAATTCCTTGAATATCAACTTCTTGAAAGCTGTCTTTTCCGAGTTTATCCACTTCAACATTTCCTGTGATTGCTACCATAGGTACCGAATCCATATAAGCGGTTGCAATTCCTGTGACTAAGTTGGTTGCTCCCGGACCGGATGTAGCAATACACACGCCAACTTCACCGGAAGATCTAGCATATCCGTCAGCTGCGTGGGCCGCACCTTGTTCATGGGATGTCAGAATATGTGTGATATGCTGACTGTTTTTATATAGTTCATCATATATGTTGATTGTAGCTGCCCCCGGATATCCAAACAAATACTTTACATTTTGTTCCTTTAAACATTCAACAACGATCTCTGCACCATTCTTTTTCATATAATACTCCTTTCGGAAAACCTAAACCTAATGTGTTTCAATCTCTTTTGTGATAAAACAAAACCCTCCATCCAATATAGGACGAAGGGTATTCTTCGCGGTACCACCTAAGTTCACTTGCGTGCGCTCATCCATACAGGTATAACCGATATGGTGTCTGTTAACGGTAAACAACCGGCCTCCTCTACTTAGGGCTTGCCCCTTTCAATTCGCTGCTCGAAGGCTACCTTCAATAAAGTTCGCTCGAAGAATTTCCACCACCATCTTCTCTCTATAGAGTCCCTATATTTACTCTTCCTTGTCATAGCATTTGAATATTTTTATTCGTAATATGTATTACTATATTACTTTAACCCATTAGATTTGTCAAGTATATCTTTAAACCAGGTGATAACCGTTACGGCCGTTTTCCTTCACCTTATATAAAGCTTGGTCGGCTTCATTAAATACTTTTGCATAGTCATCACTCACATGATGGATTAATTTGGCACCGACGGATACCGTAACATAATCAGCTACTCCGGAATAATCATGGCGTAGATTCAGGGTTTTTATAGAACGAATCATCTTTTCCAGTAATTGGATTGCCTGCTCTTTTGGGCACTTCTCAACAACAACAAAAAATTCATCGCCTCCATAACGAAAAATCTGATAATGATGTCGGCGAAATACGCGACGTAATGTTGCTGTGATTTCGATTAAACATTGATCTCCACTGACATGACCATAATTATCATTGTACTGCTTAAAAAAGTCCACATCTAACATAATCGCACATACCGGCAACTTGTCTGATTTTCCATTAGCCAACTCTTTGTCCATATATTGCCCTAATGCTCTTCGATTAAAGACATTGGTTAAGGCATCTTTCATGGAAACATCTCGCAACTTTTTATTGGCAATAGTAAGATCATATGCTCTAATAATATTGGTTACTGCGATTGCAACATAGGATGCGATAATTCGTAAACTTTCCAAGTCCACATACGAAAAGATATTTTTTTCTTCAGATTGTACCGTAATGCCTCCAATCGTTTTGTTTTCAAAAATAATGGGGCTAAACAGTATGGACTTGTTCTGAGATTGACTAAGCGTTTTATAAATTTTGGGGTTAAGAACCGTGTTATTGTTCATTTCTTCTTGTATGTTATCTGCATCATAGATAATGATTTCTTTACTGTTTTGAACACATAGGGACATGAGAAAATTCTGACTGTCCAAAGGAATCGATGTTCTGTGCATTTGTCCTTCGTCTGACTCGTAATAATAGTAATCAATTAAGGCATTTTGACTGTTTTTAAGGCCGATTCCAAAGCCTTCAAATGTAAATATTTGTCCCATTTGCTGGTACAATGTCTCAACCAAATCTTCCACACTTATACAAGATGTAATATGCTGGCCTGTTTCCGAGAGGGATTTTAAAATTTGAAGAGATTTCTGTAATTTTTTTACGTCATCGTACCCTTTAGCTTCGTCACTTACATCGTCCTTATGTTCATGATCCACGGTCGTTTTTTTTACCCGCTCAAGTTCTCTTTCTTTTAAGTGAGTATAAGTATATTCCTTAATCTTTGATAAACGACTTAGGACTTCGTAAGCTTTATGAACATTGTTTTGCTTGACATAGATTTCTTCAAGTAAAGATAGGGCTGTGATTTCAATATTTCTAAAGTTTTTGTTGCATATGTCTTTAAGCATTGTGTTCAGAAGTTGGATGGCAACCTCATATTGCTCTCTTTCAATGCATTCTTTGGCAAAAAGATTCATCATTTCACATTTATCAATAAAGTAGACATGTTTGTCAAAGAGCCGGATGGCTTCTTCAAAAAGGCTTTGAACTTTACTCCATGAACCTTGCTCTTTACTTAGGATTAATGCTTCATATACTTTAACAAAGGCAATCTCTGGCTCGTTTTGACATTTTTTAGCTAAAACGTAGTTGGATTGATTATAATATTTTGCCTTGTTCAGTTGCCCCATGCGAAGAAAGATTTCTGTAACGTTTCCATATATTTTGCACATCAAGGCCTCGTCATCTGTCTTTTTAACATATCTTAAGGCTTCAACCGTGTATTCAGAGGCTTTTTGCAAATTACCCATCTCAATATAGAGTATACCAATGTTGTTCAAGAGTTTAACACGTTCTAACACACGATCCTTTGAATTCTGCACGATATTCAATGCTTCAATATATTTTGAAATGGCAAGATGTAGCTCCCCATGAACCGAATATATATTACCTCGGTTATTCAAGGAAGCTACCAAGCAATCTTCAATATCATGTTCTCGAGAAAGACGTGTTGATCTTGTATAGTATGTCATTGCTTTTGCAATATTACCGCTCGTCTCTTCGAGAACACCAAAACAATAAATACAATACACAATCTGTTGTACATCGTTAATCGCAAGTGCCTCTTCATATGTACGAATATTTAGTTCCAGGGCCTGTTCTGTCTTTTGGCTTTCAATCATTTTTCGCATTGTACATATGTAATTTTTTTGTGTTATCTGCGTCTTTTCACTTACAACCATGAGTCCAGCCCACCTATTTTTTAGTATTTAGGATTTCTTTCAATAAATCAATAACCATTTTGGGATTAGCTTTCCCTTTTGTTTTTGCCATCATTTGTCCCATAAGGGCTTGAATCGCGGCTTCCTTACCCGACAAATAATCTTGTACCACTTTGTCATTTTTGGCAATGACTTCTTCGGCCATCTGGCGTAAGGCACCATCATCACTAATCTGCTTTAGGCCTTCTTTGTCGACAATAGTTTCCGGGTCGTCATCGTCTTCCCACATGGTTGCAAAGACTTTTTTTGCAATGCTTGAACTAATAACATTTGTATCCACTAAATGCGCTAATTTACCAAGATTTTCTGCTGAAATCGGGATTTCACCTAATTCTTTTTCATCTTCATTCATTCGTGAAAAAGCTTCTGAAATAATTATATTTGCCAAGACTTTTTTGTTTTTTGTTTGTTTACATGCTTGGTCAAAATAATCAGAAATCTTCATCGACGCTACAAGAAGTTCGCTATCATAAAGGGACAATCCGTCCTTTTCCATATAACGCTTCATACGTACATCCGGCAATTCCGGTATAGTTTGTCCTATACGCTCTATTTCTTCATCAGAAGTTACAATCGGCATCAAATCGGGCGCAGGAAAATAGCGATAATCATGAGCTTCTTCCTTGCTACGCATGGAAATCGTCACACCTTTTGCTTCATCCCAACGGCGTGTTTCTTGAACAACACTTCCACCGCTTTCAATCAACTTAATCTGACGTTTGGCTTCATATTCGGCTGCTTTAACGGCAAAGTTAAAAGAGTTAATATTTTTCATCTCTGTCCGTGTTCCAAGGGTTGTCGTGCCTTTTTTTCGTACCGACAGATTGACATCACAGCGGAAGGATCCTTCATTCATACGGCAATCTGAAACATCGGCGTATAATAGTATGGATCGGAGTTTTGATAAGAAGACACGTATCTCTTCCGGCGAACGCAAATCAGGCTCTGTAACGATTTCAATAAGCGGAACACCACAACGATTGTAATCGACAAAGGTTCCGTTCGCTTCATGAATAAGTTTACCGGCATCCTCTTCTATATGGATCCGGGTAAGACCGATTCTCTTTTCTTCCCCGTTGGTTTCAATATCCACATAACCTTCATAGCACAATGGCAAATCATATTGGGACGTTTGATATGCTTTGGGTAAATCCGGATAAAAATAGTTTTTACGGTCTTGCTTGGAAAACTGATGAATCTTGCAGTTTGTAGCCAGTCCGGCCTTAATTGCATACTCGACCACCATGCCGTTAAGTACTGGCAGTGTTCCCGGCATACCTGTACAAATCGGACAGCAATGGGTATTGGGGTCCCCACCAAACTCTGTTGTACAAGAACAATATATCTTACTCTTTGTTTTTAATTCTGAATGGACTTCGAGTCCAATAACAATTTCATAATCTTTATAAGCCATGGTTCCACCTCTATCCTATCGTAACTGTTCGTTTGTCCACATTGGCATGTTGCTCATATTGATATGCAAAGTTTAATATGGTTTGTTCATCAAATGCTTTACCAATCAATTGCAGGCCGATGGGAAGACCATTTTGATCATAGCCACAATTAATAGATATTGCGGGTACTCCGGCAATATTAATAGGCACTGTACATATATCTGTCAAATACATTTCAACCGGATTATCTGTCTTAGCTCCGACTTTAAATGCCGTTGTCGGTCCTGTTGGTGTTAAAAGAACATCATATTTTTCAAAGAGTTGGTCGAATTCTTGTTTAATTAATGTTCGTACTTGTTGTGCTTTTTTATAATAAGCATCATAGTAACCTGAACTAAGTGCGTAAGTTCCTAACATGATACGTCGTTTCACTTCTTTTCCAAAGGCTTCATCTCGCGTTTTTTGATATAAGTCAAGAAGATTCTCAAACTCCGGTGTACGATATCCGTATTTAATACCGTCATATCGCGCAAGGTTAGAGGATGCTTCTGCTGAGGAGATTAAATAGTAGGCCGGCAGAGAAAGATTCGATAAGTCAAAGCGAACTTCTTCAACAATTGCACCGAGTTTTTCATATTCTTTGGCTGCAGCTAATACAGCTTCTTTAACCTCTGCGTTAATACCATCCCCAAAAAATTCAAGCGGAAGACCTATACGTTTCCCTTTTAATGATTCCTTAAGTTTCCCTGTATAATCTGGAGCCTCCACAGGAGCACTTGTTGAATCCATTGTATCATGTCCACCGATAACATTCATGGCAAGGGCAACATCTTCAACATTTTGACCCAAGGGACCGATTTGGTCTAAGGACGATGCAAAGGCAACGAGGCCAAAACGTGATACGCGTCCATAGGTCGGTTTTAATCCAACAACACCACAGTAACTTGCAGGTTGACGAATAGAGCCTCCTGTATCTGATCCAAGTGCTAAGGGGGTCATCATTGCTGCAACAGCTGCCGCCGATCCACCGGAACTTCCACCGGGAACATGGTCTAAATTCCAAGGGTTTCTTGTAATTTTAAAGGCACTATTTTCCGTTGATGATCCCATAGCAAACTCATCCATGTTTAATTTTCCAAACAAAATCATATCTTTTGCTTGTATTTTATTAATGACTGTTGCATTATAGGGTGGCACAAAATTCTCCAACATTTTTGAAGCACATGTTGTCCGAATATCTTTGGTACAGATATTATCCTTGATACTGATAGGAATACCTGCTAAGGCTGATAGATCTTCTCCACGTGTACGTCGTTGGTCAATAGCCTTTGCTTGAGCTTTAATTGCCTCTTCATCCATATGTAAAAAAGCATTCACATGCTGCTCTACATCATGAATTCGGTTTATATATGATTCAACCAATTCGAGGCTGCTTACTTCTTTGTTTTTTAGCTGATTTGCCATTTCTAATACTGTCTTCATCTCAAGCCTCCTATTCTACGACTTTTGGCACGGTGTAACATCCATTTTCTTTACTTGGGGCATTCTTTAATAAGACATCTCGGTCCATTGAAGGAGATACCTCATCATCTCGAAAGACATTATTAATTGGAATAACGTGTGCCGTAGCATTCACATCTTCAAAAGTATATTCATTGATTTGATCTGCAAATTCTAAGATCATCTCCATATCTTTTGTCATTTGTACTTTTTCTTCTTCAGTTAGACTTAAACGGGCTAAGTGGGCCACATGTTCAACTTGGTCTTTTGTGATTTTCATCCTTATCCTCCGTTTTTTTTAATATAATGCTTTATTGTATCACAGTGTTAATGATTATTCAATGAGTGCTCTAAACTCTTCTTCACTAATAATGGGAACATCAAGAGACTTCGCCTTCTTATTCTTTGATGATCCGGATGTTGTATCATTGTTAATCAAGTAATCCGTGTTTTTCGAAACACTTCCGGTAACTTTTCCACCAAAATGTTCTATTTCTAATTTTAAGGCTTCACGGTTTTCATAATGTTCTAGAGAGCCTGTTATGACAAAGGTTTTCCCGCTAATCGCATTCTTGGTAGCCGCTTTTTCCACTTTTTCCAGTTCAACTTCATTTAGCAGATGATCAAGTGCTTGCCTATGCTTATCCTCTTGAAAATAATCATAGAGGGATTTTGCAATAACATGTCCAAAACCTTCAATCGCTTCAAAATCTTCCACTGATGCTGTCATGATTTGATTCAAATCATGGTCAAAGGCGGCGACTAGAAGTTTTGCATTACTTAATCCCACATGGAGAATACCTAAAGCATAGATAAAATTGGCTAATTTCACTTTTCTGGCCTTATGAATGGACTCAACGAGATTTTGATAGGATTTTTCACCAAAACCATCAAGTTGAACGATTTTTTCTTTTTTTTCATCTTCCTCAAGTTTAAATAAATCGGAATACTCATGAATTAAACCTAACTGAATTAACTTTTCTAAGGTCGCTTCCGATAATCCGTCAATATTCATGGCGTTTCTAGAAACAAAGTGGGAATATGCTTTGACTTTTTTGGCCGGACATTCAGAGTTCATACAATATAAAACCTTAATATCGTTGACGTCTTTTATGGCTGTCTCTTCAAAACAAACCGGACATTCCTTTGGTATCTCTAAGTGATTACTACGCGTTAAGTTATCTGCAATCTGGGGAATAATCATATTAGCTTTATAGACTTGAATGGTATCTCCGATACCTAACTCTAACTTTTCAAGAATACTAATATTATGAAGACTTGCTCGAGAGACTTGGGTCCCTTCAAGATCCACAGGCTTAAAAACAGCTACCGGATTAATTAATCCGGTTCGAGATGCACTCCAAAAAACGTCTTCCAAAACCGTATCTTTTATTTCATCTTGCCATTTATAGGCCATTGTATCTTTGGGAAATTTTGAGGTTACTCCCAAACTTTGGCTATAGGCTTTATCATTCATGGTTAATACTAGGCCATCCGATGCCACGTCATTTGAATCTAATTTTTCAGCAAACGTTTCGATAGTAGCTTCAATATTTTCTTTGGTGACTAAGTGATAATCGACGCATTCAAATCCCTGACTTTGAAGCCATAATAGCTCCTCGAATTTTTTCGTAAACATATCCTGATGGTCACTGTGAATGAGTGTAAATCCATAAAACCGGACGTGTCGTCTTGCCGTGATTTCACTATTGAGCTGACGAACGGAACCGCTACATAAGTTTCTCGGATTTTTATATTGGTTTTCTACATCAAGGGTTTGATTAATGGCTTCAAAGTCTGAATAACGGATGACTGCTTCTCCTCGCAGCAAAAGTCGACCTTTATATGGAATCGTTAAGGGAAGATTTTTAAACTGCTTAGCATTGTTGGTAATGACCTCACCAATCGTTCCATTTCCACGGGTAACTGCCTTGATAAGTTGACCGTCTTGATAGGTTAATACAATGGTGAGTCCATCTAATTTAAAGGACAAGACCCCTTCTTGATCACCTAGCCAGTCCATAAGCACTTGCTCATCCTTTGTCTTATCTAAGCTTAACATGGAAAATTCATGGGCTTCTTTTGGTAATTGTGTCAGTAACTCGTAGCCGACTTTTTGGGTCGGACTTCCTGCTAATATAGTCCCCGTCTCATTTTCAAGTTCAACAAGTTCATCATATAAACGGTCATATTCAAGGTTTGACATAATTTCTTGGTTTTCTTGATAATAGGAACGCGCAGCTTGGTCAAGCTGATGAACCAGCCCACGCATCCTTGTTATTTTATCCATTTAATCTTCCATCTCCCAATTATGATATACGTTTTGAACATCATCATCTTCTTCAAGATGCTCAAGCATCTTTTCCATTTCTTTGCTTTCTTCTTCAGATAAGGATACTGTTGTTTGAGGAATCTGAGCAACTTCTCCGGATAGAATCTCATAGCCTTGGTCCAGTAGTGCTTGATAGACCTGACTAAAGTTATCCGGTTCCGTAATGACTTCAATACCTTCCTCATCAACATCAATATCTTCTGCACCGGCTTCAAGCGCAAGCAGCATCAATTCATCTTCATCAATATCTGATGTATTTTCTAGAACAATTTGACCTTTTTTATCGAATAAATAGTTGACACATCCGCTTGTTCCCATATTGCCACCATACTTTGAAAAGCCGTGACGAACATTTGCCGCTGTCCGGTTTTTGTTGTCTGTTAAACACTCAACCATAACTGCCACACCGGAGATGCCATAACCTTCATAGACAATACGTTCAAATTCTACATCACCGGCTTCACCTGAAGCCCGTTTTATGGCTCTATTAATCGTATCGTTAGGCATGTTATTTGATTTTGCTTTATTGATAATATCATTTAAGCCTGAGTTTAGACTGGGATCAGGCCCACCTTGGCGCACTGCAACCACAATCTCTCGACCAATTTTTGTAAATATTTTACCCTTTTTTGCATCATTTTTTTCTTTTTTATGCTTAATGTTTGCAAATTTTGAATGTCCTGACATTTTCTTCACTCCTATTCATAGTTTGTCCTATTTTATCACGATTCTTGATGTTCAACAAGATTATTCATCCAACGTTTTGACTTCATTCGTTTTAATCCGAAACCAAGCTTAGCCATCTCTTCAAAGAGAATTGCCGCATATACAAAAGGTAAATCCCATTTAAGAACTAAGCCTGTCAAAATAGCCAGTGGTACGCCTAAGCCCCAAACTGCTAATCCGTCTAAAGCCGCTGCAAAAATAGTATCGCCTCCGCTTCGAAGGATGCCGACAATGATGACTAAGTTAACACTTTTGACCATTGTATATATACCAAAGACTGATAAAGAACCGATAATGTGGTATTTTACAATGGGCGGAACACTGTATATTCCGGCAACATGTGGTGCTGATAGAATGATTGTAATTCCCATGAGAGCACCTAGTAAAAAGTTTATTTTTACAAACTGAACTGCCTCATCATAGATTTTCTCGCCCTCCATGGCCCCAAGGGAATTCCCAAGCATAATAGCGCTGGCATTTCCGACACCGACAGAGACGACAAATATAATTTGTTCAATCGTTTGGGTGATGGTCATCGCTGCCATAACATCCGTTCCCATACGCCCGTAAACAACAGCATACATGGTTACACCTGTTGACCAAAGAATTTCATTAATAACCACCGGCATAGCGATTTTTGAAAAATGTTTAGCCAGACTTTTATTATAACTAAAGAGTTTACTTAACTTACCTGAAGCCGGTAATTTGTAATAATTAGACAGCATCACCAACATAAAGCATTCCAGTGTCCTAGCAATCAAGGTGGCTATGGCTGCGCCTTCAACACCTAAGGGTTGAAAACCTAAGTTACCATAAATCAGTACCCAGTTTAAAAAGGTGTTGATTGAGATCGCTACGATGGTTACAAATAAGGGGAGTTTCACATAATTGGTACTTCGTAAAACAAACATGGTTGAAAATGTTACCGCGGTAAAAAGATAAGAAAATCCAACAATTCTTAAATACTTTGCCCCTTCTAAAATCACCAAGGCATCTTCTGAAAAAATAGCCATCACTTGTTGGGGTAAGAGTATTGCAATGATTGTAAATAATAAACCTCCGCCAAGTGCAAAGGTTAATGATAATCCATATACTTTTTTAATGCTTTCTATATCTTTTTTTCCCCAAAATTGAGCTGTAAGAATGGATGAACCACTACTCATACCAAAGAGGAAAAGATTTAAAAGAAAAAAAACTTTGTTTGCGGCTCCAACGCCTGCAATCGCTTCCTTTGTCAATGAACTAATCATAAAAGTATCAATTAAGTTTAATGAAGAAATAATGAGTTGTTGCAAAGTAATAGGAATAGCAATTGCAAATAATTTTTTATAAAATTGTGTGTTATTCATTGTTTTTTAAAAGTAGTCAATGGTTTCGACGACTTCATTCTCCTTCATATATATTCGAGGTACACGCTTTCCAATGGAACAGATGACTTCATAATTAATGGTATTCATGTGTCTTGCTAATTCTTCGACAAAAATATGTTGTCCATCGGATGCACCTATTAAGACCACTTCATCATCTTCTGTCACGCCTTCTATATCTGTTACATCAACAAGCATCTGATCCATACAAACACGACCGACAACCGGTGCATACTGTCCACGAATCAAAACACGGCCTTTATTGGACAAGGCTCTTGAATACCCATCTGCATAGCCAATCGGAACCGTTGCAATCTTCGATGGACGGCTGGTCTTAAAAATACCGCCATAGCTAATGTACTCATCTTTTTCAACATTTTTCAAAAAGATAATATGACTGCTTATAGATAAGGCCGGTTGGAGATTGATGGCATGGCTCACCGTATCCGATGGGTATAACCCGTACAGGGCGATTCCTGCCCTGACCATATTAAAACGCGCCCTTTGATGGTCAATCAGTCCTGCACTATTTGAGGCATGAATTAAGGGGAATGTAATCCCCTGTGCTTCTAAACGTCCCAAAAGTTTTTCAAACAAGTCCACTTGCATATTAGTATAAGAAATATCCACCTCATCGGCTTTTGAAAAATGTGTAAATAATCCTTCGCACTCCAAATGCCTATATTGCGTCAATTGTAGAATCTCTTCAACCGACTGCTCCATACTTCCTCCAATCAGTCGAAATCCAAGTCGTCCCATACCGGTATCGACTTTAACATGAACGCGTACTTTTTTTCCGGATTGTTCTCCAAAACAATTCAACTTTTGTGCAAGTTCTATTGAATATACTGTTTGTGTTAAGTTATAACGCACAAGCTCTTCAAAAGCTTCTTCATGGGTATTACCTAAAACAAGAATCGGTACGCTGACACCTTCCTCGCGTAACTGAATACCTTCTTGATATATGGCCACGGCAATATAATCGACGTGAAGTTTTTCCAGTTCACGACTAATCGGGATTGCTCCATGTCCATACCCATCTGCCTTAACAACAGCCATAACTTTCACTTCATGGTCCATATTATAATTCACATACTCACGAATGGCTGTTAAATTATTGCGAATCGCATCTAAATTCACTTTTGCATATACACGATGATATATTGATTCCATCTTACAACCCTTTCCAAAGGCAATCGATAATATCCGAAGCCATAAGCGATGCAAAGTTATTGTCGCTCGCGTAATAATCGCCTGCATAAGAATGCAGCAGGACGCCATATCGAGCCGCATCGGCCAGAGATTGTCCTTGTGCAACCAGTCCGCCGATGATTCCCACTAAGACATCACCGGAACCTGCTGTTGACATTCCCGGATTTCCTAATGTATTGATATAGATTTGATCTTCAGGTGCAGCAACCACTGTTCGTGCACTTTTCAACACGGTAACAATATGGTACTTCTCCATCATTGCTGATCCAAAATGTATGGGATTTTCCAATATGCCTGAAGAGCAATATCCTGTTAATCTTGACATCTCACCAATGTGTGGCGTGATTACACAGCTACATTTTTTTTCTTCAAACCATTCCATATTTTTTGCAATAATATTCAAGGCGTCCGCATCAAATATTACTTTTTTATCCAGCCGGAGAATTTGACGAACCAAATGATGGGCATGATTGGATTGAGATAATCCCGGTCCAATAGCAATAACATCGACTTGATTGGCAAAAGCATCTATTTGATCGGATAGGTCTTTTCTTGCATCATATTCTACAATGACACATTCGGCAACCTGTGCCAAAATAAGATGGGCATTTTTTTCAGAGGTAAAGACCTTGACTAAGCCTGCCCCTGTTCGATAGGCGGCTTTAACGGCAAGAATCGTTGCCCCTAACATCAGGTCATCCCCTGCGATAATGCCTAAGATTCCGAAGTTTCCTTTGTGGGTGTTCTTTTTTCGTTCAAAAACTCCTTGTGCCACCGCTTCTTTAATGGAGGCTTGGTCAAGAACATTGACTTTTTGTTGAATCAGGGATTGAGCTTCTTGAATAATACCTATATCCTTAACAATAAGCTCACCGGTATATTCTGCTCCGGGATAGAGAATTAAACCAATTTTGGGCATGGAAAAAGTATAGGTAATGTCCGCCTGAACCGCAGCCCCCATTACTTTTCCGTTATCACTATTAATTCCTGAAGGAACATCTACAGAAATTATATAGGTCGAATAATGATTCATATACTCAATAATATCTTTAAACAAGATAGAAACTGTCCGATTGCAACCGGTTCCGAGTAAACTATCCACCGTTAAAAAGCTCCTTTTTAACAAGGCTTTAATTTGGGGACTGTCTATTTCAAAATTGTCTTCATCAATCCATAGAACGGTATTTTTCATTTGAGAAGCTATCAGATGATTCAAAATAGTTTCTTGTAGTTGGTGGTCCTCTGATCTACGTTCTTTTTTTCCTATTATGACAAAGTGCACGTCATATCCAAGATGAAGTAACCAACGACCTATTGCCATGCCGTCGCCTCCATTGTTCCCGGTGCCACAGATAATCGTTATCTTACCGTCCTTATCTTGTCCGATCGGAAAACGAACAATAATATCATCCACGATAGATTTGGCGGCATTCTCCATTAGGACACAGCTTGGTATGCCTACGTCATTGATCATATATTGATCCATTTTTTGCATTTCATAGCCTTTTACTGCAAACATGTCAAACTCCTTTTTATAAAAATTCCTGTCGCAAACGTTCACCAATTGCAACTGCGGTAACATAATCGTTTGTATTGGAAATCGAAACATGAATTGAATCAATTTTTAGATTATCTTGCATTTTTAATGCACCTTTATGTAATACGACATATGGTTTTCCCCAATCGTCACGAAGAACTTCAATATCGATGAGGTTAATCCCTTTAAATCCGGTGCCAAACATTTTGACCACCGATTCCTTTACACAAAAATTACCCGCAACTTTTTGCGGGTTCATGTGATGTTTTTCAAACAAAGCAATCTCATTATCCGAAAAATATCGTTGCAAAAATCCATTTTTTGCACATGCTTTTTGAATGCGTTCAACAGCGATTAAGTCAATTCCTATTCCTATGATCATATTATTTTTCATTCCCTTTCAAATAATAATCATCATATTGTTCAATAACATCACTACCGACAACATCATGAATAAACGAGTATAGTGCGTCTGAACGTTCTTTAGTTTCATCTCTTGCAATAATCTCTTCTTTGATTTCTTCGCGAAGCTTTTTAACCATTTTATCATGCTTCTGTGATTTTGCTCGAACGTCCAGCATCTCTAGATAAAATATATTCATCGTAACTGTGACCAACTCCCTATTTACTTGCTCGATTTTCATAGGTAATTGGTCCAGTCTTTTTTCATATTGTTTGAGTTTATCATTTATTTCTTCAATATTTCGTCGATTCTTTTCCATTTTATGAAAGGCGTCTTTTTCGTTTTCAGCATTGGTCTCACTCATGTTATCAACGATTTCTTGCATTATTTTTTTCTTTAAATTGTAGTATTCTTTGGATTCTGTTGTCAGTTTCCCTTGTTCTTTGAGCAATGCATTCAATTTTTTCTCTAGGGTAAGGATTTTGCTCGGTTTCTTATTATTGAACAGTTCATGCCACTTTTGATCAAGTACGAGTAAATGCGTCTTTTTGTCAATATGAATTTGTTTGTGTTTATTAAACCAAGCCATATATTTCCTCTATTCTAATTGATCTTTTACCCGATATGATAAGGTCATTAAGCTTTCTGCTAAATGTACATTTTCTACAATGACTTTATCGTTTTTAATCTGCAAATCAATGGGTGCAAAATTCCACAACCCTTTAACGCCCCAGTCAGCTAAATCATTAGCTAGTTTTGGCGCCTTCTGCTTTGGCAAGGTTAAAACGGCAATATCAATATGATTATTTTTGACAAATTCTTCCATCTGGTCGATATCCCGAATCTCAATACCCCTTACTTGAATACCGATGAGTCGAGGATTCACGTCAAAAAGGCCTTTAATGACAAACCCTCTTTTTTCAAAATCAATGTAGTTAGCTAATGCTTGGCCCAAATTACCTGAACCCACGATAATAATATTATAGGTTTTCTCTAGACCTAAAATCTTGCCGATTTCACTATACAAAAACTCAACATTGTAACCATAACCCTGTTGTCCAAATCCGCCAAAATTATTTAAATCCTGTCGTATTTGTGATGCCGTTACGTTCATACGCTGACTTAATTCTTTTGATGAAATCCTTACGACATCATTCTCTAATAATTCACCAAGATATCGATAGTATCTCGGAAGTCGTTTTATTACTGCCGTTGATATCTTCTTCATTTCCTGTTTATGATTATCTGACATTATAATGCCTCCTATTTCATTTATCCTATTTTTTTTCTATGAAATTAACTTAATTATATCCTTTTGTTAAATCACTGTCAAATATGAATTGAACTTATTGCTGAACAATGCTATTATTATATAGAATTTAGGAGGATGTTATCGTATGTTATTATCATGTCAAAACATTGAATTTTCATATATTTCCGAAAAGATATTAAAAAATGTTTCCTTTCATGTAAATGAAGGTGAACAAACAGCCATTGTTGGCGTCAACGGCGCCGGAAAAACAACACTGTTCAAAGTATTGACCGGGGAATTGACACCGGATTCCGGAGATATATTCTTAAAAAACGGGACAAGCATCGGTTATTTATCTCAAACCGTTGATTATTCATCCCATAATACAGTTTATGATGAATTGCACTCTGCCGATCAGGCGCTTCTGACCTTAGACACGACTATTAAAACTTATGAGCAGCAAATGGCCCATTCAACGCCCGACGAGAAAACAATTCATGACTACCATAAAGCCATTGAAGATTTTGAATCGATGGATGGCTATAGCTATGAAAGCCGGATTAAAGGAATCCTTAAAGGTCTAGGATTCCCCGAATCCAGTTGGAGTCAAAATGTATCCACATTATCCGGCGGACAAAAAACCCGCTTAGCCCTTGGGCGCTTACTTCTCATACAGCCGGATCTCCTCTTCTTAGATGAGCCTACAAACCACTTAGACTTGGAGGCGATTCGCTGGTTAGAGAATTACCTGAATAATTACAAAGGAACACTTTTGATTATTTCTCATGATCGATATTTTCTAGATCGTATCGTTCATAAAATTGTCGATATTGAACTGGGTAAAGCTAGTGTTTATCAAGGAAATTATACTGCTTTTGTACAAAAAAAGGAATTTGATCAATACATAGCAACAAAACATTACGAAGAACAGCAAGCGGAGATCAAACGTCAAGAAGCCATCATTAAGCAGCTTCGTTCCTTTAAACAGGAAAAATTTATCAAACGCGCTGTAAGTCGAGAAAAAGCCCTTGAAAAAATTGATCCTCTTGATAAGCCTATCGACTTACAAGACAATATGCGATTAGCCTTAAATCCAAAAAGAGAAAGCGGAATGGATGTATTGCAATTAAAAGACCTCTCTCTTGGCTATGACAATGTGCCTTTATTTTCTGATGCGAATCTTAATATATATAAAGGCGAACGTATCGCTTTAATCGGAAAAAATGGGACCGGGAAGTCATCCTTGCTAAAACTCCTTCTTGGAGATTTAAAACCTATTGGCGGTTCAGCCAAAATCGGCCAGTCTGTTGAAATCGCTTATTATGACCAGGAACATACAACACTCAACGAATCCCTTACCCTCGTTGAAGAAATCGCCGAAGATTTTCCAACTATGGAAATGCGTAAAATCAGAAATCTGCTGGCTTCGTTTTTATTTACCGGTGATGATGTTTTCAAACAAGTCGGCACCTTGTCCGGAGGAGAAAAAGGTCGTTTATCCTTAGCTAAACTCATGCTTGCAAAAGGAAACTTCTTATTACTCGATGAGCCCACCAACCACCTCGATATGATTTCAAAAGAGGTTCTGGAAAAAGCTTTGCGTCATTATACCGGAACGATTCTCTTTATCTCTCATGATCGATATTTTATTAATCGTGTTGCGACAAAGGTCTGGGAGTTAGATCAAGAACGTATCAAAGAATATCATGGCAGCTATGATTATTATATTGAAAAAAAAGAAGAAGAAAATGCCTCAGATATGGTCAATATTAGTGAAAACCCAAATGCCTCTGAAAACAAACAAAATTGGGAGCGCATGAAGCAACAACAAAAAGATGAGCGAAAATTACAAAATCAAATTGATGAGCTCGAGGCCAAGATCACTTCAATCGAGACACGTATGGAAGCCATTGACGAAGAACTTACCCATGAAGAGATTTTTTCAAACTATGAAAAATCCAGTGCGCTGATGAAAGAAAAGAACAGTCTTGAAGTCGAATTAGAAGAAAAGTTAAACAAATGGGAAAGCTTGCAATAATACGAACAATAAAAAATCATAAAAATCCCGAGTTCACAATGAACTCGGGATTTTTGTATTTTCTTTTTTTTATAGTTTTTCGATGGTCTCCATAATATAGTCTGCATACTCAGCACTTGTTGCCCCAGTATCACGACCAGTCAACTGGATTTTCTTTTCTGTTTGTCCACAAATATCTAATGCTTTAAACAACTTATCAGCTTCTTTTGTATATCCAATATGATTTAAAAGCATGGCACCTGCTCGAATAATACTTGATGGATCCGCATAAATATCACGTCCTTCATCAACCATTCTTGGTGCTGATCCATGGATAGCTTCAAACATTGCATAACGCTTACCAAGATTAGCACTACCTGCTGTACCAACACCACCTTGGAACTCTGCTGCTTCATCTGTTAATATATCTCCATAAAGGTTTGGTAAGACCATAACTTGGAAATCTTTACGACGTTTTTCGTCAACAAGCTTAGCCGTCATGATATCGATGTACCAGTCATCAGCTTCGATTCCCGGATATTCTTCGGCAACTTTTTTAAATACGTCTAAGAATTTACCATCTGTTGTTTTAATAACATTTGCCTTGGTAACACACGTCACACGCTTTTTATCATTTTTCTTGGCAAATTCAAAAGCGGCACGGATAATTCGTTCAGCACCTTGGCTTGTTATAACTTTAAAGTCAAACGCTAAGTCTTCAGTAATATTAACGCCTTCACTACCTAAAACATAAGCACCTTCAGTGTTTTCACGGAAGAATGTCCAATCAAGACCTTTTTCAGGAACATTGACAGGACGAACGTTTGCAAATAAGTCCAATTCCTTACGCATTGCAACATTTGCGCTTTCAATATTTGGCCACGGGTCACCTTTTCTTGGTGTTGTTGTCGGGCCTTTTAGAATAACATCACATTTTTTCAATTCCACTAGTACAGAATCCGGAATTGCTTGGCCAACTTCAGCTCTTTTTTCAATCGTTAAGTCTTCAATCGTTCTAAGTTCAACTTTCCCGGCTTTTATATCATCTGCTAAGAGATAAGCAAGAATTCGTTCAGCTTGAGCTGTAATTGCAGGACCGATTCCATCGCCTCCAACGGTACCGATGACAATTTTATCAAGTTTACTGTAATCCACAAAATCTTCCTGTTGCTTCATCGCTTCAACACGTTCAAGTTGTTTTTTCACTAATTGTTCAAAATGGTTTAAATAATCCATATCATTTCCTTTCGATTGTCATTTGAGTTATGTTTATAATATTACACTTAAATGTAATTCTATACAAAAAAATGCTTGTTGTCAATGTGTCCACTTATTTTACAACAATATTAATTATTTTCTTTGGAATGACTATTTCTTTTACCACTGTCTTTCCTTCAAGCTTAGGCCCAATCTCTGCCCGTACTTGTTCAAGAATTTCTTCTTTCGTTGCATCCACAGATACTTGGATTGTACTTCGTACTTTTCCATTAATCTGAATTGGCATTGTCAGTTGATCTTCCTTCATTTTTTCAAGGTCGTATTCTGGCCAACCACTTTCAAAAATACTACGTGTCGCACCTAACATGGACCATAATTCCTCGGCCATATGAGGGGTAAACGGAGCTAATAGACGCGCGATATCTTTTAATGTTTCGTGGTCTACACCATCATGTTCACGTGCATACTGTGTCAATTTATTGGTGTATTCCATAAAGGCACTAACTGTTGTGTTTAGGTTAAACTTATTTAAACGGTCGGTCACTTCATAGATCAACGTATGGTGAAGTTTTTCCAATTCTTTTGTACGCTCTACAGATTTACCTACATTGTCAGACACTAAGTTCCACACCTTATTCATGAAACGATAAACACCTTCAATACCTCGGTCATCCCACTCTGAATCAAGTTCCGGAGGTCCAACAAAAAGTTCGTACATTCTTAGCGAATCACAGCCATAATTTTCAACTAATTCGTCCGGTGATACAACATTTCCTTTAGATTTACTCATCTTGGCGCCGTTTTTACAAATCATTCCTTGATTAAAGAGGCGCTTAAAAGGTTCCTCAAAATCAACAACACCAATATCATACAAGAATTTTGTATAGAAACGTGAATACAGTAAATGTAAAACGGCATGTTCAATACCACCGACATACATATCCACCGGCAACCATTTTTTTGCAACTTCTTTTGACACAAGTTCTTGATCATTGTTCACATCAACATACCGTAAGAAGTACCATGATGACCCTGCCCATTGCGGCATTGTATTGGTTTCACGTTTTGCCGGTTTTCCACATGCAGGACATGTTGTATTGACCCATTCATCAATCGCTGCTAAAGGAGATTCTCCGGTGCCTGTAGGCTCATAGCTTTCTACTTCAGGCAATACAACGGGTAATTCTTCTTCAGGAACAGGAACAATACCACAATAAGGGCAATGCACAACCGGAATTGGTTCTCCCCAATACCGTTGACGAGAAAATACCCAATCACGCAACTTATAATTTACTGTTTTTGTTCCAATGCCTTTTTCTTCTAAATAATCGCCCACTTTTTCTTTGGTCTCATCGGATGGCATTCCGCTAAACTCTCCGGAATTAATCATGACTCCAACATCCGTATAGGCTTCTTCAAGTTCAACCTCGATACCATCTTTGGCAATAACTTGAATAATCGGTAAATCAAAGGTTTTTGCAAATGAAAAGTCACGCTCATCATGTGCCGGAACACACATAATCGCTCCGGTACCATAGTCTGCTAAGACATAGTCCGATATCCATACTTGGAGCTTCTCACCGTTTAAGGGGTTAATCGCATAACTTCCGGTAAATACGCCTGTTTTTTCTTTATCTTGCATACGGTCAACATTGGATTTCATGGATGCATCAAAAACATATTTTTCAACCGCTGTTTTTTGTTCTTCACTTGTTAACTCAGCAACTAATCGATGTTCAGGCGCCAAAACCATAAATGTTGCACCATATAATGTATCCGGACGCGTTGTAAATACGCGAATGCTTTCATCATGACCGTCGATTTTAAAATCGACTTCGGCTCCGTATGATTTACCAATCCAGTCGGCTTGCATTTTTTTAACTTTATCCGGCCATTCAAGTTTATCAAGATCTTCGAGTAATCGTTCCGCATAGGCTGTAATCTTTAACATCCACTGTCGCAGATTTTTCTTTGTTACTTCAGAGCCACAACGTTCACATTCTCCATTAACAACTTCTTCATTTGCAAGTCCTGTTTTACATGAAGGACACCAGTTAATGGGCATCTCTTTTTCGTAAGCCAAACCTTCTTTGAACATTTTGACAAAAATCCATTGTGTCCATTTATAAAATTTGGGATCGGTTGTATTTAATTCTTTTGACCAATCATAAACCGCACTGATTTCTTTTAATTGCTTTTTAAAGTTAGCAACGTTTTCAGCTGTTGCTTTTGCAGGATGTACACCCATTGTAATGGCATAATTCTCTGCCGGTAGGCCAAAAGCATCCCATCCCATTGGATGTAATACATGATATCCTTGAAGTATTTTATATCGGCTCCATACATCACTCAGTACATATCCTCGCCAGTGGCCAACATGTAGTCCACTTCCGGACGGATACGGAAACATATCTAGACAATAGTATTTTTCTTTTCCCTCTGCAGGCTCATTAATCGGGTGATCACTCCAATATGTTCGCCATTTTTGCTCAATCTGTTTAAACTCATAGTTCGTAGACATAATGTCCTCCTCTAAATTATTCTTCTGTCGTTTCTTCTTTATCACGAATCATATAATAGATTATGATCGGCGTTTCTTCTTCATATGTAATCATTGCCTCAATTTGCTGTTCAATGACTCCGCTTGTCTTACGTGGAAGATCACATATGACACGGTATGTTGTTTCATTCAATTGACGGATTTCATTCATGACCAAATCTACTTCCCATTGATCATCTTCAACAATCACATTATAGACTTCTTTTTCTTCATTATATTCTACTCTAAAGTCTTCATAGCTTCCATGTACATCTAAATCTCTTCTGAAATATTCTGCAGCAATCTCAGCCACTTTCTCACGAGGAATGGTCAATTGATAGCTTGCATAATCAAAAGGTAATCCTTCATTGTCATGTTGCATTATATAGGCTATCGAAAACAAGGCCATATTAGAAGCATCGATTAATCCGCTTTCCATATCTATACTTGGGGTGAAATAATAATTATAATATATTTTACGCATGAGGGCTTCAATAGATACATGAATGTCTTCATCTTCAATGGGTTCACCTTCTATGGTTTTTAAGGCCTCGATATCATAATCCATCGGCTCACTCGCAAGCGGATAATTCATGGATTCCTCAACAACGTCTTCACTTACTTGGACCATTTCCACATCGTCTACTTCTACATATTCTTCGTCTGCTTCTACATATTCTTCGTCTACTTCTACATGTTCTTCCTCTGTCGTATTCTCTTCGGCGATTGCTGCATTCGCATACACGTCTTGAGATACATCGTTTTTACAGCCTGATAAATTCAGAGACATAATGCCTATCAATACCAGTATCGTTGCTTTTTTCATTCTTTATTCCTCCACAATTAAGCCAATATCTCTATCAGCTTTGATGCATTAAACATTATTTTTTGATATAAAAGGTTGCTAGAACACCGGGACCTGCATGTGTGCCAATGGTTGCTCCCAATTCTGATATATATATAGGTTTTTCCCAATTAAATTTTTCTCTAAATGCTTGGATAAACTCAAGCGCAAAGGGTTCATCTACACTATGTGCCACAGATAAAAATGGGCTTGCTTCAAAATCCATAGTATTTTCTATGTGTGCCAAATAATAGGGAATAATTTTTTTCCGTCCTCGTACTTTACCAATAGTTTCAGTTAATGCGTCTTTAACATTGAGGACTGGTTTTATGTTTAATATTTCAGCAACGAGTGCTTTGGACGCTCTAATTCTTCCACCTTTTTTAAGATATTCCAGTGTATCCACACAGAACAAATGCTCAATCTTATTCTGTGTTAAGGGAGTTAGAACCTCAACAATTTCGTCACGTGTCTTTCCCTGGTCAATCATATTCGCCGCGATAATTGCCAAATAACCGGTTCCCATGCATAGGCCATTACTGTCAATAATACTGATACGTTCTGAATCCACTTCTTCTTTTGCAAGAAAAGCTGATTGGCATGTACCACTGGCCGCAGATCCGATTGTAATGCAAATAATTTCTTCATCTTCATTTAATATTTTTGTGAACGCTTCAATAAATTGTTCCGGTACGACTTGAGATGTTTTAGGCGCATTAATACTATTTTCTAGTCTTGCATAAAACTCAGTGGATGTAATATCAACACCGTCTTGATAATCATCTCCATCAATGGATACAGTTAAGGGTACCACATGTATATTGTGCTTTTCAATAATTTCTTTAGGTAAATCGCTAGAACTATCTACAACTAATCGCATATCATCTCTCCTGTTTTTGTTTTTATCTGTGTATCGCTCTTAATCATACCATATTTGCGGGTTTTTTTCACTATAATTCAATCAAAATATGTTTTGTTTTAAATCATTGATATGTTTAATTCCAATAATATTAATGCCTGAGTGTGCTTTTATTGATTTTGCATTATTCTGCGGAAGAACAATGGTTTTAAAGCCAAGCTTAATCGCTTCCTTTACCCGACTTTCTGAAAAGGTAATTCCTCGAACTTCTCCTGTCAAGCCAACTTCTCCCATAAGAACTGTTTGCGGATCGACAGCTTGATTTTTTATACTTGAAATAACGGCTGCAATAATACCTAAATCAAGGGACGGTTCATTCATTTTTAATCCACCGGCAATATTAACAAAACAATCGTTATCTGCTAGCGACAAGCCATATTTTTTTTCAATAACAGCAAGGAGCATCATAATTCGATTATAGTCTGCACCATTTACCGTTCTTCGGGGCATGTTAAAGGTTGTATACGCAACTAAGGCTTGTACCTCAACGAAAAGAGGTCGACTACCTTCCATGGCACACACGACAAGTGACCCCGGTTCATTAATGGGCCGCCCGGACAACATATATTCTGATGGATTCAGCACTTCCACAAGTCCTTCATTACGCATTTCAAAAATCCCAAGTTCATTTGTAGACCCAAAACGATTTTTAACGCCTCTTAAAACACGATAAGAGGCATTTTTGTCTCCTTCAAAATATAAGACGGTATCAACCATATGCTCTAAGACTCTTGGTCCTGCAATGGCTCCATCCTTGGTTACATGACCGACAATAAAGGTCGCTATATTCATCTGCTTAGCCAATCGCATAAGATGTGCTGTAACCTCACGCACTTGAGAAACACTCCCCGGAACCGATCCGATTTCTTCATTATACATGGTTTGAATCGAATCAATCATTAGGACATCCGGCTTTTCTTTCATAATAACAGATTCAATGATATTCATATTGGTTTGCGCATATAATAATAAGTCTTCATTGGCGACACTTAACCGCTTTGCACGCATTTTTATTTGATGTAAGGACTCCTCTCCTGAAACATAGAGGACTTTTTTACTGAGTCGGCTCAATGTTTGACAGATTTGCAACATCATTGTTGATTTTCCGATCCCCGGATCTCCTCCAACAAGAATAAGGGATCCTTGAACAATTCCACCGCCTAGGACACGATCTAATTCTTGAATTCCTGTTGCCATACGTTCTTCAACTTCTGATTTTATGTCTGAAAGTCTTAAGGGTTTTGCTTTTTCATAATGCAACTGGCCGCTTACTTTTTTAGGTGCACTCGACGCCTTAACCTTAACCTCTTCTGCAAAAGAGTTCCAACTATTGCATTCGGGACATTTTCCCATCCATTTTGAGGCTTCATACCCACATTCTCCACATACAAATACTGATTTTTTTCCTGCCATATTCCCACCTTAAATAAATAGAAGCTACTTTAAGTAGCTTCTATAATTATAATCTTAAATAGTATTTTGGTTACTTAATGTTTTTTGATTTGGACTGTTTGTGAACCACTTGCAAAATCAACACTAAAGCTAATCTTACCTGCTAAATTCGATTTTACTTTGCCTAATTGAACTTCATTAATATATACAGTATATTCTTCATCCGCTTCAAGTTCAACCGTAACTTGAGCATCTTCTGCACTTCCGATTAATGAGAACGACATGCTGTCACTGTTTAACTTCAAGTCGCTAACTGTTGTTCCCGGAACTGATTCGAATAGTAACCTTCCATTCTTTTCAAGACGCGTTATTTCATTGTGAGTTTTAACTTTGTATACTTCTCCGTTAAGCTCAAACCCTTCTAACTTTTGCTTTTCCTGTGTCTCATGGTTACCAAAGCTAATTGAATCATCTTCATTAGCTATAATCAGTTTTTCTAAGCCTGCCATGACTTACCTCCTATAATTTTTGCATTTAATGTTGTTACCTATTATAAAGTATATTGAAATAAAATACTAGTGCAAAAGCTAATTTTGAATAACAATACTTTCATTCTCAACATGGACCTTCACTTTATCGCCCTCATTGATCTTGCCATCAAGAATTTCTTCTGCCAAGCGGTCCTCGATTTTTGATTGAATCGCTCGCTTTAATGGTCGCGCACCATATGCTTCATCAAAGCCTTCTTTTGCTATATATTTCTTGGCTTCCGGTGTCATCTCGACAACAATTTTCAAGTTGTCAAACATACGTTTTGCAAGTTGTTTAAACATAATTCCTACAATAGACTCAATATTTTCTTGATTCAAGGTATGGAATACGATGGCTTCATCAATACGATTTAAGAATTCCGGTTTGAAGAGTTTTTTCACTTCATCCATAACACTCTTTTTCATATTCGAATACTCTTGATCTTTATTTTCATCTTTTGTAAATCCTAATTTTTTGGGCGAAACAATGTTACGGGCACCTAAGTTGGACGTCATAATGATAACTGTATTTTTAAAGTCAATACGTCGTCCTTGAGCATCGGTAATATGCCCATCATCAAGTACTTGCAAAAGAATATTAAACACATCCGTATGTGCTTTTTCGATTTCATCAAAGAGTAAAACCGAATAAGGTTTTCTTCGAATTTTTTCGCTCAGTTGACCCCCTTCATCATAACCTACATAACCTGGAGGTGAACCGATTAACTTTGAAACACTATGTTTTTCCATATATTCTGACATATCGACACGAATCAAGGCGTTATCGTCACCAAATAAGGCTTCTGCTAAGGCTTTTGTGAGTTCTGTTTTCCCCACTCCTGTCGGACCTAAGAAGAGAAAAGAACCAATTGGCCGCTTAGGATCTTTGAGTCCGACACGTCCACGGCGTATTGCTTTACTAACAGCAATAACAGCTTCTTCTTGACCAACGACCCGTTCATGCAATACATTCTCTAGATTTTTAAGCCGTTCGCCTTCTTCTTCCGTTAACTTCTGAATCGGAATGGAGGTCCATCCACTAATGATATTGGCGGCTTCTTCTTCGTCAACTATAAGCGGAGTTTCTTGGTTCGTTGTCTCCCATTCACGTTTTAAAAATTCTAATTTTTCTCTGGTCTTATTTTGCTTTTCTTTAATTTCTCCGGCTTTTTCATAAGCCTCTGTTTTTATTGCCAGTTCTTTTTCTTCTTCATATTGATTGAACTCTTTTTCAAGCTCTTTGATTTCCGGTGGCGCTGTATAGGTTTTTAGCCGTACCTTTGATGACGCTTCGTCAATAACATCGATGGCTTTATCCGGCAAAAAACGATCTGTAATATATCGATTACTTAAAATGACCGCACTCTCTAATGCATCATCTGTAATCGTTACATGGTGATGCTCTTCGTACATACTTCGTAAGCCTTTTAGAATCTGCATAGCTTCTTCTTCGGACGGTTCCTCGACCTTTACCGGTTGGAACCTTCGCTCTAAGGCCGGATCTTTCTCGATGTGTTTACGATATTCATCTAATGTTGTTGCACCAATCAGTTGAATCTCACCTCGAGCCAAGGATGGTTTAAGAATATTCGAAGCATCTATAGCACCTTCTGCTGCTCCGGCACCGACAATCGTATGCATCTCATCAATAAATAATAAAATATTACCGACTTCTTTAATCTCTGCAATGGCTTTTTTTATACGTTCCTCGAATTCACCACGATATTTTGAGCCTGCAACCATGGACGATAAATCTAATGCGACAACGCGTTTATCCTTTAGCAACTCAGGAATATTTCCATCAACAATACGTTGTGCCAATCCTTCTGTAATGGCTGTTTTACCGACTCCGGGTTCACCGATCATACATGGGTTATTCTTCGTCCGACGGCTTAGTATTTGAATAATGCGCTCAATTTCTTTATCACGCCCAATAATCGGATCAAAACGCCCGTTTTTGGCTTGTTCTGTTAAATCTTGACTAAACTGGTCAAGTGTTGGTGTTTTTGACTCTTCTGCCGGTCCTTGTTTTAACTTTTGAGACTTTGATTCTTTCCCAATCGTACGGAGGATATCGTTATAAATCTTTTGCTTTGATCCCCCCACAACTTCAATCAATCTTGATGCCATACAATCTTGTTCTTTGAGTAAGGCAATGAGAATATGCTCTGTTCCAATTAAGTTTGTATTCATGTATATAGCTTCTTTTAATGATAGCTCAAGAATTTTACGGACCCTAGGAGTAAACCCTTCCGGTTCTGCAACTTGATTCATATTCTGAGCAATCATATCCCGCACTTGATCATGAATGACCTTATATGTAATACCTTGATTGATTAAAACAGTCGCTGCAACCCCTTCATTTTCTTCAAGTAGGGCAAGTAATAAGTGTTCTGTTCCTACATAGGTATGTCCAATCTCATGTGCTATTTCTTTGGATCTATTTATAACCTTTTGCGCTTTTTCTGTAAATCTTCCCATCATTGTATCAGCCTCCTTGTATTTTGGGTAATGTCATTCGTACAAGATTAGCTCTTGCCATATCCCGTTGTGTCACATCTAATGTTTTTTTCTCGTATTTTTGTAAATTGGCCGGTTGAATCTGTGTCATTAAATCAAAAATATTAAATTCACCAGATGTCTCAAGCTTTAATAAACCAAGTTCTAAACCAAGCTTGACATCCGATAAAAGGGTCATCGCCTCTTTGGCTGTTAATATTCGTGCTTGACTTAATATACCATAGGATCTATATATGCTATCCTCAAATTCTAACCGACGTTCTCTTAATAAACTGTCCCGAACAGCAATCTCTTGATTGACAATTTGCATTGTCACTGAATGCAGTTTTTCAATTATTTCTTCTTCGCTAAATCCCAATGTAACTTGGTTACTCACTTGAAATACACTGCCCACCGGTTCGCTGCTTTCGCCATATATTCCTCGAAATGTGATGCCAAACTTCCCGATAGCTTCAAGAATAATACGTAATTGTCCTGTGGCTTCCAATGCCGGAACATGAATCATATATGAGGCTCGAAGTCCGGTACCAACATTTGTCGGACAAGCGGTTAGATATCCTAACTCTTGACTGTATGCATAGTCAATTTTATCTTCAATCATATCATCCACTTGACTCGCCAAGGTGAAAATCTCACCTAAATTAGCACCTTTTGACATTGCTTGAATTCGCAAATGATCTTCTTCATTAACCATAATGCTCAAACTTTCATCAACATTATGAATCAATGCATTAGGTATAGGCATATTTACAAAAAGTGGGCTAAGTAAATGGCGTTCCATCATGGCAACTTTATCAATTGAACTCATCTGAGCCATATCCCAATAATAAAATTCATCCGGCTTTTCTTTAGAAAAAATGCGATGAATTACTTCAATAGCTTCCCTAGCTTCTTCTTCAGACAAGTGATTGGGAAACACATAGTCTTTGAGGTTTCTCGCTAGACGTATCCGACTCGAAATAATGACATCGGGATGAGCGCCTTGTTTTTTTTCATACCACTTCACAGTCACTCCTCCTTCATCTTATAGAGTTCATCACGAATCTTAGCCGCTTCCAAATAATCTTCTTGCATAAGGGCTAATTTTAATTGCGAATTCAATTCATCGATCCGTTCATCTTTTAATTGACTTTGATTCATTCTTAAGGGTTTTTTCCCTGTATGTCGATAACTTCCCTGAACGCTTTTTAATACATGATTCACATAGGGTTTGAAGGCTTCATAACACTGATCACACCCAAGCTTGGACGTTCTTCTAAATTCATCTAAAGTCATATGACATTTTGGACATAGTAATTTTTGATCAATTTCTTGTTGAGAAACATCATTGGAATTTTTTAATAAACCACTCATAAATTTTTGAATTGACGGATTATCTCCGTAAAAAAAATCCTTTTGTTTTTTTGCACATTGGGCACACAAATGTATTTCAACTTTTTTGCCATTCATAACCTGTGTTAAAAAAACAGTTGCTTGTTCTTTATGACATTCTTCGCAAAGCATAGTAACCTCCTTAATATGTCCTACTCATTATAACGGTTGATTACATCGGATGCAATGGGTAGATTTCGGATTATTGCCCGCTTGACATTGGGGACAAAAAACATATTCATAGAATCCGTCATCATTCATTTCCGGTTCAAGAATCACCGCTTCTGTGGACACTGTGATATCTCTATCTTTAAGTTTTTCGATTTTTTGTATATTCTTTTTGATGGTTTTTATTAACTTTCGTTGCTTACGGGTAAACGAATGTTCTTGACGTTCATCAAAGTAAATTTCTTTTCCTAATTGTCGATATAGCCGGTTAATTTCTTGATTATAGGTTTGTCTATCTTTTTTCACACGCGTTCCTCCTAGAAAATAAAACTTTATGGAATAATTATATTATACCATAAAGTTTTATAATTTGTATTCTATATCTAATGCTCTACTTATAGGTCTCGATAATGGAAAGAAGGGTTGCTTCATCAAGCATTCCGGATATAGCACCTAAAACTTTTCCTTCTTGATTAATGAAATAGGTTGTTGGAAAGCCTTGTACCGGATAGGTACTTAATGCCGTTCCATCCAAATCCATCATCATCGGCATCGTATATCCACCGTCTTCATACCACTGACCAACTTCTTCCGCTGATATTTTTTCAGTCGTTGTTGCATTCATTAGAATAATAACAAAATCATCACCTTCATATTCCGAATACACTTTTTCTAAATCCGGCATTTCTTGCATACAATAGGTACACCATGTTCCAAAGAAATTCAAAGCTATGAACTTTCCTTCATAATCTGATAACTTCACCGGGTTCCCATCTTTATCAACAAGTTCAAGATCCACATAGTCTTGATATACCGGTTCCTCTTCGTCTTCGACTTCCTCTTGAACTCCTGGTTCAGGATCGGATTCCTCTGCAACATCTACGGCTAAGTTCTCCGGTTGTTCTTCTTGTCCACATGAAGCCAAGACCATCACTAGAATAAAAGTGACGACAATCCATTGCAATTTTTTCTTCATAATATAATCTCCTAACTAAAGTAATAGACCTTGTCTGCCAACATAAGTATTCCCATAATGATTAGGATACTTCCTGAAATAATTTTAACAACACCTAAGTAAGGTTTTAAGGTATGCATTTTTTTTACAAATGTTCCTGCTAAAACAGCTGATAACAAAAACAAAACTGAAAATCCTGCCGAATACACAAGCATAAGAGTACCCGCTTTGAGATAGTCTTGTTGGAATGCTGCAATAAGTGTAATCGAGGCTACAATAGGCCCGTTACAGGCTGACCACCCCAAACTAAATGTAAACCCTAAAAGTAAAGATTTCAAAAAATTAGGTGAATACCTTGTGTATACAAGTTTTCGGTCTTTTTCCAAAAACGGAATCTTCATTCCGGATACAAAATAAAGGCCAAAAGCAATGATCAGTATTCCCCCGATAATACGGATAATGTCCTTGTTTCGAATCAGAACATCGGATAAGAATTTTGCTCCAAATCCTATCATCAAATTTAATAGGGATAACCCTAGTATAAACCCTATACTATTTACAATCAATTTTGCACGTACTTTTTTATCATTATTTGCGTTTAACGCTTCTCCTGCCAAGTAGCTAAAATACAGAGGAAGTAACGGAATCACACATGGAGAAAAAAACGTAAGAAAACCATGTGCAAACGCTGTTAAATATGATACGTCTGCCATAAAAACCTCCTTAAAAATGTACAAAAAAATAATATTCGTATATTATTATGTAAGTATATAATAATATACGAATATAGAAATGTAAAGGATTATTTTAGATAACCGCTTCTTGTAAAAACTTGATTTGTGCAGAATACAATTCGTAGTAATGTCCTTTTAAGTCCATTAATTCATCGTGGGTTCCTATTTCTTCGATCCCCTTATTATTAATAACTAATATGCGATCCGACTGCTTAATTGTTGATAAACGGTGGGCAATCACAAAGGAGGTCCGTCCTCGCAAAAGTTCTTCAAGACCTTCTTGAATTAACTTTTCAGTTTGTGTATCAATACTTGACGTCGCCTCATCGAGAATAAGAATCCGCGGATTTTTCAACAAGGCTCTCGCAAAGGATATTAGTTGGCGTTGCCCTGTTGACAGTCGGCTTCCGCGTTCATTCACTTCAGTATGGTATCCATCTTCCATAAGCGATATAAATTCATGGGCACGAACAGCTTTCGATGCAGCAATAACTTCCTCATCCGAAGCATCTAATTGCCCATAGCGAATATTTTCCATAATGGTTCCTGAGAAAATAAAGGTATCTTGCATCATGACGCCCATTTGCTCCCGTAAGCTTTGTAGGGTAACTTTTGATATGTCATGTCCATCAATGAGCAATCGACCTTCATTAATGTCATAAAAGCGACTAATCAAGTTTACGACCGTTGTTTTACCGGCTCCAGTCGGTCCGACAAGTGCGATTCGCTCACCTGCTTTTACCTCTAAGTCAAAATCCGACAGAATGACTTGATTCTTTTCATAACCAAAGTTTATATGTTCAAAACGAATATCACCTTTAACTTCTGGTAATTCATAAGCATCTTCAGCGTCTTGAATCTCCGGATGGATATCCATCATCTCGAAAATTCGTTCAAGATAAGCTGAAGCTGATACTAATTGATTGTAGAATTCACTTACATTTAATAAGGGCATCCAAAAATTCCCCATATAACCTAAGAAAGCAACAACAACTCCTGCGCTAACTTGCTCTGGAAATAAAACTAATGCTGACACTAGCATAACTCCTTGGGAAATAATGGAGACATTTTTCACGATAGGAAAAATAAGACTGGTGTAATGACGGGACTCCATCCATTTATCCTTATATTCTCCCATAACATCTTCAAAAATTTGAAGATTCATTTTTTCACGTGTAAAGGACTGTGTTACTTTCATCCCACTAATGCTTTCATGAATATATGCATTCATGTTCGATTGTTTTACACTCACATCTTGCATTGAACGTCGTTGCTTCGTTTTTACGATAAAAATCAAATAAGTTGCAATCGGAACGAATAAAAGCACAATGAAGGTTAAGCGATAATCGAGTTGAATCATAATAAAAAAAGCTACAAAGAAGGAAAAAATATCGACAACAAGGTTGATTAAACCGTTAGATAGCAAATCGCTCAATGCATTTACATAGTTCACAATTCTGACTAGGATCTTGCCATGAGGTCGACTATCGTAAAAGGTAAAGGGTAATTTTTGTATATGGGAAAAAATATCATACCGAATATCTCGTATAATCTGATGTCCGATTTGAGACATATAACGAATTCTAAACTTCATACATACACTTGAGATAAGTATAATCAATATAAATGCAAGGGAGCTTAAAATCAGTCCATTGACATTACGGTCGGGAATAAAGTCATCAATCACAAATTTCATAAGTAAGGGGGTCATTAAGTTTGCAAAACTTGATATAAGAATGACAAAAAAAGCTAAAATCATTTTTTTCTTGTGCTGTTTAACATAGCGAAGCAACTTTTTTAGCTGTTCCCAATTAAATTCGTCGAGTAACTCCTCATCTTCACCAAAGGTGTTTCTTTTCTTATTCTCATTCACTTAAGCGCCCACCTTTCTCATGTCATCAAATTCGCCCATTTGCTGTGTAAAGACATCATAATAATATCCTTTTTTGTCCACTAATTCTTGATGCGTACCACGTTCGATGACCTTACCACCATCCATAACTAATATAATATCTGCATCTTTGACTGAAGATATTCGATGGGCAATAATAAAGGTCGTCCGTTTGGCATTTACTTTCTTAAGTTCTGTCAAAATCTTATACTCTGTTTCCATATCAACTGCAGATGTTGTATCATCGAGTATGAGTATGGACGGATTCTGTATAAGGGCTCTGGCAAGAGCAATACGCTGTCGCTGACCTCCTGATAGTCCAACACCGCGTTCTCCGACAACTGTATCAAAGTCTTCTTCAAACTGATAGATAAATTCATTCACACCGGCAATCTCTGATGCCAATCGAATGTCTTTTTTCCTTGCCTTCGGAACACCATAGGAGATATTTCCTTCGATTGTATCTGAAAACAAGAAGATATCCTGCATAGCTATGGAAATATTATTTCTTAAGGTTTGTATATCATAATCTTCAATCGGATGATCATCAATGTAAATCTTACCTGCAGTTGCATCATAGAAACGAGAGATTAGGGAGGTCAAGGTCGTTTTTCCACTTCCTGTTGAGCCTAAAAGCGCTACCGTCTCCCCCGGTTTCACACTAAAGCTAACCCCGTCTAATACGGGCAGATCTTCATAGTGAAAAGAAACATCTTCAAAGCGTATATATCCTTCAATGTCTTTTTTATTTACCGGCTCTTTCTTCTGTGTAATCCGACTTTCTTCATTTAATAATTCTTTAACACGTTCATAGGAGGCCAAGAAATTTTGTGATCCGTTGATTAACCATCCAAGCATACGTAATGGATTATTAATCATCCATAAAAGTCGGTTAAATGCTACGAGCTCTCCAATGGTCATTTGTTCATTAAGTATAAGTAAACTTCCCAAGAACAGAACAATAACGTTAAATAATATAGCAAATGCATCTAATGCAGGCAAATACCTTTCCCATACCTTGGCAGATTCGAGATTCCGTTCCATAAAAGCAATATTTTCTTTTTGAAATTTTTCGATTTCATAGGGTTCTCTTGCAAATGCTTTTACAACACGATTTCCGCTTATATTCTCTTGAACAACGGTATTTAACCTTGAAAACTGTGTCCGAATATTTACAAAGGTTGGCTTTACACTTTTAGATAATTTTAATGACAAAATGCCGATAAAGGGCACTATGACAACTAATAATCCTGTAAGCATTGGATTAATAATTAGCATTGAAATAATCGCAATGACAAAAACGGCTCCATGAAATAAACTCACATGGGTAATCCATGCAAAAAAATGTCGGATGGCTTCAATATCGCCAGTCATGTTGGACATAATCTGTCCGTTAGGTGTTCGGTCAAAAAATGTAAAATCTAAACCTTGTAATTTTTTATACAAATCTTTACGTAGTTGATAAACAATATTTTGCGAAAATTCTTCAAACTTCATGAAAAATTGATAACGAAAAAAAGTCCGAAACATGGTCACTCCAATAATTATCAAAGAACCTTTAATAACAAACGATTGATCATTATCGACTAAAATCGCATCAATAATCCTACCTGTAAGATAGGGATCGACTAATGCTGTTAATGCAAACAGGAGTGTTATCAAACTTCCGATAATGTATAACCGTTTATATGGTTTTATATAAACATTTAACTCTTTTAATGCTTTAAACATATTGACCTCCAAACAAAACTAATTTTCATACACTCATTTTACTATTATAAAGTTCTTAAATAATAACTAAATGTCAAGAATGGTAAAAGGGATGTCATATTTGGTATGGCATCCCTTTTCTTAATCTAATTCTTTAAGTGCATTTGCAATTTTTTCTTGTTGGTCTTGTGCTAAATAGACACCTTGTTCATTGTATCTTTTTATGTAATCAATAACCAACACCGGATCATTAATGATCTTGACATAGCGACTTTTTATATTCAATATACAATCGTTTGAAAAATAAAGTACCGGAAAAGCCTTCTGATTAAAGCCATTCTTTCGAAGAAAAATGTCCATGCCTTTTTTATGTCCGCTGATTTGTTTAATCGGATTATACATGCGTTTATAGTATTTATCACCACTGCGACTGGTTTTAATCTTCTGAATGTAGGTATCATCCTCTCGTCCTTTTATTTCACCGATAATATGCTTACTTTCCATGATAAAAAGACCATTCGAACCAATAATGACAAAATCAATTTGACTTGATTTTTTGCCGTCAACAAGATGTACATCACTTAACACTTTATAACTTTTCGGTAATTTACTTAATAAATCCAGTGATTCTTTTTCTCCTTGTAGGCCAAACTTTAATATCTCTATATGATTCATTATCATCATAATCCAAATAATCATTGCTCCAATAATCAAAAGAGAAATATAATAACTGATCTGCAATGCAAGGACGGATAAAACAATCAATGTCATCCCAATACTCAGTTTCGCATAAGCCTTACGTATGTCTGTCCGTAAATGATTTGAGCGCTTAACTATTTCTGCCATTCAACAACTCCACTTTCTTTTTGTCGTTTTGTAAAACACCTTTTATTATACAAGAGGATTGTCATAATGACAAGAAATCATTCATTACTTTTTAATACCAATGTCTGTTCGATATTGCTTATCCACAAAATCCACTTCTGCAACAGCTGTATAGGCTACCGATCTCGCTTCTTCAATATCTTTGCCAAAAGCTGTCAAACCAAGCACACGACCACCATTCGTAACAATCTTTTCTTTTTCTATTTTCGTGCCTGCATGAAAAACAATCACATTATCTTTTGACCTTTGTTTTTCTAAACCGGTGATTTCATATCCTTTTTTATAGGAAACCGGATATCCTCCTGAAGCAAGGACAACACAAACCGTCGCCCGTTCATCCCATTCTAAGCTTACTTGATCTAAACGACCATCAATAGCTGCTTCAATAATGTCAACCAAATCTGTTTTTAGTCGAGGTAGGACAACTTGCGCTTCCGGATCACCAAACCTAGCATTATACTCAAGGACCTTAGGTCCATCTTTTGTTAGCATTAATCCAAAGAAAATAATACCTGTAAAGGGTCTTCCTTCTTCCTTCATAGCATCAAGGGTTTTTTGATAAATGTTCTTCACGCAAAAATCGTGAACTTCATCCGTATAAAACTTACTTGGAGAAAAAGTCCCCATACCACCGGTATTAAGTCCTTCATCATTATCAAATGCCCGCTTATGATCTTGGGCACTAATCATGGGTAAAATATGGTCTCCATCACAAAAGGAGAGTACAGATACTTCAGGTCCTTCAATAAATTCCTCCACAACAAGTTGGTCTCCTGCTGCTCCAAATTTTTTATCCACCATAATATCTTGAACACCCTTTAAAGCTTCTTCCTTTGTCTGACAAATAAGAACACCTTTTCCTAGGGCTAGCCCATCTGCTTTTAAAACAAGCGGATACTGGCATGCTTCAAGATATTTTTCCGCAAGTTCTGCGTCTTCAAATACTGAATAGCCTGCTGTAGGTATCCCATGTTTCTTCATTAAATCTTTGGCAAAAACTTTACTTCCCTCAAGCATTGCCGCATTCTTTGTCGGTCCGAAGATCCTTAACCCCTTGGCTTCAAAGGCATCAACAACACCTAACATCAACGGATCATCCATTCCTACAATCGTTAGGTCAATTTGATTACTTTTCGCAAACATGACTAGGGTGGTTACATCGGTTGCCTGTATATCTAAACATGTCGCCAACTCACTAATACCACCATTGCCGGGAGCACAGTAAATCTCTTCTATCGTTTTATTTTGCAATAATTTCCAAATAATCGCATGTTCTCTTCCGCCGCTTCCAATAACAAGTACTTTCATAACCATACCTTTCTCAACTTAATTTTTCAAACCATTCTTCAAATGTATTAATTGCTTTAGGCAATAATTTCCATTCTGCTTCTTGCATAATACGTTGCTGTAAAGTTTCCGGCGTGTCATTTTCATATACCGGAACACATTGTTGATAAAGAATCGGTCCATGATCTGTAATCTCATCCACCACATGCACTGTTGCTCCGGAAACTTTTACACCGCGTTCTATCGCTGCTTCGTGTACCTTTAATCCGTAGTATCCATCACCTGCAAAAGCCGGTATCAAAGAAGGATGTACATTGATGATTCGATTTTTATATCGCTTAATGATTTTTTCATTTAAAATCACAAGATAACCTGCCAATACAACAAGGTCAACGCGATGTTCCAAAAGACAATCAAGCATTGCATCAGCAAATGCATCTGATGAAGTATAATCTCTTGGCCGAATGCATCGGGTTTGAAGGCCATACTTTTGTGCTCGCTCAAGTGCATAGGCTTTTTTTCGATTACTAATGACGATTTCAATTTTTGTATTTGTAATATGGTCTGCTTCAATCGCGTCGATAATAGCCTGTAGATTTGTTCCTCCACCGGATACCAATACAGCAATTTTTAGCATAATGCAACTCCTTTTTCACCTTCAACAAGCTTACCTATAATATATCCCTTTTCGCCAATGCTTTCAAGTGCTTGTAGGACTTTTTCTTGTTGGCCGTCTTTAACAACAGCAATCATACCAATCCCCATATTAAAGGTGTTATACATGTCATTATCTGATAGATTACCTATACTTTGCATCAAGGTAAATATTGGGTGAATGGGCCATGAACCACATTGAACCTCAGCTTTTGTTCCATCCTTTAACATTCGCGGAATATTTTCGATAAAACCACCACCGGTAATATGACTGATGGCTTTAATTGTTGTCACTTCTTTGATTGCTTTAACAGAATTCACATAAATTTTTGTCGGTTCAATCAAGGCTTCTCCAAGGGTTGTCCCTAATGCATCAATATGTACCGAAAGCTTCTCCGGATTTGGGTCAAAGAGCTTTCGAACAAGTGAATATCCATTACTATGGATACCTGAGGATGGTAGTCCGATGAGGATATCCCCCGCTTCAAGTGTCGAACCGTCAATGACATTTTTTTTATCGACAATCCCTACTGAAAATCCTGCCAAGTCATATTCGCTTTCCGGATAGAATCCGGGCATCTCAGCTGTCTCCCCTCCGATAAGTGCCGCTCCGGATTGTTGACACCCTTTGGCGATCCCACTAACGATTGTTGCGATTTTTTCCGGAAAGTTTTTGCCACATGCAATATAGTCCAAGAAGAACAAGGGTTCAGCACCAGCACATATAATATCATTAACACACATAGCGACACAATCAATCCCGATGGTATCATGTCGATCCATATCAAAGGCTATTTTAAGTTTTGTTCCGACACCATCTGTACCGGAAACTAGAATCGGTTCTTCCATAGAAAATTTTGCTAAGGAAAATAATCCTCCAAAACCGCCTATATCATTAACCACACCTTCACGATGGGTTTGTTTTACATGTTCTTTCATCAATTCAACCGCTTTATATCCAGCTTCTACATCAACACCAGCTTCTTTATAATTCATTCTTATATCTCCTCATTTTCAATACGGGTTGGATATTTTCCTGTAAAACATGCTGTACAAAAATTACAGCCTGCACCTATTAAGGTTGTTTTTAATCCTTCTTCACTGATAAAACCTAACGAATCCGCTTCGATGACCTCGCAAATTTCCTCAACACTATGAGAAGAAGCAATCAGATTCTGTCGTTCCGGTGTGTCTATTCCATAAAAACAAGAATGGGTCACCGGTGGCGAGCTTACTCGTACATGGACTTCTTTGGCTCCGGCTTTTCTAAGTAGTCGCACAATATGCTTTGAGGTTGTTCCTCGAACAATAGAGTCGTCAATCATAATGACACGCTTACCTTCAACTTGAGACCGAATGGGATTTAACTTCAAATGTACACCAAGTTCACGCAAGGCCTGGTCCGGTTGAATAAAAGTTCTTCCCACATATCGGTTTTTCATAAATCCATCAACAATAGGAATGCCTGATGCATCCGCATAACCATGGGCTGCAGATAAACCTGAATCAGGAACACCAATAACAACATCCGCTTCTACCGGATGCTCTTTTGCTAAAACGCCACCTGCACGGTATCTTGATGTATAGACTTCTAGACCTTCCATAATACTATCCGGTCGAGCAAAATAGATATATTCAAAACTACACATGGCTGATTTTTCGGCTGCATTATCGACCATCATCGAACGCATACCGTCTTCATCAACAATAACGATTTCTCCGGCTTTAACATCACGTACAAACTCAATGCCCAATGCATCAAAAGCACAAGATTCTGAAGAAAAGACATAAGCACCATCTTTTTTTCCAATAACAAGTGGGCGCATACCCAGTGGATCTCTAGCCGCAATCAGTTTATGAGGTGTCATAACGAGGAGTGCATATGCACCATCGATTTCTTTCATCACATCAACAAGAGCATCTTCGATTGAATTGAATCGGATTCTTGCTCGAGATAATAAGGCTGCAATAACTTCTGAGTCTGTTGTTGTTTGAAAAATTGTTCCTTGATTTTCCAAACTTGTGCGTAATCGCTTTGCATTGGTCAAGTTTCCATTATGGGCAAGTGCCATATGACCCTTTGTATATTTAATAACCAAGGGCTGGGCATTTTCTGCCAAACTGTCTCCCGCTGTCGAATAACGAACATGACCGATTGCAGAATGACCTTTTAAATAATCCAATACCACATCATCAAAAACTTCTGTAACCATGCCCATTTCTTTTCTGTAAAGAATTGTTCCATTATTATTGACTGCGATTCCTGCACTTTCCTGTCCACGATGTTGTAATGCAAATAGTCCGTAATAGGTCAGTCTCGTCGGATCAAAATTAGCTCCATCCTTATATACGCCAAACACTCCGCATTCTTCGTTTAACTTATCATCTAAAAACAGATCTTCCATCAATTTTTTTGCCTCCATCTAGTGGTCACCTAATAGGCGCTTCAAGACTTCTTGATACGCCTCTTCTACGTTACCTAAATCTCTTCTAAAACGGTCTTTGTCGAGTTTTTCATTGGTATTTGTATCCCAAAAGCGGCAGGTATCCGGAGATATTTCATCGGCTAAAATAACTTCTCCTTCAGGTGTTCTACCGAATTCGATTTTAAAATCAATTAGTTCAATATTCACAGTTTTAAAATACTGAGTCATAAATGCATTAATTGCAAAGGCCATGGACTCAATAACCTGAAGTTCTTCTTCTGTCGCAAGCCCCATCGCTTTAATATGATAATTATTAATCATGGGATCGCCGAGTTCATCTTTTTTATAGCAATACTCTAACACCGGAACACTTAATTTAGTTCCTTCCGGTAATCCAAGACGTTTACTTAAGCTTCCTGCTGCAATATTTCGCATAATAACTTCTAAGGGAATAATCTCAACACTGCGAACCAGGGTTTCACGGTCATTTAAGGTTTCAACATAGTGGGTTTTTATACCTTCTTTTTCCAACAAGGACATCATGTGATTACTAACCCGGTTGTTCACAGCGCCTTTTGCTGCAATGGTTCCTTTTTTCTCACCGTTAAATGCTGTAGCGTCGTCTTTGTAACTGACGATGAGTAAGTTTGGATCATCCGTCTTAAATACTTTTTTTGCTTTTCCTTCGTATAGTTGCTCTCTTTTTTCCATGGGACCTCCATAAGGATTATATCATTGAATTATAGTTATCATATCCAGATGCTTCTAATCGTTTTGCTTTTGTCTCTACCATAACTTCTAAACTTTTTTTATATGCGTCAACACGATTTGCAATGGCACTGTCTTTTAAAGATGCAATTTGTGCTGCTAGAATTCCTGCATTCTTGGCTCCGTTAATGGCAACGGTCGCTACCGGAATCCCCGGTGGCATTTGAACGATGGAATACAAGGAATCAATACCACTCATTGTCTTTGTCTTCACCGGAACGCCAATAACCGGAACGGATGTTAATGAGGCTACCATTCCGGGCAGATGGGCCGCCCCACCGGCGCCGGCAATAATGACATCAATACCATTTTCTCTTGCGCCTTTTGCGTAAGTATACATACGGTCCGGCGTTCGGTGAGCAGATACAATGGTCATCTCGTAATCCACTTTTAACTCTTCAAGGATCTTAGCTGCTTCACTCATCACAGGTAGATCCGAATCACTACCCATAATTATACCTATTTTTACAGTTACTTTTTCACTCATGCTTTGTCCTCCCCTTTAATTTTTATCTTATCATAGGCTTCTCTTGCTTTACTTAGGGCTTCATCAACATCGCTTGCACATACGGTTAAGTGACCCATTTTGCGAAAGGGCTTTGTCATTGTCTTCCCATACATATGTACTTTAACGTCAGCATCTTGATATGCTTGGCAGATTCCCTCTACCAGTGTTTTTCCAAAATATTCATCTTGGCCTAGTAGGTTCTTCATCACCGATGGCAAGCGTAAGTGACTACTCCCAAACGGAAGGCCCGTTATAGCTCGCACATGTTGTTCAAACTGGGACGTTACACATCCTTCGATGGTATAGTGGCCTGAGTTATGTGGTCTAGGCGCTACTTCATTAACAAGCACTTCTTGGTCTTTAGTCACAAAGAGTTCGATACAAAACATACCCACCCCGTGAAAAACATCTAGAACTTTTTCTGCTATATCCAAGGATTCTTCATATGCTTTTTTACTAATTTTTGCCGGAACAAGGGTTTCATCTAAAATGCTGTTCTTGTGATGATTCTCCCCTACCGGATATATGGATATCTGGCCTTGGATCCCACGACATGCCAGTACAGACACTTCTTTTTCAAAAGGAACAAGCCGTTCTACCATTAAGGGAATCTCACCACTCCCTAATTGCTCATAAGCCTCATGAACTGCATCCATCGAGGAAATTAAGGCATTTCCTTTTCCGTCGTAACCGCCTCGTCTGGCCTTTAACATAGCTGCACCGTCGAATTTTTTAACTGCATTTTCGAGTTCAATTATGTTTTCGACTTGAACATAGTCAGGAACCGGGATATTCGCTTCCTTTAAGGTATTTTTTTGTAGTAGTTTATCTTGGATTAATAGGAGTGACTTTGGCGAAGGATATATTGTATAGCCTTCATCTTCAAGAATATTAAGGAACTCAGCATCGATGTGCTCAAATTCATAAGTTACGACATCGGAACGCTCAGCCAATTGACGTATGGCCTCGCGATCGTCAAAAGCTGCTTGTATGTGTTCATCCGAAATGGAATGGGACGGACAGTCATTACTCGGGTCTAATGTTATACAATAAAATCCGAGTCGTTTTGCGTCAAGAATCATCATCTTCCCTAGTTGCCCGCCGCCGATAATACCGATTTTCTTTGATAAAACATTCATAATAAACCTCACTGTGTTTGTCAGACTTCTTTATGGTTATTTTACAAGTATTCACCAACGAAGTCAACACTTTTCCGAACATTATTCTCTTTTTATAGAAAATCATTCGGATTATGGTAGGACAAATAAAAAATGAGCAGTCTCAGAAATTACTTTTCCGAGACTGCCCATTTGTATTTTATTACTTTATTCAATTTATTCAAACATATAATCAAATACTTTTTCTATATTCTCTTCATGACTTGTACTGACGAACACACCCAAGTAATATGTCTCTCCTTCCGGTAGGAGGCCATCAAAAAATTCAAGCTCTGTCACATCGGCCAGGTAGATGCTGTCGCTTGCGATGCCTTCACCTGCTAGTCCTAAGTCTTCGGCACTAAAGTAGGCTTCTTCCGGAAGATTGATTAATCCTTGTTCGATATAGGAATCAATAGGTTTCATCAGACCTTGCTCAAGATACATCTGAAAGTTTTCACCAACAAATACAAAAATATCAAATTCACCTAAGGTACTTTTCCCCATGATTTTTGTTACATTTGCCATTTGCATATTATAATCAATGCCTTCTTCGATATTAAAGGACTCAATAGCAGCAACTTCTCTTTTTAAATCATCACTGACGATTTCACTGAGTTCATCTCTTCGCTCAATTCTAGTCTCATCATTCATTGAATAGGTGAAAATACTCATATCTAAGACAATATCTGCCGGAGGATTGAATATATAATGATTTAAGAGCCAAAACACAATCAAAAAACCAATAATGCCACCAATAATGTGAATCTTATAGTATTCCCATATATGGTCAATTTTATCTTTTCGGTTCAAGTCTTTATAATCTATTAATCGTTTTTCCATGATTACACCTCAATCTCATCTAATGGGTCATTTAGGTCCTTTGTTCCTTCAAGGACAAACCGACCATTCTGAATAATCGGAATCTGTTTGTTATCCTCTGTAATAACAATAATCGCATCTAATTCATGATATGGAATAGTAATATCGGTATGGCGGTAGTAATAGGCCTTATCGATATCCGTTTTTCGTTGACAGGAAATCGAGTTATCACGGGCAACAATTTCACGTCCATCAGGATTCTTAACAGGAACATCTTCACTCCACTTGTAACAGGTATCACCCACAGCAAAGTGTGGACCGGTTTTTTCGCCGATGAGAATAGGAAGTATTTTTTCTATGTTGAATTTCCGCGCCATTGCGTATGCCTTTGTGTTGGTCCCGATGGCAAATTCTCCAATAGGTAAAAATGTATGAGGTTCTGTTATGTTTGCTCGAATATATTCACGATTTTTTTCTTGGTCAGCGTAATTGTTACATCGATAGTCTGTCATCATTCCATCCATAAACTCAATCTCAAGGTCTTTATATTTTAAGCCGTTTAAATAGACTTCTTTGACATGTAACGTACCCACAGTCCCTTCAAGTTTTGGTGTTGTGAAAACTTCTCCAACAGGGACATTAACATCCGCCGTACAGTTGTTAAAATTCGTTTCACGACTTGGATCATTCAATTCCTTGAGCTGAACAAGCAAGTGTGTACGATTTCCATTACGACCAGTCACAAGAACCGATTTTCCCAAATCCAAGGTTTCAATCATCGTTTGTTGAATCCTTCTATACATTTCTTCATCCAATGTGTTCACTATAATTGTTTCATCAAAGATTTCTTCAAACTGTTTACCAATACTCGGTAACGGATAGGCATTAATGGTAAAACTCCACTGGCTATTTGGCAAGTAACGGCTAAATAAGGCCTGATATTCACCGGTATATTTTTGCTTAAAGCTTTGTTGATCATCGGTAAAACGTATGGAAGAGTCCTTCATCTCAGGTTCAAAACTTGTCTCACCAAACACTTCCATAACAGCCGGTCCGGCATATGCTTTGATGGTCGCTTCAAATTCATCAAACACATCTTTCCAATGTGTCATGAGGTATTCATAATATACTTCATCTGCAAAAAGTGCTTCATCAAAACGATGATCAAAGAAATTCTGAGGATTGGGCAGGGTATGAATCAAACGCGGACGCAAAGAACCTTCAAGATCATAACGCACAATAGGTTTAAGTCCATAGGCCCTAAAATTATTGACGACTTTATGCATAACCGGTTCAAATCCAACTTGGTAGGCTATCTGAATAGATTTTTTAGGTTTGATGTCCACTTCATTACGCTTATACCCTCGCATGTAAGCTTGTGTAAAGGTATCCGCCATTTTTTGAAGCTTTGTTTCATCTGTTTTCTTAAAGTATTCAAACAATTTTTGCTCATTGTCGCTGACATATAGGCCATACTTATATAAATATTTTTCATCATCATATTCCGGCTTTTCAATCATCTGATTATAGGTATCAAAATCCGGATCAAAGGAACGATAGATGCGTAATCGAAGCTTATCCTTTATATCCATCATCGCATGACTTTTGATTTTTTCAACAAGTTCGCTGACCTTCCTATTTGGGTCTTCAACCAAGCTTGTGATGATGTCTATGAGCATTTCGGATAACCACATAATAGAAACCCTACGATGTTCATAAGCATAGGGTATTGATAATCGTGCCTTTTGATATATGTAGCACATCACCTTACCAAGCTCTTGACCAAAGCATTCTTTACAAACGTCTGGATTTGCATAGCTTGAATTATAGTTTTCTGGCAATAGCTCTTTATTTTGTTCAAGATTCAAGGCTTTTAACTCTTCAATTGACCTTGATTCATAAAAGCTTTTTGACCACTCTTTTTCAAAGGCTAAGCTTGATAACAAAACATCTGTACTTTTTCTAATAAAGGAAGATAGATCGCTACCATCATTTTTTATTTGTTTTTGTAGGTCAATAAGATTTTGCTCTGCCTGTATAATGCGAGCTTCGTACTTATGATTTAATTGATTAATCATGAGAATCCCTTCTTTACTTCAATTTATTAAACTTGTCTAATATAATACCATATAGATTTATCACTATCTATTATTATTTTATTAAAACCCAATTCCTTTTATAGAATAGATCAAGGTATGGTTCCCATCGAACAGGCGAATCTCTCCGGCTTGTATGTCTGGATTCACCTTATATTCAAGGTTTTTATCCATCTTATCTTTCAAATAATCCACGATCTTTTCTTTATTCTTTTTTTTATGACCAATCAATCGTTGGATGCTTGCTTGGTTTCCGCAAAGGATTATTTGGCAATCAAGTTTTTGGATTGTTTCTTTGTGTATCTCAAAAAACGTCTTCACTTCGTTAAAAACACATTGGTCCATAACTAGCTCTCCAAATGCCGGATGGTAGGGTCCTGCAACAAAAGCATTTGTATTTAATTCTTCATTGGCTTGAAGACCAATGCGAATCACCTTGATGTTTGCTTGGATAATTTGCGGCAATATATTGGCGACTTGAAGGACTGCTTCTTCCAAAGGAATAGGCTCATAGTCGCCTCGTTTATATAATGCTTCAAGTTCTGTGTTTTGAATAACCAGTGTAGGATAGATTCTTAATGTTTTCGGTTGAATTTGAATAACTTTTTCCATGGTTGCTTCGAAGGTTTCGGCCGTATCTCCGGGAAGCCCTAGCATGACCTGTAATCCTAATTCAATCTTATATTTACGAATTAGGTCGACGGCATTGTAAACATCTTGGACACGATGATTTCTTTTGGACAAATCAAGCACCTCTTGTTCGAGCGATTGAACACCTAGTTCAATGGCACTGATAGGATATGGGGATAAAAATTCAAGGATATCTCTTGATATATAATCCGGTCGCGTTGACATTCGAATGCCTTTTAGATGATGTTTGTTCACATACTCCGTCGCAATATCAAGGTAAAAGCTTTGAATGTTTCGCTCAATTCCGGTAAAACTTCCTCCAAAAAAAGCAATCTCAATATCACTTTTTTGAATGCCGGTATCTAGATAAGCTTCAATCTTATTCCGCAGCATTTGTTCCTCACGTTGTTCTTCTTGTTCACCACTAATGTGTCGTTGGTTGCAAAAGACACAATCATTCGGACAGCCCAGATGCGGTATGAAAATCGGAATATTCATGGTCCTATTTTTCGATTTTCCCATTATACACTTCCTTTCCAAAAGAGAATCGAGCCAATATCTGTTAAGGGAATTTGAGGATTATCGATTATTGTATAGCCTCTATGTTCTATAAATTCTTGAATAAGTTTATAATCCGGGTGTTTTTTTATATTACCATTAAAAAACACCTGCTTACCTTCTACGCCTGAAGCACCACCAATAAAGCCATAAGGTTTGTCCTGTAGATGAATATGTCCTTCTTGTATTTTTAAAATCTGCATGCCTTGTCGATTGAGCGTTTTATAGATACCCGCGTCCGATGTTATTCCGCTACTATGGTCCAGTAAGAGCAAACTGCAGCCGGTGTAGCCTTGATTCGTATGTATGAAGCTAATATCCTTTGCAAGGATATAGTCGCCAACAATCGGATGGGTGTATTTTTTATGATGAATAAAGAGATGGTCTTTATATTTTCCATTTAAGAATACGGTATTGGGATAGATTGAGCTTAGTTCTATATCTATAGCTGTAATTCCTTGTAAATCCTTTTTGCTAAAAACATTTTGTGCATTTAAATCATTATATGTTTCCTGATCTATAAATAGTTGATTGTCTATGGGTAAAACACGAATATCCGGATGACTTTCAATCGATGTATAAAGTCGCTTATCCGGACTCAACTTAATGACCCTATACTTCAATCGAAGTTTTTCTAATAATCCGTTTGATATGTCCTTTGATACGAATGCGTACATAGTCTTCCCCTTCTACATGGTGAAAGCCACCTCATTTGAGGTGGCTTGGCTTATTATTTTTTCGCTTCTTCTGTTGACGACTGATTTTCTATTGCTTTTTCAATGGCAGCTTTTTCAGCTTCAGCTTTTGCTTCCATAACATCTTTGTTTTTTCCAAGATATTCCGGTAACTCCATTCCTGCCATATCAAACATTTCATTCATTGGAGGAATCGACTTCATGAGTCCTGACAAAAAGTTTGCCGTTGCCGGTTTGCCGTTTTCACCATTCATGGAATCCCAAACCGTTACTTTATCGATCTTAATGTTTTTGATGGCTTCAACTTGAATTTTAACAAGTTCTTCCATCTTATCTGCAATGAGTAGGCGAATCGCTTCGTCTGAACCGCCTGCTGCTTCAACCATAGCTTTGAAACCTTCAGCTTGTTTGCTAAGAACTTCCCAATTACCACGGGCTTGCGCTTCCATTTTCGAATAGATACCATCCGCTTCACCTTTTGCTCGACGACGCATTTGCTCTGCTTCTGCTTCTGCTTCAATCTCAAGTCGACGTTTATCAACTTCAGCTAAAACGATAATATCTGCTTCTTTTGTTGCTTTTTCTTTTTCTGCACGGGCAAGTTCTGCTTGACGTTCAGATTCATAAGCCTCTTTTAAGGCTAAGGCTGCTTGAACTTTTTCGGCTGCAGTTGCTGTTCTTAATGCTTCCGCTTCGCGTTGACGTTTCTCAGAATCTGAATTTGCAATGGTTACTCGAGCTTGGTTCTCACCTTCGATAGCCACAGAGTTTGCAGCAGATACACGAATACGTTCATCTCTTTGGGCTTCTGCTTGTCCGATTGAACCATCACGGTCTTTTTCAGCCACTGATTTTTTGGCATCGTTAATGGCTTTTGCTGCTGCTTCTTTACCTAATGCTTCTATGTAACCCGACTCATCCATAATATCTGTAACGTTCACGTTGATTAATCGTAAACCGATTTTTTTCAACTCCGATTCAACGTTACGTGATACTGCATCTAAGAATTTATCTCGATCTGTATTAATCTCTTCAATATCCATTGTTGCAACAACGAGACGTAATTGACCGAAGATAATATCTTTTGCCAATTCTTCAATTTCGTTAAGTTGTAAACCTAGTAATCGTTCAGCCGCATTTTGCATAACACCGGCTTCTGTGGATATACCTACCGTAAATCTTGAAGGCACGTCAACACGAATGTTTTGCTTCGATAAGGCATTACGTAGATCAACATTAATCGAAATCGGTGTCAAGTCCAAGAATTCATACTGTTGAATAACCGGCCAGATAAAAGCGGCTCCACCATGTATACATTTTGAACTGGTATCTAAACCATCAATACTTCCAACTTTACCATAAATAACTAAAATCTGGTCTGATGGACAACGCTTATATCTTGTGAGCAAGGCTGCCAACGTTGTAAACAATATCAGAACAATGACGACGACAAGAATTAATACTTCAAAATCTCCAAACATACTTACCTCCTAAGTTCTCTCTACAATTAATGTGTGATCCGACAATAACCCTATTACTTTAATTGTCTCTCCCGTTTTAATCGGTGCATCGCCTTTTGTCATTGCGCTACATTCAATTAAACGTTCTTGCACGGTTAACATAACTTTACCTTTACCTTGATTGTTTGGTGGAATTGTCAAATATACTTCACCGGTTTTTCCAATGGTATTAACATAAGAAATATTACCACTTGATTGGAGCTTTGTCATAACATAGAATAAATATCCTACAACGAACATTGCCACCAATCCGGCAATTGTGGCGCCTGTAACGGCGATGAAACCGGATCGTGTATTCGCCAAAATCGCTCCTGTCCAACCAAAAATCGAAAAAAATGCAATTAAACCTCGAAATGTAAAGAAACGAAAATCACCGACAAATCCATCTGAAACAGCATCTGCTTCATCTAAGTCCACTTCAAAAATTTCACCGGATTCTCCAAGTCCGTCAAAACCTTCGCTTCCTATTCCATCCATCCCATCCATCTCACCGTCCATATCGGATAAGCCAAGCATAGAAAAAATAGCCTGTATAATCAATATAACGGTTGCAGGTATTGCAATGGTGTAAAAAATTTGTTTAAGTAATATAAGTTCATTCCACCATTCGATCATAGTCTCCCTCCTTTTCCTCATTATTTGTTAAGTCTTTTTCATTATAGTCCAAGGCTTTTTCTATTACAAGGAATAATGTATATCTTATACATCTTCTTGTCCCAACTGTCATTCTCTATTATTTTATGACATTCGTAACAATATGGGTTGCATCCCATGATCCTGAGAAAGGTGGTGCATAACATAAGTCAATCATGCTATAATCTTCTGCTGTCATTCCCGCAAATATAGCGACAGCAAACATATTCACCCGCATAACAACGCCCGCTTCACCAACACCTTGAACCCCTAGAATTTTATAAGTATTTTTATCATAGATTGCTTTAAATACAATCTGATGTTGTGTTTTATAGTATTTGGGGTGATCTGTCGTCTTGATTATTTTTTCTTCTGCAGCATATCCGGATTCTATGGCTTCTTCCTTACTTAATCCAACTCTTGCTAACTCAAGATTTAAAACTTTCAGCGCTGCTGATCCGATTGCGCCTGCAAAAACTTCGCTACCTCCGGTCATGTTGACACCCACCATTTTGCCACATTTATTGGCAACGGTTGCTAAGGGTTGATATACATTCTTTTTCTTTTGAAAATGATAGACCTGGGCACAATCGCCGGCAGCATAGATATTATCTACGTTTGTACGCATCTGCTGATCGACAACAACTGCTCCATTATCTGATAATTCAATTCCGGATCCTTTTAAAAATTCTGTATTTGGTTTGATTCCCACAGCCATAACGACAAAATCTGTGTTGTATCCGCCTTGATCTGTTTCGACATAATCAACGATTCCATCTCCATTTCGGTCTTTAAGACGAAGGACTTTTTCCTTGAGCTTAATATCGACACCGGCTTCAACCAAAGCATTATGGGCATGGGAAGAAATTTCTTCGTCAAATGGAAGCAATATGCGATCAAGCAATTCAATAATCCGCACTTTTTTTCCTAACTCCACAAGATTTTCTGCTATTTCTATACCTATATAACCTCCACCGACTATGGTAATCTCTTCAACCGATTTATCCATAATACGTTCTTTAATATCAATCCCATGGTCTAAGGTTTTGAGTGGAGATATATTTTCCAGTTGATTGCCTTCAATCGGTAACATAATCGCATGTGCACCGGTAGCAATCATTAATTTATCATAGGTCGTTGTAAAGAATTCATCTTTTTTAAGATCATGCACTTTAACTTCTTGGGCTTTCGAATCCACACTAACAACTTCATGATAGAGATGGGCCATAATACCGGATTCTTTAAATTTTTCCTGTGTTCGAATGATCAGTTCTTCATAACTTTGGTTTTCATTGCCTATATAATAGGGCATACCACAAGCCGCATAAGACAAAAACCCACCTTTTTCATAGACGATGATTTCCGCATCCTTATCTTCTCTTCTTGCTTTTGCTGCTGCACTCATTCCTGCTGCAACGCCACCTATAACAACTATTTTCATATTATTACCTCCTCTTTAGCAAGAAAAGCGATTCTCCCTAAAGAAAATCGCTGTTCATTTACTGTTTTTCTAAGCAGTCTTTACAAATCCCTTTTAGAAATACATTTCTTTCTTCAATTTTAAAACCATTAATTTGTTCGATTTGTATTCTTGGTTCTTGAATCGGAAAATCAAAGATCTCTTGACAAATTTTACACTGAAAATGGCCATGTTCATCTAAAATCAAATCATAGCGCATCTCATTTCCATTCAGATTAATCACATTAAGAATATGATGATCTTCAAAGATCTTTAGGGTATTATAAATCGTTGTCTTTGAAAGCGTAGGAATCGTTGCAATAAGCTCACGATAAATGCTTTCAACCGTCATATGATTTCCTTGATTTATCAAACATTCATACACCTTTATTCTTTGATATGATGGTTTAATATCATGTGCATTTAAAAATTCTGTAATTTCTGTCACAGTCATAAAATGCACCCTTTCTTATCTGATTCCTATGCTTCTTCAAAGTCCTCTTTACCAACGCCACATAAAGGACATACCCAATCTTCAGGTACATCGTCAAATGATGTTCCTGGCTCTACGCCGTTATCTGGATCTCCTTCTGCAGGATCATAAATATAACCACAAACTGTACATACATATTTCTTCATAGTTGTTACCTCCCAAATAATTTATTTTTAGTAATTACTTCCTTAATATATCGTAAGTCAAAAAAAATGTCAATAAGCAATCCGCCTAGGAAAATGTTCGAATTGTTTGAAAGCGTTCCTTCTCCGCTTCAATTTTACCTTCATTGCCTAGAACACAGCAAATGGGTTGAATAAAAATCTTTTGATACATTTCACGATAATTTTTTAGCTCCTCTAGTGTCGTATCAAGAATCTCATGTCGATTTTTTAATATATCTTCATGCCCTGTCTCTGAAAAATATAAGGACATCATTTTATCATTTTCCATGGCCGGTGTTAGGGGGCGATCAAAATTACTTATGGTTCCGATGATATACTTGGTAAGTTCCTTGGCATCCAAATCAAGATTTTCAACAAATTCCGAAGTTGTTTGATAAACATCCAATGTTTTTGACAAGTTCGGATCCCGATAGGACGAAAAGGTCATCATTCCATTACGGCTAACCCCTGCAAATCCACCATAGGCACCACCCTTAATACGCACCTGATTCCATAGGTAGTTTAAACTAATAATCGTATTAAGTACTTTTAAGGAACCGGCATAGTCAAAGCCATGTTGTTTAAAATTAGCGGCCATTGCAACGTATTGAACGTCTGACACGGTCTTAATACCTTCATTAATGGGTGTCACTAATTCTATATTTGCCTTTTCCATGGTTCTTTTTTGGTTTGGCAGTGAAAAGACAAATGCATTCGTATGATTAAAAATAGTATCTCGATAGGCTTTGGTTCCAGTTAGAGCAAGGGTTAATCCATCATTTGTAATAATACTATCTAACATCTTTTCCATGAGAATGCCCAGGTCACTTAATTCATCATCCGATCTTTCTTGCCACTTGCAAACTTCATCATAAAAACTAAGGCCTTGAATATGCTCTTTATAGCTTGCGCTCACACTTATATAGCTTTGTGCACGCAAGGTAGCCGTACTATGTCCACTTGATTTTAGACTCATTTGAAGTCGTGATTTTATCTCGTTCAATAATTCTCGGATACGTTTCACTTCATCAAATCGGGTCTCAGATACGATTTCATGAAAGAGATTATACATGGTTCCTAGTTGATCTACGAAGCTTTTCCCAACAATCTCTAACCTTGGTGAATAATATTTCACAGAATCTTTGTGTTCATATACAGATAACTTTACATGGATACCACCGGTGCTTTTGTTAATCTGGTCGGCTAATAAACCATAATGGTGTTTTTGTGTACTGAGTTGAATCAAAAACTTTGTCAATAGGCTTAAGATAGGAAGTTGTTCTTCACTGACATGGGAAACATCAAATGCTGCTTTGACATAGACAATGTCGGAGCTATTAGCTTGTCTAAACAGAACCTTTGTATCATCCAGCATATCTGTTGAATACACAAATTCTTTTTTGTCTCTAGGAATATCTTCTAAGGTTAACTGAGGAAGTTTTTCTAGATTTTCTTTTGTGTCCGGCGCATCTTGGAAACGAAGTAATTCATGGGTATAGTCATATAAGGCTTGTCTTTGTTCTTCATTCAAACTATCTTCGTATGTTTTTAATTCCGAACGAATGGCTTCTTCTTTTTTCGCATTAAATTCTTTATTGGGTTTTAAGGTTAAATAAACTTTATGGGGATTGTCCAAAAAGCACCTCTGAATCAACTCTTCAAAGTATCCATCGGATGCCTTTGTCTTTAATGTTTCAAAAAGTGTTTGATAATCAAAATGAACAAATGGATCTTCATCGTAGAGCCATGTTTCCAAAATTTTCATAGCATAAATGACACCTTTGGGATAATGTCCAAAGTCTGCTTCTTTGACACGGAATTCAAATTTGTTAATGGCCGCTTGGACTTTTTCTTTATTAAAGCCTTCACGAACAATGCGACGAAATGTTGTCTCGATAACCTCGACAAATGCATCTTCTTGATTATAGTCGCTGTTTTTAGCAATAATGGAAAAATTACCTTCCCGCTTACTATCATCAAAGCTTGAGAATACATCCTGACCAATACCTGCATCAAGCAAGGCTTCTTTAACGGGTGCCCCCGGTGCATCAATAAGCAAATACTCCAAAATATCAATAGCCATACTCTCTATCACATGCTTTGATTCATTTAATAGCACGTTATAACTTAAGTAGGTTCGCTTATCTGTCGGTTCATCTTCGGATACCGGATAATCACTCACAGCTTTTTTCGGAGCATCATAGCGTTTCATTAGGGCAATTGATGAATCCACTTGTCTATACTCAAAATTTGATAGATAGGCACTGTCTAAACGTTCAAGTTCTGTTTCAATGTTTACGTTTCCATAGAAAAAGATATAGCTATTGGAGGGATGATAATAGTTGCGATGAAAATCCAAAAAATCTTCATAGGTCAATTTGGGAATATCAATGGGATCTCCACCGGACTCTACTCCATATACATGGTCTGTAAATACTTCCGCTTGAATCGATCGTAATAAAGTCTGCTCCGGAGATGAAAAAACACCTTTCATCTCATTATATACAACGCCTTTATATTCAACGCTTCCATCGAGTTCATCCAGTTCATAATGCCAACCTTCTTGATCAAAGGTCTTTTTTTCACGGTAAATATTCGGATAAAAAACAGCATCTAAATATACATCCATCAAGTTATGAAAATCTTGTTCATTAACACTGGCTACCGGATACATGGTTTTATCCGAGAAGGTCATTGCATTTAAAAATGTATTTAAGGATCCTTTGGCTAATTCAATAAAGGGATCTTTGACCGGATATTTTTCAGATCCACAAAGAACAGAATGCTCTAATATATGGGCAACCCCAGTACTGTCTTTGGGTGGCGTTCTAAAGGATATTGAAAAGGTTTTATTGTCATCCTCTGTTGATATAAAACAAATTTTTGCTTTTGTTTTGTTATGTTGATATATGTAACCAACACCTTGTAAATCGTCTAGTTTTTCTTCTTTTAATAATGTATAGCTCATCGCGTTACCTCCCAATTGCACCCATCACTTAAATAACGAGTTATTTTTTCAAGTTCCCTTTGGTCAACTTCATTAAATCGATGTAAATTCGGACTATCGATATCAAGAACTGCAACTACTTCGTTTTTCTTATAAATCGGAATAACTATTTCCGAATTTGTATCTCCGTCACATGGAATATGTCCTTCAAACAGATGTACATTATCCACACGCTGCGTTTGTCCGGTTGAGACTGCTGTTCCACAAACGCCTTCACCGACTTTTATACGAATACATGCCGGTTTTCCGTGAAATGGGCCTAAGACTAATTCCTCTTTCTTTAATAAATAAAATCCTGCCCAGTTGACATTTTCCATTGTGTTATATAATAAACTGGCTACATTTGCAAGGTTGGCAATAAGATCTTCTTCATCATACATAATACCTTGTACAAAATCATGTAAAGATTGATAAAATTCTTCTTGCTTGCCATTAGCCATTGATGAAATATCAAACATAGTATATTGTCTCCTTTATGTAATATATTGGTCTATTATATCATTGAATATAAAGTAAAAAAAGACCATACGGTCTTTTTTTACTTTGATGAGGGGAGTATAAATAATTAATAAGGGTTATAGTCTAGTCATTAATGTGCTGGCGCACTAGAAGGGATGACTAGCTACATCTATAATCTATCATATTTTTTTGTTCATAACAAGCCCCCAAGAAAAAATTAATCATATTTTCAATTTTGGTCTTTTTGTTCATTTATGTCCATTTATTTTAGTGTCTAAAATGACGCATTCCGGTAAAGACCATGGCAATTCCATGTTGGTCACATGCATCAATGGACTCTTGATCTCGCATGGATCCTCCGGGTTGAATAATACATTTTATTCCGGCTTTTGCTGCAGATTCAACAACATCTGAGAAAGGGAAAAAAGCATCTGATGCTAAGGCTGCACCTTGCAAGGAATCTTGGCCTAATGCTTCAATGGCATGATCGATAGCTTGATCGGCTGCCCATATGCGATTCACTTGTCCCGGTCCGACACCGATCGATTGTTTATCTTTTCCTATAGCGATACCATTTGATTTGGCATATTTAACAATTTTCCACGTGAACTTTAAGTCTTCCATTTCTTCAGCTGTTGGTTGACGCTTAGTCACAACCCTTAGCTCATCACCAAACAGTTTAGAATCAATAGTTTGCACAAGAAGACCACCACTCACTTTTTTCAAATCATAAGCTGTCTCCGGTTGTTTTTCTTCAATGTTTTTCAACTCGAGAAGTCGGATATTTTTCTTTTGCTTTAATATATCTAAGGCTTTTTCAGAATATCCGGGAGCAACGACAATCTCAATAAAGATTTTGTTGATTTCTTCAGCTGTCTTTTCATCGATCTCTCGATTGGCAACAACAATACCGCCAAAAATTGATTTCGGATCGGATGTATAGGCTTTCATATAGGCCTCGTAGATATTTTCTGCACTTCCTACACCACAGGGATTGGCATGCTTACATGCCACAACCGTCGGCTCATCATACTCTTTGGAAAGTTCTAGGGCACCATTGGTGTCATTAATATTATTAAAGCTTAATTCTTTTCCGTGTAGTTGTACCGCATTGGTTAGGAATCCTTTTGTGTTACCGATTTCTTTATAGAATGCAGCTTTTTGATGTGGGTTCTCCCCATAACGCATGTCCTGAACTTTTTCATAGGTCATGGTAATCTGGTCAGGCAATTCTTCCGCATTACGTTGCTTGCGCATATAATTTGCAATCATTGTATCATAGGCAGATGTATGTTCGAAAACTTTGCTGCTAAGATAAAAATTCGTATCTTTAGATACTTTTTTGTTTGCCTTGATTTCATAAAGTACACGCTCATAATCTGCCGGATCAATAATCACCGAAACATCTTGATAATTTTTTGCAGCAGACCGTAACATGGTCGGACCACCGATATCAATATTTTCAATCGCTTCTTCGAGTTCTACCCCTTCTTTTAAAATCGTCTGCTTAAAGGGATATAAGTTGACAACGACTAAATCAATAGGCTTTACACCGAGTTCCTTAATTTGATTCATATGCTCTGTATTGCTTCGCATAGCCAAAATTCCGGCATGAATATGCGGATCTAAGGTTTTTACCCGTCCGTCAAGACACTCCGGAAATCCGGTAACTTCACTAATTCCTATGACCTTTAATCCGGCTTCTTGAAGCTTTGCCTTGGTTCCTCCTGTTGATATAATCTCCACTCCAAGGTCCGATAATTTTTTTGCAAATTCCACAATACCTGTTTTGTCTGATACACTGATTAATGCGCGCATAATTGCTCCTTTCAAAATAGCTAAAATTGGTGGTAGGTTCGTGCTATAACTTCTAACTGCTGTTCTCGATTTAACCGATTAAAGTTCACGGCATAGCCTGAGACACGAACGGTAAGATTGGGATATTTGTTTGGATGTTCCATTGCATCTGTTAATGTTTCCGGATTGAGCACATTCACATTCAAATGATGGGCTTTTTTACTGAAGTAACCATCAAGAATACTGACCAGATTATTGACTTTATCTGAACCGGTTTTGCCTAGCGCTTTGGGGTGGACTGAAAATGTGCAAGATATACCATCTCGACATGCATCATAGGGAATCTTAGCTACAGATTCAAGGGATGCTAATGCCCCGTTTGTATCACGTCCATGCATGGGATTTGCCCCCGGTGCAAAGGGTTGACCGGCCTTACGTCCATCAGGTGTCGCTCCTGTCTTTTTGCCATAGACAACATTAGACGTTATGGTTAAAATACTTAAGGTGTGTATGGATTCTCTATAGGTTTCATTTTGACGCAAGGCATTGATGAAATCTTCTGTAATCTTTACTGCGATTGCATCCACCCGGTCATCATTATTCCCGTATTTGGGAAAATCTCCTTGAATATCAAAATCAACAATCACTCCATCGGCATTTTTAATAGGTTTGACTTTTGCGTATTTGATGGCACTCAAGGAGTCTGCCATAACGGATAATCCGGCAAGGCCAAAAGCCATAAAACGTTGAACATAGGTGTCATGTAATGCCATCTGGGTTTTCTCATAGGCATATTTATCATGCATACGATGAATAATATTCATGATATTCACATAGAGCTTAGCTAACCATTTTTGATAGATTTCAAAGCGTTCCATAACGTTTTCATAATCTAAAAGGTCGTCATCCACTGCTTGCATTTGAGGACCGAGCTTGTATCCGTGAAGTTCTTCCTGACCACCATTTAATGCTAGTAGAAGAACTTTGGGCAGATTACATCTTGCACCGAAATACTGCATCTGCTTACCGATTTTCATAGCAGACACACAACAAGCAATGCCATAATCATCCCCATAAATAGGACGCATCAAGTCATCATTTTCATATTGAATGGCATCTGTATCAATGGAAATCTTAGCGCAAAATTCTTTAAAGGCTTTGGGTAACTTTTCTGACCACAGTACGGTCAGATTTGGCTCCGGCGCCGGATTTAGATTATATAAGGTCTGTAACATTCGGTAGGACGTTTTGGTAATCAAGGGGCGTTCATCTTCAGTGAGTCCGCCAACAACTTCGGTGACCCAATTGGGGTCGCCGGCAAAAAGCTCATTATATTCCGGCGTACGCAATTGTCTAACCATTCGTAACTTAATGACAAAATCATCAATTAACTCTTGAGCACGTGTTTCATCTAACTCGCCGCGATGTATATCTCTTTCAATATATATATCAAAAAAGTTACTCACACGTCCAAGGCTCATTGCTGCACCATTTTGTTCCTTGACTGCACCTAGATACCCATAGTAGGTCCATTGAATTGCTTCTCTGGCGTTTTTCGCCGGTACACCAATATCATCTCCATACATTTTGGCCATTGCTTTTAGTTTATTCAAAAAATCAATCTGACGATGGAGTTCTTCTAGTAATCGTATTCGTTCTTCCGTCATTTGTAAATCGCTGATCCGATTTTTGTCATTGACCTTATCTTGAATAAGGTAGTCAATACCATATAATGCAATTCGTCGATAATCACCAATAATTCGACCTCGTCCATAGGCATCCGGTAATCCGGTGATAATTCCGGCCCGACGAACGTCTCGCATTTCTTCATTATATACTCTAAATACACCGTCATTATGGGTGGTTTTATAGGCAAACTCCTGTTCAACCTTCTCACTCAACTTATATCCATAGGCTTCACATGCTTTTCTGGCCATACGTATGCCACCAAATGGATTTACACCACGTTTTAAAGGCTCATCCGTTTGTAATCCGACAATCAACTCATCCTCTTTGCTAATGTAACCCGGATGAAAAGTTAATAATGAGGATACCGTCTCTGTATCAATATCAAGCACACCCTCTTTGTCTAATTCCTGTTGACGCAAAGCTTCATATTTTTCATAGACTCTGCGAGTTCTCGCTGTCGGCCCACACAAAAAGTCCGCTTCCTTGTCATATGGCGTGAAATTCACATGTATAAAGTCTTGTACATGAATGGTCTGGTTCCAATGTCCCGTTTGAAAATTTCGCCATATTTCTTTTGTCATAAAACACAACCTTTCCTAAAAATAAATCATAAATCCGAAAAAAGACCACCTGAACAAAAAAGAACAAGTGTCTTTTTCGCCCAGGCGGTCGGCATATTTTTTTCTGTACTCCCGTAGGGTTCATTCCCTAATCCGCCAGTCATACAGAATATTATTATTTTGAATTGTAATTACACACTAAATATACACGATTTTCTTATAAATGTCTAGAAAAAGATGAATTTTAGTATGAAAAGAATCGTTAAGACATACATTAATGGATGTAAATCTTTTCTGTTTTTTGAAACCGCATTAACAATCGTATAACTAATGACTCCGAAAGCTATACCTTCAGAAATACTATACATAACAGGCATAACGATGATGGTTAAAAAGGCAGGAATACCTTTTGTCGGATCTGCGAAGTTAATCTTCATCACAGATTCCATCATATAAAAACCAACGATAATCAATGCCGGTGCTGTCGCAAAGGATGGTATAGATGCAAATAAAGGCGCAAATGGCAATGCCAATAAGAAAAGTATGGCTGTTGTCATTGCTGTAAGACCTGTTCGCCCTCCATCAGCTACACCTGCTGCACTTTCAACATACGTTGTTGTTGTTGAGGTCCCCACCATTGCTCCGAAAGTTGTTCCGATGGCATCTGCAAGTAATGCTTGCTTAGCTTTTGGAAGTTTGCCTTCTTTATCTAAAAATCCGGCTTTTGAAGAAACACCAATAAGGGTTCCTAATGTATCAAATAAATCTACAAATAAGAAGGAGATCATAATCACCCAAAAATCAAGGTTTGCTAATGCCGCAAAATCAAATCGGAATAATAATAGACCACTTGTTTCAATCGGTGCAGCTACTGCACTTGGTATTACTGAAAATGTACTTTCCATATCCGGTACGTACCAACCCGTTCCTTCTGCAATCATTGCTAAAACCCATGTAATAATAATTCCAAACAAAATGGATCCTTTTACTTTTTTAACAACGAAAATCGCTGTAATAATAACGCCGAGTAAAGCTAATACAACCGGTGCTTGAGTAATATCTTTTGTAATTGAAACTAATGTTGCATCGTCATTAACGACAATTCCTGCATTTTGAAAACCGATAAACGCAATAAATAGACCGATTCCGGCACTAACTGCATATTTTAAGGTCATTGGAATTGCATTAAATAGTGCTTCACGAACGTTTACAAAGGTTAATATAATAAATATAATACCTTCGATTAAAATTGCTGTTAATGCCTGTTGCCATGTTAATCGTCCTGCGATTACAACCGTAA
>Ga0163223_100031_pt1 | contig 60452 bp, 62 predicted proteins | sample MSEWel2016_02_17_2_FD_113147 | JGI IMG/M metagenome (GOLD analysis project Ga0163223, IMG submission 113147) | Subsurface microbial communities from deep shales in West Virginia, USA - MSEEL Well Study Marcellus 5H_2016_02_17 ...
AACCCTCCTTTAAAATAAAAACATTCTATGAACATATTATATCATAATTGTGAACAAAATGAAAGTGAATCTTGCTGTGCGTTATAACGCACTATAAATGCAAAAAAAAGACTTTTATTATTGTAACTTCATTTTATTTCTGTTATAATATCTGCAATGAACGATTATAAGGAGGTATACAGTGAATATTCAAGTGAAAAGGACAGAAAATTTAAAAGAAAAACCATCGATGGATCACCTTGGATTCGGTAATATTTTTACTGATCATATGTTTATTATGGATTATACAGAAGGAAACGGATGGCATGATGCACGTATCATTCCCTATCAGCCTTTATCTTTAGATCCTGCTACAATGGTGTTTCATTATGGACAAGAAATGTTTGAAGGATTAAAAGCATATAAAAACCCTCAAGGAGATATTTTATTATTTCGTCCGGAAAAAAATGCGGAACGTTTAAATATTACGAATAATCGAATCTGTATGCCAGAATTACCTGTTGAAGATTTTATTGATGCGGTTAAAGCCATTGTTGATATTGATAAAGACTGGATTCCTGAAGGAGTTGGTAATGCACTATATATACGTCCCTTTATTATTGCGACAGATCCTTTTTTAGGTGTTCGGCCATCACTTACCTATAAATTTATGATTATTTTGTCGCCGGTTGGTCCTTATTATAAAGAGGGAATTAATCCGGTTAAGATTTGGGTGGAACAAGAATATGTACGTGCTGTTCCAGGTGGAATTGGATTTGCAAAAACCGGCGGTAATTATGTGGCAAGCATTAAAGCCCAAGCCAATGCCAAAAGTAGAGGGTATGCCCAAGTGTTATGGTTAGATGGTATTGAACGTAAATATATTGAAGAAGTCGGGACTATGAACGTTTTCTTTAAGATTGACGGGCGTGTAATTACGCCGAGTTTAACGGGAAGTATTCTTGAGGGCGTCACTCGAAATACAGTTATAGAATTATTGAAAACATGGGGAATATCTGTGTCGGAAGAACGTATATCGATAGATGAACTCATTGAATATAGCCGACAAGGTTTGCTTGAAGAAGCTTTTGGTACGGGAACGGCAGCAGTAATCTCTCCCGTGGGTGAATTTAGATACAAGGATCAAGTTATTGTCGTTCATGATGGAATTATAGGGGAATTGTCTCAACGTATTTATGATGAGTTGACAAGTATTCAAATGGGAAAAATTGAGGATAAATTTGGCTGGACAGTAAAAATATAAGGAAGAGCTAGTGTGTATCCGTATAAAAAGTGCACCGACTTAGACTTTTGATAGACGTGATATTTATTGGTTCATTAGGGTATAGGGTATAAATGTTAGATGGAATAGAATTGGATTTTTGTTTTGAAATATGTAGAATAGAATAAGATATCGGCACACTTTTTATACGGATACATCACAATTATAAATCTTCTGTTCGGATGACGCGTCCGACGATATGGCGGCTTAGGTTCAATAGGTCGCCTATTTCTTTTTGAGTTAATTCGGATTCGTGATAGATTCTTCGAATCAGTTGGTTACGTATAGGATTTGGCTCCTGAAGTCTATCATATGATAAATGATATGCCTCTAGTTCTTCCTTTAGAATTTCCTTAGCCTTGTTGACGCGGTGATAGAGATGGTCTTTAACATCAAAGTTAACGGTATGGTCCATTTCATGGTGAATACTGCTTAACAAGCGACTGGCTTTTTTATAATCTTTTTTATCAAAAAAGTCATAGATAAAATTTTTATCAATTATTGACGTGCTAAAAGGAGTTAGATAGTCATCATAGCTTGAATATTTGTAGCTTAGTCCGGAAGTAATACCTAGACGTTTAGGTTTTTGATGGATAAAACGTAGGCGACAAATGAGTTCTTTTCGAAGGTTAATAACTTCACTTTGATATCTACCTGAAAACACCAAGCCATGTGCTTGGTATTTTTTTTGATAATACTTAGCATAGAGTGATGAAGTTGTTCGCAATATAAGCGGCAATGAGTTCTTCGTTGTCTCTTCGATAAGAAGATGAATATGATCTTCGATTAAGCAATAAGCATATAAGTGAAAAGCATATTGATTTTGTTTTCCGGATAATATCTTTAAAAAAGTGTCATAATCAGAATCATATCGAAAAAGTGGCTGATTTTCAGGTGCTTTAAGTAAAACATGATAGTATTTATTTGATGAATAATAACTTGCTCGACGTGCCATATTGTCCTCCTGTTCGTCTTGTTTTGTTTTTGCTATGAATGTATTATACAACATGTAAAAATGTATTTGGTCAGCTGATAGCAGACAAATGAAAATTTTGTTGCTAAAATAAAAAACCTATATTATAATTGGCATATAAATCATAGAGTTTCTTTTGATTTATATAAACTTGTAAACATGCATTTGGAGGTTGTTATGTTAAAGAGTAATAAAAATCATTTTGTGCCGGAATTTGAGAAACCTAAACACACGATGAAAAGTTTTGGCGGATATGATGACTATGATCCGATGTCTGAATTGGATCCAATCGAATTAGGGTTAGAGAGAGTAGAGTTAGTTAAACAGTGGCTGGAAAAAGAGGAACGTATTTTAGGCGCCTTATTAATTGGTTCTTATGCAAGAGGTGAGCAAAGAGAAGACTCAGACATTGATTTTGTTTTTATTGTGGAGGATATCGACGAATGGATTGATGAACCACAATGGGTAAAACGATTTGGCCCCGTTATGAGTCAAACGGATGAGGTATATGAAGACATTACAGCATTACGTGTATATTATAAGGATAATGTTGAGATTGAATTCGGATTTACAAGTAAGGCTTGGTTAGACAAGCCGTTTAAGGAAGCAACAAGAGAAGCTCTAGATGGAGGATATGAACTGATTTCAAACAAAGCACATCTTTTAGATGATTTAGGTTGATTTTTGTCGTTAGATACTTTATAATGCAATTTATTGTAATTTAATATTTTCTCGTATAAATTTGGCAATATGGGCCAAACGTTTCTACAAACTACCGTAAATAGTTATAGGCTACGAGTTTTATTCTTAACGTGTATACTTTTTTACGCATTCAGAAGAAGGCTCTACTATATTTAGTAGAGCCTTCTCTATATTTTAAGGAGAATTGTATGAAATTATTGCATGAACGTATTAAACAAGACGGCTCTGTTCTCTCGGAAGAAATACTAAAAGTCGATTCCTTTCTTAACCATCAAATTGATGCAAAGTTGATGTTTGAAATGGGGAAAGAATTTAAACGACGATTTGCGGATGAAACGATTACAAAGATTGTAACCATTGAAGCTTCTGGCATTGCAATTGCAGCTGTAGCCGCATTATCATTTGAAATCCCAGTGGTTTTTGCAAAAAAAACACAAAGTCGAAATCTAGACACACAAGTATATACATATCCAGTATATTCGTTTACAAAGCAGCAAACTTACGATATTCATATTTCAAAAAAATATTTACTCCCAAGCGACCGCATTCTTATTCTGGATGATTTTCTGGCAAATGGACAAGCAGTTGAAGGACTAATTCAACTTGTTAAACAGGCTGGTGCTGAAGTTGCCGGCGTGGGTATAGTTATTGAGAAAGGCTTTCAGCCTGGGGGAAAAGAGCTTCGTGAAAAAGGTGTTCGCGTTGAATCGCTAGCCGTTATTAATCGTATGAAGGATGGAGAAATCCATTTTTTATAGAGGGGTATTATTTTACCCAACCAAAACATATCTATGGATAAATACTAGGAGGAATTATGAAAAAAATTACAGCATTTTTATTGGTTTTAACAATGGTACTTGCGATGACAGCGTGTGGAAAAGATGCGTCATCAGACGCTTATGGATCTGGAGAAGCTGAAGTCACGAGTGCAAGTGATGTCACAGTTGGTTTTATTTTTGTTGGACCTGTTGGTGATGGCGGATGGTCTTTTTCCCACAATGAAGGTAGATTAGCTCTTGAAAATGAGCTTGGTGTAAAAACACTCTATAAAGAATCTGTACCTGAAAGTCAAGAAGTTGAAGGCGAGATACGCAACATGATTGACCAAGGTGCAAGCATAATTTTTGCAACAAGTTATGGATATATGAACTATGTAGAAGAACTTTCAAAAGAATTTCCGGACGTAAAATTCTTCCATTGTTCAGGATATAAGCAGACAGACAATATGTCCAACTATTTTGGACGTATTTATGAAGCAAGATATTTATCAGGTATTGTCGCTGGATTAAAGACGGAGACAAATCATATCGGATATGTCGGCGCTTTCCCAATCCCGGAAGTTGTTCGTGGAATTAATGCCTTTACATTAGGTGCGCGTTCAGTAAATCCAGATGTAGAAGTTGAAGTTGTTTGGACATCTACATGGTATGACCCTGCAATCGAAAAAGAGGCGGCAATTGCACTATTAGATAATGGGGCAGACATCATTGCACAACATCAAGATACAGGTGGACCACAACAAGCGGCTGAAGAACGAGGTTTATATTCAATTGGTTATCATACAGATATGTCAGCGATAGCCCCTAACGCGGTATTAACATCTGTTGTTTGGAATTGGAATGACTATTATGTTGACCAAGTAAAGTCTGTTATTGATGGTGAATTTGAGTCAGAATCACATTGGGGTGGAATGGAAACCGGTATGGTTGGACTTACTGATATCGCAGATTTCGCAGCGGATGGAACGCAAGAAGCTTTAGATGCAGCTATTGCAGAGGGTATGCATGTGTTTACAGGTGAAATCAAAGATCAAGAAGGTAATGTAAAAGTCGCTGACGGCGAAACATTAACTGATGATGAATTATTAAATATGTTGTGGTTTGTTGAAGGCGTTATCGGCAAAATTCAATAAAAGTGGTTTGTTGATTTATATATTAGATTGGAGCCAATATGCATAAAGATATATTCGTTAAAATGGAAAATATCAGTAAGAACTTTGGAACTGTACGGGCAAATGATGCTGTAAGTTTTGAAGTTCGTAAAGGAGAAATTCATGCATTGCTTGGTGAAAACGGTGCTGGAAAGAGCACATTAATGAACATGCTGTCAGGTATTTATAAGCCTGACAGCGGTTTTATTTATATCCATGGACAAAAAGTAACTTTCCAGAGCCCAAAAGAATCGATTCAAATGGGAATCGGAATGATTCATCAACATGTAAAACTCGTCGAAGTACAAACAGCGAGAGATAATATAATTATGGGGTTGAAAAACTCTTTTTTTGTGAAAAAGAAAAAAATTTCTGAAGAGCTTAGAGCAAAAGCGCAACATTTTGGCTTGGCCGTTGATCCGGATAAAAAAATATACAATATGTCCATCGGAGAAAAACAAAGTGTAGAAATTCTTAAAGTTTTGTATCGAGGCGCAGATATTTTGATTATGGACGAACCTACAGCGGTTTTAACACCACAAGAAACAAAAGAACTATTTGTAATCATGCGAAAAATGGCAGAAGACGGATGTGCAATTATTATTATTACGCATAAACTTAATGAAGTTATGGAAATCTCAGATCGAGTAACGGTATTGCGTCATGGAAGTACAGTAGGCACCCTAGAAACAAAGCATACTACACCTAAAGAAATGACGGACCTTATGGTTGGAGCAGTGACGGATTTATCGATAAAGCGTCCTAAGGTTCATCGAGGAAAAGCGGTTTTAGAAATTAAGGACTTAGTTGCAGAAGACACTGACCATGTACCTGTTCTCAAGAATCTTTCATTTAATCTTTTTGAAGGAGAAATTCTTGGTGTCGCAGGTGTTTCAGGAAGTGGACAAAAAGAGCTCTGCGAAGCTATTGCAGGACTATATCCGGTTAAAAATGGTGAGATCCTCTATGAAAAAGAAAATTTAATTGGAATGTCACCAAGAGACATAATACGTAGAGGAATTAGTATGAGCTTTATTCCGGAAGATCGTTTAGGAATGGGACTCGTGGCTTCAATGGATATGGTTGATAACTTTTTACTTAAAGAGTATCATAATCAAAAAGGTCCTTTCATTCGAAGAAACACAATGGTTCCTCATTGTGAAGAAATGATTCGGCGACTTGATATTCGAACGCCGGGAATTCATCATCCGGTAAAACAACTTTCAGGTGGTAATATCCAAAAGGTTTTGATTGGAAGAGAGATTGATACAAACCCTCATGTTCTAATTACAGCATATGCAGTTCGAGGCCTTGATATTGGAGCTTCTCATAACATATATGATCTGATCAATGAACAAAAACGAAAAGGTGTCGGAATATTATTCATTGGAGAAGACCTTGATGTGCTTATGGAATTATGCGATCGAATTATGGTCTTATGTGAAGGCGAGATTACCGGTATTGTAAATTCTGAGGAAGTTACAAAAGAAGAGCTTGGACTCATGATGGCCGGAGAAAAAATAAAAATCGAAGGTGGTGAAGCCTCATGAGAATGATTCAAAGGACAAACATATCCAAGCAAAAAATTATTCTGATTCGTCTCATTTCTGTTTTACTATCATTAATGACAGCTTCTTTATTTTTACAATTTATGGGACATCATCCGCTTGAAGTATTTGCGTCATTAGCAATCGGTGCTTTTGGTTCTGCATATCGGCTAAGAGAAACATTGACAACATCAATTCCGTTAGTAGTTACATCAATTGGAATTATGATTGCCTTTAAAATGAAATTTTGGAATATTGGTGGAGAAGGCCAGATTCTTATGGGGGCTTTTGCCGCGAGTTATATTGCCCTAAATTATAGTGAATTACCTAAACCCCTATTATTAACACTAATGTTTTTTGCAGGCTTTTTAGGTGGAGGTATGTGGGCGCTAATACCAGCTCTGCTAAAAGTACATTTGGGAACAAACGAAACGATTATTACCTTAATGCTTAATTATGTTGCAATAAAATGGGTTACTTATTTGCAATATGGGCCATGGAAAGACCCCAACGGAATGGGATTTCCTCAGATTGCAACGTTTGAGCCCAATGCCATATTACCTAAGGTTTTTGGTGTACATATCGGATGGATCATTGCGATTTTTATTGTATTGGCAATCTCTTTTTTGTTAGCGAAAACAAAAAAAGGATTTGAAATCAGTGTTATCGGAGAAAGTATTGATACGGCAAGATATGCGGGAATGAATGTTAAACACGTTATTGTTGCAGCTATTATTTTAAGTGGAGGAATATGTGGAATTGTCGGTATGATGGAAGCGTCAGGTGTCAATCGAACGCTATCAAGCAATGTCTCTTCAGGATATGGATTTACAGCGATTATTACAACTTGGCTATCAGGATTAAAAGCATCTATTATTATTCCGGTATCGATTTTATTTGCAGGATTAATAAAAGGCGGAAGCTTTATTCAAACAGCATATGGTATTCCACAGTCTGCCTCAGATGTTTTACAAGCATTGATTCTCTTTTTTATTATTGGCAGCGAATTTTTTGTTCAATATCGACTCGTTCCAAGCACAGCAAAGGAGGAGCTATAATATGAATACAAGTTTTTTAGTAGCAGCAGTTATTGCGTCAACACCTCTTTTGCTGGCAACTCTTGGTGAATTATTGACTGAAAAAGCCGGACATTTGAATTTAGGTGTTGAAGGCATGATGCTTCTAGGCGCCGTTGCAGGATTTGCAGCCGGATACTATACAAATGATCCATTATTGGCCATTATTGGTGCAGGGGCGGCAGGTGGATTAGGTGGATTGATTTTTGGATTTTTGACAATTACATTAAGAGCCAATCATACGGTGTCAGGGTTGACATTAACTATATTTGGAACGGGTGTTTCAAGTTTTGCAGGAACGACCTTCATTGGTAAAAAAATGAGTGCAGAATTTATCGAGTTTTTTAACCCGGTTGCAATTCCTGTATTGAGTAAAATACCTGTACTTGGACCTATGCTCTTTAATCAAGATTTTTTTGTTTATTTAGCCTTGGTCTTAGCGGTCTTGTTAGGGATTTATTTGTATCGCACGCGATACGGCGTAAATCTTATTGCAGTTGGTGAAAACCCCGGTGCAGCAGATGCCTCAGGTATTCATGTTGAGTTGTATAAATATATACATGTTGTATTTGGAGGTGCCCTGTGTGGACTTGGAGGTGCATATTTGGCTACAGTTGATGTGCCACAATGGCAAGAGCAAATCACTGCAGGAAGAGGCTGGATAGCAATAGCACTCGTTATCTTTGTATCATGGAATCCATATAAGGCAATCTTGGGTGCATTATTATTTGGAGGATTGAGTATTGTAGGTTTTCGATTACAGCAATTAAATGTGTCTCAGAATTTATTGGATGCACTACCCTATTTAGTGACAATTCTTGTTTTAGTCATTAGTTCGTTCAAACAGTCAAAAGAAAATGCACCACCAAAGGCCTTAGGAAGCCCGTATTTTAGAGAAGAACGCTAGAAATATTCACGGAAAATAAATTATGACTTCACAAATAGGCTAAAATGCGTTATGATTAGATGTAGAAATTAACGAAGGGATGTTTAAAATGGAAGAAAATAAAATCGAAACGGAACTTGAAACAAACGAAACAAACGAAACAAATGAAACAAATGAAACGAACAATGTTGTTGAAGAGACAATGGATGATTACAAAGATATGATTGATTCATCAATGCTCAAATTCTCAACCGGTGATATTGTAGAAGGAGAAGTTATTGGTGTTACTGATGACGAAATTCTTATGAATTTTGGATATATTGCTGACGGAGTTATTCCGGTTAATGAAACCTTTGCTGATATTGAAAATCCATTATCAAGTCAATACCAAGTTGGAGATAAAATCAAAGCAGAAGTTATCCGAAAAGATGATGGAGATGGTAATGTATTATTATCATTGAAAAAAGCCCAACAAGAGATTATCTGGGATCAACTACAAGAAATTATGGATGCTGATCAAGAAGTTGAGGCAACAGTCGTTGAAGTGGTTAAGGGCGGACTTGTCTGTAAAGTATTACAAACAAGAGGTTTTATGCCGGGATCAATGATTTCCACATCGTATGTTCAAGACTTAAATGAATATAGTGATAAAACGTTTAATGTCAAAATAATGGAACTTGATCGTCAAAAGAACCGTATTATTTTATCACGTAAAGAAATTGAAAAAGTTGAAGTACAAAAGCAACAAGAAGAATTGTTTGCAACAATTAAAAAAGGTGATACATTTAAAGGAACGGTTAAGAAAAACATGAATTACGGTTCTTTTGTAAACATTGGATGTGTTGATGGATTAGTTCATATTAATGAAATGAGTTGGAAAAATATTTCTCATCCGTCAGATGTTGTTAAAGAAGGCGATATTGTTAATGTGACTGTTGTTAATGTGGATTATGACAAAAAGAAAATTGGATTATCCATGAAAAATGCAGAAGACGATCCATGGAATGTATCAAATGAGAGTCTAAAAGTAGGCCAATCCTATGAAGGAAAAGTAAAACGTGTATTAGATTTTGGCGCATTTGTAGAAATCTTACCGGGTATTGAAGGTCTTGTTCATATTTCTCAAATCAGTAACGAACATATTAATCATCCATCAGATGTTGTTAAAGAAGGCGAGACAATAACTGTTAAAGTTCTAGGCATCGATAATAAAGAACGAAAACTACGTCTTTCAATGAAAACAGATGGTGGAGAAACTGTTCGAGAAGAATACGTTGATGTAAAAGAATATCAAACAGATGAGCAAGCAACTACAAGCTTAAAAAATGTCTTTGCAGATATTTTAAAAGATATTAAATAATTAGGATTATTTAAAGGTATATTTTATAGTGACCCAAGGGATAAGGTGATTGCAATTTTGCAATCACCTTATCCCTATATCAAAATATATTGTTTTGGATGACAAGCATGAAGATATTTGTTATGATGTTAAGTGAATATTGTTTTTATATCTTATTAAAACAAAAATAGAGGAGTCGAGGAGTAATTATGAAACGATTTAATCACGCTATGAAGCAATTTTTAAAAAAAATGGATAATAATGAATTTGATCTTGATTTGTTTGATGAGATTATTGAAGTAAGTAAAATAAAAATCAATTCCTTCCATTTATATTCACTGGGCTTAAAATATTATAGCTTTTTAGAGCGTGAAGATGATATGTATCAAGAAGAAGATACCCATGTTTGTGATCATAAGCATCATCACGACTACCATCATGATCATGATATGGATTTTCCGATTTCAAGTAAGGAAGAAATGGTGGTTGAGAAGAAACTATGTCCTGAAATAATAGAGGTTCAACAACGAGTACAAGAGATTATTCTAGAGTTTCAAGAAACGAAAACAATTCCAAGCCTTGATGATCTTAGTTCTCTAAGAAAAAGTTTGGAAAATCAAGTGTTTGTATTAACGGCATATGGAGATCAAATTTCCTTGCTAGAAAATTTATATTATAAAAATCGATATAAAAATGAAACGATGGTTACAATGGAGTCTGATGAAGTTTTTGCGAGACGTGTCACAGAAATGCTGATGTCCTTTGAACAGGCTGTAGACATCCGTGAACATTTAAAATACATATACCCCGAATTACCAATGCGTATCCACAAAAATAAATTTTTAGGATTGATTGATGAATACTTTGAAAAGTTAAAAGGAATTCCCTATGAAGACCTACAAAATCATATTAAAGTTCTTAAAGAAAGTTTTGATCCTAAGGCAGTTGAAGGATATGGTATTGTTGCTTCAAGTATAGCAAGTGATTTGGAAAGAATAGAAAGAACCTTAATTGAAGGGGATGAAGGTGAGAAAGATAGTGCTTACCATCACATGTATCATCTAACTGAAGATAAAAATATCTGTTTAGAAAAGGCTCTTGATATTACTGAAATTATTAATCATTTGATGGGAATCGCATTGACATTTGATGAAGCGCTCATTGATATTGACCTTTATGAAAAACTAGATGGACTCTTATCCTTAGAGACAACGGAATCGGAGCTTGCTGAAGTTTTTAAACTCGTTGAAGAAAAGTATGAACCCTTAGGTGAAGCAATGTTACAAATCGGAATGGTTATCGATCGGCTGATTGACCATGATTATTTCGATGAGAATGAAGACTTGTCGCATCTATTTAATCAACTTCAATATGCCTTCAACCTTTCAAAAGATGGCTATTTCATTGAATGGCCTTATAAAAAAGATAGGTTAGTACCTTCATATAAAGAATTAATGATAATAAAAAATGATGTCATTAATACAATGGAAGATCGTTTGAATCATGACCATAGAATGTTACGCCGTTCAAGAATGAGTCTCATGATGGGGACATTACAAATCGTACATGAAAATGGTCAATCAATTTATGACCACATATACAATTCGATTTCTTCATGCAATGAAGTTGGTGAAAAGGTGATGAGTATGCAAAATATTTATAGTTATCTTAATGATTTTATTGATGGACCTTATGAAGATTAGTTAAGCGTAAACGTTGGGGAGGCCATATGAGAGTAATCTATCCGTTATATTATGGAGAGTCGATTCCAAAGAAAAAACATGATACGATTCGTCAACAAATTGAGAAACGCGAATTTTCTAAAGCTAACGAATGGTATATTGTTGTGTTATACCAAGACAAAGAAACGCTTTTTGAAAAAATTTCAATCAAAGAATTTGAACATCACTGTAAGATGAATAAAGACTTTGATGTTTTAGCAGTTGTCAAAACAAATGAAGAGTTTCAAACGTTTACACTGCAGATAATGGAATTATTAATTGGAAAAACAAAAACGGTTACAAAAAAAGGTCTCATAAATTATTACAGGGAGAGTAACAATGAAGATATTAAGGTATAGCGGAATAACAATATTAAATATTGGTTTGTTTTTTGTATTACTATTTTCAGCTGTTCAAATAATTTCAACTTGGGATGCCTATTATAGGTGGCATTATGAAGCGCATAGTATTGAAGAAACTACGAAGATGAATGAAGAACATTTTATGGAAGTTACCCATAAAATGATGGATTATTTAATAGGGCGAAGAGATTCATTGGATATGAAAGCTGAGATTGACGGTGAGATTGAGGAAGTTTTTGGGGAACGAGAAAAAGCCCATATGATTGATGTAAAAAGTCTGTTTGTGGGGGGCAGGGTTATACGTAATATTTCTGCGATTATTTTATTTATCTTCATTACGACGAGTTTTTTCTTGAAACCTAAATTGTTTTTTGGGTGGATTCAAAGTTTAAAAGTGTTTTTTATTACTTCGTTTCTTCTTATCGGATTATTAGGCGCTTTGTTTTATTTCAATTTCAGTAAATATTTTATTGTTTTCCATAAGATATTTTTCGATAATGATTTGTGGATTTTAGATCCCAAAACGGATATTCTGATTAATATGGTGCCTGAAATCTTTTTCTTTCAAACGACAATGTTAATTGTTGCATTATTTGTCATAATGGTCCTAGGGGTTATGATTATACGCAAACTATTAATGAGTCAAATGGTCAAGAACTGGAGGGCATGATGCTAGCAACTATAGGGACACTTGTGGTTTTAATTTTAAAAATTATAGGAATTGCCTTATTGTGTATCCTCGGTCTTATTTTACTTACTATTCTTATTATTCTATTTGTTCCCTTTAGGTACAGTGCAGAAGGAAGTTTCGATGAAGAACTACGTATTCGTGTTAAATTTTCCTGGTTATTGCATCTTATCAATGGTTCAGCTACTCAACATAATAAAGAATCTGATGTGCGCGTACGAATTGCTCTTTTCCAAATAATTCCTAAAAGGAAATCAAAAGCTAAAGCAAAACCCGTTTCAAAATCAAAAAAAGAACCATCAATTGAACCATCAATTGAACCATCAGCTAAACCTTCGATTGATTCGAAAGATGAGACCCCTAAAAAGCAAAAACAAGAGAAGAAGCCAGTAAAGAAGGCAAATAATAAGCCCCAAAAAAAGCCCCAAAAAAAGCCGGCAAAGAAAAGTGAAAATAAATCATCAGCAATTGAGCAGTTTAAAGCGATATGGAATTTTCTTCAAGAGGATGAGAATGAAGGTTTATTAAGGCATGTTTTAAAATATATAGGGCGGCTTATTAAATGGATATTTCCAAGAAGAGCATATGCAAATATTGAATTTGGACTAGATGATCCTGCAACGACAGGATATATTACCGGCTTAACATCAATAGTCTATGTAAAAACGCGAGGAAATTTTCAAGTAATCCCTAATTTTCATGAAGAAGTCATTAAAGGCTCTCTTAAAATTAGAGGTAGACTCTATCTTTATCAGCCGGTTTATTATATAATAAGAATAATAATCGATAAGCGTGTAAGAAGAATGTTGAAATTTTTAAAAAAACGTAAATAAAAAGGAGGAGAAATAATGGATTCAAACTTTAAAAACAATGTAGATTCTCTTATGACAGGTATGGAGGGATTTATTAATTCTAAAACGGTCGTTGGAGAACCGATACATATTGATGATACAATTATTTTACCATTGATTGATGTAAGTTTTGGCCTTGGAACCGGTGCTTCTGAAGGAAAAAAAGCAGATGATCCTAAAACAATGGGAGCTGGAGGATTAGGTGCAAAGATTAGTCCAAGTGCTGTGTTGGTTATTACCAACGGACAGACACGACTTGTTAATATTAAAAAACAAGATAGCCTTACAAAATTAATTGACTTAGTTCCAGATATTATGGACCGATTTAAAGCCCAGGATAAAGAAAAAAAACCTTCGACTATATAAGAGGAGATACTTATGATACTAGTAAATACAGCATTTATTACTGGAAAAGATATTGAAACCATTAGTATTGTAAAAGGGTCGACAATCCAATCACGACATGTAGGAAAAGATTTTATGAGTGGTTTAAAAACATTGGTTGGCGGTGAATTGGGATCTTATAATGAGATGATGAACGAAGCGAGAGCATTAGCAACAAAGCGGATGGTTGAAGAAGCTGAATCATTAGGCGCTGATGGGATTGTTAATATTCGATATGCATCAAGTGCTATCATGCAAGGAGCAGCAGAAGTTATTGCTTATGGTACTGCTGTCAGATTTATATAATGGATCATCTACAAAAGGCATTAGCAAAAAATCTGAAAAATATACGTGAACGACGTGGTTTAAGTTTAGATAAGCTTGCTTCAATGACGAAAGTCAGCAAGTCAATGTTAGGACAGATTGAGCGTGGTGAATCGAATCCTACACTTGGAACGGTGTGGAAAATTGCAAATGGTCTTCATATAGGATTGACAGAATTAATCAAAGAAAAACAAAGTGAATATGTTATTATTCGTAAAAATGAAGTTTCATATTTTGAAGAAGATATGGGCAAGTGTCAGGTTTTTCCATATTTCACATATGAAGATGGCAGACCCTATGAAGTCTATAAAGTCGATATGGCACCAAAAGGGTATATACATGCTGAACCCCATCCAAAAGGTAGTATTGAGATTATTGTTGTCCATGAAGGACAGGTGGCCATTCGTGTTGAAGAGGAAGAGTTTGTCTTAAATGAAGGAGATGCGACTAGATTTTTTGGAGATGTTGAGCATGTCTATCATAATATCGGAAGTAAAAAGGCGCGATTGGGTGTTGTGATTTACTATGGACAAATTGATTAATAAAGATATAGGCATAAAAAAGTTGGAGCATTGCTCCAACTTTTTGTTTTATACATTGAATCGGAATAATACGACGTCCCCATCTTTGACAACATATTCTTTGCCTTCAATACGAACGAGGCCTTTTTCTTTAGCCGTTGTATAATTTCCGGATGATATCAAATCATCATAAGCAACAATCTCTGCACGAATAAAGCCGCGTTCAAAATCTGTATGTATTTTACCGGCTGCTTGGGGTGCTTTCGTTCCTTGAGTAATTGTCCAAGCACGTGTTTCTTTTTCTCCGGCAGTTAGATAACTAATAAGTCCGAGTAAGCGATAAGAAGCGGCAATGAGTTTGTCTAAACCGGTATCTGTAATACCTAATGCTTCTAGGAATTCCTTTTTATCTTCATCATCTAGACTTGAGATTTCTTCTTCAATCTTTGCACAAATGACAAAAACTTCTGACCCTTCTTCTTTAGCAAACTCGCGAACGGTAGTAACATATCCATTTGATGCACCATCATCAGCCAAATCATCTTCGGTTACATTTGCAGCATAGATTACCGGTTTGGTTGTTAAGAGATTGAAGCTTTCAAGCAAACCCTCTTCTTCTTCGTCACTTAATTCAAGTGTTCGAGCCGATTGACCGTTTTCTAATACTTCTTTAACGCGTTCAAGAAGGCTGATCTCTTTTTGTAAGGACTTATCGCCTTTGACTGCTTTAATAGATTTTGTGAGACGACGTTCCACAATATCTAAATCTGAAAAAATAAGTTCTAAATTTATGGTTTCGATGTCCCGTAAGGGGCCGATTTCACCATCGACATGCACAACATTTGGATCATCAAAACAACGAACAACATGTACGATTGCATCGACTTCACGGATATTGCTTAAAAATTTATTGCCTAAACCTTCGCCTTTACTAGCGCCTTTTACAAGACCGGCGATATCAACAAATTCAATGACTGCAGGTATGGTTTTTTTAGAAGTATATAATTGTGTTAATACGTCAAGTCGTTTATCCGGTACATAAACGATTCCGATATTAGGATCAATCGTACAAAAAGGGTAGTTTGCAGATTCAGCCCCCGCTTTTGTAAGAGAATTAAATAATGTACTTTTGCCCACATTGGGTAGACCAACTATTCCAAGTTTCATAATGATTTCCTTTCGTTCTACTAGAATCTATAATCATCTCACATTATAACATAAGTTTATAAAAAGTAAACAAACGAAAATATTGCAATTTATTACTATATAGATTATTATGATATACGTAATATATTCATTGCTGACAAGTAGGAGAAATAACGTATGAATACAAATAGTCCGGATATCGTATTTCCGAATCTAGGAATAGAGATCCAACATATGAATCCAATTGCCTTTTCGATTTTTAGTATAGATGTTTATTGGTATGGTATTATTATTATTGCCGGAGTGATCAGTGGTTTGTTATTAGCTAGATATCGGGCAAAGAAAAACGGAGAAGATCCTGAGATATATAGTGACTTTTTACTATATGCATTAATTAGTGCAATTATTGGTGCTAGGCTATACTATGTTGCCTTTGCATGGGATGATTATAAAGATAATCTACTTGATATTTTTGCGACGCGAGAAGGTGGATTAGCTATATATGGTGGCGTTATTGGTTCTTTAATCGCCTTAATTGTCTATACAAAAGTAAAAAAATTAAGCTTTACTCAAATGGCAGATACAGCTGTTCCGGGACTGGCTTTAGGACAAATGATTGGTCGAATAGGTAATTTTATCAATATGGAAGCGTTTGGCGGTTACACAGATTCAGTGTTTGCAATGGCATTAAAAGCAGGCAAAGCCAAGATTCCGGCATCAATGGTAGAGCATATTGGGCCATTAGCAGGTTATGAAGGAAATTATTTGCAAGTACAACCGACCTTTGCTTATGAATCCCTATGGAATCTAGGTGTTGTTATTATTTTAATGATTTATACAAAGCATAAAAAGTTTCAAGGTGAAATCTTAGCTATGTATTTTTTGCTTTACGGTTTAGGTCGTAGTTGGATTGAAGGACTTCGAACAGATCAGCTACTCATTGGAAGTACAACAATTGCTATATCACAAGTATTGTCGATTGCTTTAGTTATTGTGAGTGGGGTGTTTATAGTATACAAACGTAAGCAAGTAAAAAATAATGGAGTATAGGACTTTAGTCTTATTTTTTTGAATGGCATATAAATATTCTCGGATAGGAAGCTATATATAGATGAAAGTAGCAGTTTTTCATCTATATATAGCTTTTTTTTTATTTGTCGTAGAGTAAAAGTAAATTAAATTGACAAATTGGTATATTTTTTTGCTTAGATGACTTGATTTCATCACAAAGATGGTCTAAAATAGATATAAGGTGTCAAAAGGTGACAAATAATGTCAAAAAGTGGGGAATTATGAATAGGGGGTGACAACATGTTTAACGGTGAATATAGCCATTCAATTGATAGTAAAGGGCGTATTACTATGCCGGCCAAGTTTCGAGAAGAACTGGGTGAGGAATGTGTTGTCGCTCGAGGGTTTGAAGGATGTCTAAGTGTCTATTCCATGGAAGAATGGCAGAAATTAACTGATTTTTTAATGGGAGCTTCAGAGTTTCAAAAAGAAATTCGATTAATGCGTCGTGCGATATTAGCCACAGCAGTCACTTGTTCATATGATAAACAGGGAAGAATTCTTATAAGTAATGAACTTCGAACGAGAGGAAACTTGACAAAAGAAGTGATGATTGTTGGCGTTGGTCCCAAAATCGAACTTTGGGATAAAGAAACTTGGGAAGAATTTAATGATATTAGCGATGATGAATTATCCGCATTGGCAGAAGGCATATTAAATGGAAACAGATCCAAGGACGGGGGTATTTAATGGAATTCAAACATGTATCGGTTTTGTTAGATGAATGCATAGAAGGGTTAAATATTAAAGAAGAAGGTATATATGTCGATGGTACACTTGGTGGTGCCGGACATGGTAAAGAAATAGCGAGCCGTCTTTCCGAAAAAGGAATGTTTATCGGATTTGACCAAGATTTAGAGGCGATTCAATCATCAGCAGATAAATTTGATTCAGTTAAGTGTAGAGTTGAGTTAGTGCATTCGAATTATGAAGCCATACGTTTCGAGCTAGAAAAACTGGATATTACCGGCGTGGATGGGATATTACTGGACCTAGGGGTATCTTCATATCAATTAGATACAGCCGAGCGAGGGTTTTCATATATGCAGGATGCGCCGTTAGACATGCGCATGAACCAGAAGATAGATCGGACGGCAAAAGATATTGTGAATACATACGATGAAAATCAATTGATTCGAATATTAAAGGTATATGGTGAAGAAAGGTTTGCACCTAAAATAGCAAGAAAGATTATTGCACAACGGCAAAGCAAACCGATTGAAACAACGTTAGAATTAGTTCATATTATTGATGAATGTATCCCAACAAAATTTAAGATTAAATTTGGGCATCCTGCGAAGAGAACATTCCAGGCTTTGCGTATTGAAGTTAATCGAGAATTAGAAGTCTTAGAAAATACACTATCCGATATGATTGATTTATTAAAGCCAAAAGGTCGATTGTGTGTCATTACTTTTCATTCCTTAGAAGATCGGATTGTTAAACATATTTTTAAGGAAAATGAAGACCCTTGTACCTGTCCAAAAGATTTTCCGATATGTGTTTGTGGATTGAAACCAAAAGGTAAAATGAAGCCAAGAAAGCCGATACTGCCTTCATCCGAAGAAATGGAAAACAATTCTCGTTCAAAAAGTGCAAAGCTAAGAATATTTGAAAGAGTAGGTGAATAATGTGGGGGAAAAGCAAAAAAAATATTCATATGCACATCGTACAATTGGCAACAATGCTGTAAAAATTGTTCGTGAAGATGAAGTTATGGAAGTTCCGGTCAAAAAGAGAAAAATACAAAATAGACCGGATGCTATGTATTTAGAAGAACCAAAACGTCAAATCTCAGCAGATTCAGTTAATCGTCTCTGTACTTTTGTGGTTGCTTTTGTTATAATTGCAACGTTAGGAATTTGTGTTACATATTTAGAAACACAACTAAATATTAACCGTTTAAATTCTGAAATTGATCGAGTGAAAACAGAAATATCTAAAGTCAGCAATGAGAATAATCAATTGGAACAAGATCTAGATAGTATAATCGATTTGGATCAAATATATGATGAAGCAACAACGCGATTAGGCATGCGTTTACCCGGGCCGAGCGAAGTATTCTATGTAAGTTATGAGCCGGTCAGTTATACAACAAAATATAAACAAATCGAAAAAAAATCAGAAAATGTGACAATGGGACAAGTGCTGGGTCATATTTTCAAAGTTGGTGAATAATGTGTTAGAAAAAAGTGAAATAGGAATGAAAAGAAAAGGAACATTTCTTTTCATTGCTTTTGTTTTAGGATTTTTAGCCTTAATCGGACAACTGACCTATATTGTTTTTGTTGAAGGTAAGAATTATAATCTTGCAGTTTTACAAAATGTAGCACAAAGGGAAGGGAGTGTTACATTAAACGATAAACGGGGTAAAATTATTGATCGAAATGGCATCGTTTTTGCTGAGTCGGTTGCAACATATGATTTGATTTTTGATGCTAGACTATTAAGTACTCAAGAGGAAGAAACGGTTGAAAAAACAATTCAGTACCTAAACAGTCACTTAGCTTTCTCTAAAAATGAGTTAAAACAAAAATTGATTAATAACAGTAATAATAGTTATGATATTATTGGCAAAGGGTATAGTTATACTGAATTCAAACAGATTAAAGAAGATATAGATACCTATCAAGTTATAGGTATCTTTTATAGAGAGCATTATGAACGCAATTACCCATATCCAACGATTGCTTCAGATATTGTTGGGTTTGTGAATAATGATTTTTCAGGAGCATATGGAATTGAACTTATATATGATGAGTATTTAAAAGGTGATCCAGGACGTGTCTATGGTTCTGTTGGCGATGATAATATGGTTGAAGTCAATGAAGTTCCAGCGGTCAATGGTGACGATGTAATGCTTACGATTGATTATACAATACAAAAGCATATTAAGGACGCGATCAAAAATTTTAGAGAAGATATGGATGCAACATTTATTCAAGTTATTGTCATGAATCCCAATACCGGAGAAATATATGGAATGGTTAATGATCCGGATTTTAGTTTAGAAGAACCCTATGATTTAACGGCGTTTTATGATTCAGAAGTCTTAGAAGAAATGACCCAAGAAGAAAAATCGGCCGCCTTAAATAATTTGTGGAAAAATGAAGCAATTACCAATGCCTATGAACCTGGAAGTACTTTTAAACCCTTTGTTTTTGCAGCAGGGTTAGAGGAACAAAAAACAACACTTGAACAAACTTATGAATGTAAGGGACATTTAAAGGTGGCTGACCGAAGAATTAGTTGCTGGAAACCGGAAGGTCATGGCATACAAACAATTGCAGAAGGATTGGAAAATTCATGTAATGTTGCATTTATGATTTTAGGTGAGCAGTTAGGCCGAGATTTGTTTTACAAATATCAACATATGTTCGGTTTTGGTTCAATTACAAATATTGATTTAAATGGAGAAACATCGGCACGTAATTTAATTCATAAAGTTGAAAATTTGAATCAGGTTGAGTTAGCTACAAGTGCCTTTGGACAAACATTCGGAATCACACCAATACAATTAATTACAGGATTTTCCTCATTGATCAATGGTGGGAAGTTATATGAACCCCATTTAATGAAAAGTGTTTTTAATGAGAGTCAAATCGTTGAAACCCATCAACCCAAACTTGTACGCCAAGTCGTAAGTGAAGAAGTTGCGGAAATCACAAAACAAGCTTTGGCAGGTGTTGTTAATGAAGGAACCGGGAAAAAAGCATCAATTGCTGGTTATGAAATCGGAGGAAAAACGGGAACGGCTGAAACTTTAGGAAGAGATGACAAGCATTACATTGTCTCATTTATTGGATTTGCACCGATTGAAAATCCCGAAGTTATAACACTTGTTGTCGTCGATGAACCTCAAGCAAGCGTGATTGACTCTCGTTTTGCAGCAAGTATATTTGTAGATGTGATGGAAGATGTCATGCCGTATTTACATATTTTCAAAGACGTTGATGAAGAAATAGACCTGTCGGAATAGGAGGAAGTATGCAACTTAAAGGATTATTAGATGGACAAGAATACACGCTAGTACAAGGGGATATAAAATGTAATATTAAAGGGATACATAATGATTCAAGAAAAATTGAAGAGGATTTTGTATTTGTTGCAATCAAAGGCTTTGAACAAGATGGGCATGTCTATATTGGTCAGAGTATTAATAATGGAGCCACAGCGATTGTTTTAGAGGATTCGAAACTTTATGAAGGGATTATTCCTGAGGATGTCGTTGTTGTTCAAGTAGAAAATGGAAGAAAAGTTTTGTCGTCAATGGCAACACATTTTTATAACCATCCCTCCTCTCAATTTAAATTATGCGGTGTGACAGGAACGAATGGTAAAACATCGACCGTTTTTCTTATTAATAATGTTCTAGAATATGTTCAGAGAAAAACGGGACTAATCGGAACCATTCTAAATAAAATAGGTGATGAAACGTTTGAGACAGAACGGACAACGCCAGAATCTATAGAAGTCAAAAAACTCTTTAAACAAATGGCTGATGCCAATGTTCAGGATGTTATTATGGAAGTTTCATCCCATGCCCTAGATTTATACCGTGTTGCATATACTCAGTTTGATGTTGCAGTTTTTACCAATCTAACACTCGATCATCTTGACTACCATAAGACAATGGAAAATTATCGAAATGCAAAAATGAAATTATTTCAGATGGCAGAAATTGGAGTTATTAATATTGATGATGAAGCAGGAAGGTATATATTAGAGCATTCATCATGCAAAAACCATCTGACCTATAGTATTAAGGATTCGAGTGCTACTTTGTTTGCTTCAAATATTGTCAATCATTTATCAGGAGCATCATTCGAATTAAGTTATCAGTCACAAAAATATCAGATTAAACTTCAAACACCGGGTGAATTTAGTGTGTATAATGGATTGGCAGCAATAGGGGCATGTCTTTCTCTAAATGTTGAAATTCAAGATATTATTTTAGCATTGGAAAACAATAGTCGTATAAAAGGAAGATTTGAAACGATTGAATCAATAAAAGGCTATATTGCAATTGTTGATTATGCACATGCTCCGGATGGACTTGAAAATGTATTGCAATCAATGAAAGGATTTGCTCCGAAACGTATCATTACGGTTTTTGGCTGTGGTGGTGATCGAGATAAGTCGAAGCGACCCATTATGGGTGAAATTGGTGGACGATATTCAGATTATTGCATTATAACATCAGATAATCCAAGAACGGAAGATCCTGAACAGATTCTTGATGGTGTCGAAAACGGCATACAAAAAACAAAGTGTCCTTACTTGAGAATTTTAGACCGTAGACAAGCTATTCACAAAGCTTTAGAAATAGCAGAAAAAGAAGACTTGGTTTTGGTTGCCGGCAAGGGCCATGAAGATTATCAAATAATCGGTAAAGACAAAATTCATTTTGATGATGCAGAAGAGATTAAAAACTATATCAAGGAGAATGAAAATGTCGATTAAATGGATACTACCACTTATTCTTACCTTTATCGTAACCTCCCTTATTGCCCCTAGAATGTTGCCACTATTAAAACGACTAAAATTTGGACAACATGTTCGGGAGGATGGACCGGAATCCCATCTAAAAAAACAAGGAACACCAACGATGGGAGGCGTGATTTTTCTTTTGGGAATTTTAATTGCTTCTCTTTTCTGGGCAAGAGAGTATAAAAATATCATTCCCATTTTTTTAGTAATGTTTTCTTTTGGTATGATTGGGTTTTTAGATGATTGGTTGAAAATAAAAAAACGCCAATCAGAAGGTTTGACGTCAGGGCAAAAATTTAGTTTACAGGCATTTGTCGCTATTATTTACTTGGGGATAGGTTTATGGACACAGATGTTATCCACACAAATAATCATTCCCTTCACTTATGGGTATAAAGTTGATCTTGGCTTGTCATTTATTCCGATTATGCTGATTGTCATCCTAGGAACAGTCAATGGGGTGAATTTAACAGACGGTTTAGATGGTTTGGCGACATCAGTAACATGCATGGTTAGTATTTTCTTTGTTCTGGCGGCAATATTACTTAAAGCTGATCAAGAGATAATGCCGGCTATTGTCTTAGGAGGATTATTGTCCTTTTTATTGTACAATACATATCCGGCCAAGGTATTTATGGGAGATACAGGTTCTCTTGCACTAGGAGGATTTGTCGCTTCAATGGCAATTAGCTTAGAACTCCCCTTATTTATTCTTTTATTTGGCATTATTTATCTTATTGAAGCTTTATCTGTCATTCTTCAAGTGGGTTACTATAAAAAAACGAAGAAACGAATCTTTAAAATGGCACCTATTCATCATCATTTTGAATTAAGTGGAATGGCGGAAACTCAAGTCGTGACTTATTTCACGATTATTACAGTGATTATGTCATTGATTGCAATATTAGCGATGTAGTTGCTAGCATAGATTATGAGGAAACATCATGGGAAAGATAAAAAAGAAAAGAAATAAAAAATATAATCGTGTGTTTATGAATACACCAACAGAATATAGTGTTATTTTTGTTGTGCTTTTCTTAGTTGTGTTTGGAATTATCATGGTATATTCGTCAAGTTTTTATGCATCTGTATCAAGACAGTCCTTAGAACCGTACGTAAAACAATCTCTTTTTGCTTTTATTGGATTAATTATGATGATGATTATTTCAAGAATTCAAATTACGTTTTTGAATAAATTTATTGCGTTTGGATACTTGTTAACCTTGTTCTTATTAGTGTTTGTTTTACTGATTGCAGATGATGTAAAAGGCGCAAAACGTTGGATACCGGTTGGAGGCTTTAATTTGCAGCCTTCAGAGATTGCAAAATTTGCAGTTATCTTGACCTTGGCATTGCTTTTAACGCTTTTTAAAAAACACTTGAGTGAACCTAAAGTTCTCCTTGTGTTAGGGATAACGGTAGCTATTCCATTGGCGCTCATTGCAAAAGAAGACCTTAGTGCCGGAGTTGTTTTTTTAGTGATTTGTGGAGCTATGCTTTTTGTGGCATATCGACACATAATTAAGTTGTTTGTCTTTGCAATTATACTCATGGCTATGGGAAGTGGCTTTGTACTATTGTCGTCGTATCGAATGGATCGTATAAAAACCTATTTAGATGGACCCTGGTCAGATCCTGAAGGTGCAGGAAGGCAAATCATTCAATCTTTATATGCGATTGGTTCAGGCGGGTTAACCGGAATAGGACTTGGGCAGAGTATGCAAAAAATGGGATATATATCAGAAGCCCACAATGATATTATCTTTGCGATTATTTGTGAAGAGTTAGGTTTATTAGGTGGTGTTGCCATTATTGGATTATATATAGTCCTTATTTATAGGATTGCTCAGATTTCTATTTCGGCAAAATCCATGGAACATTATCTGGTCGGAATAGGTGTTATGACCCATATTGGGATTCAAGCCTTTATAAATATTGGGGTAGCAACAAATTTGATACCTACGACAGGGATGCCATTGCCGTTTATTAGTTATGGTGGTTCTTCATTAATTATGTTGTTAGTTGAAATAGGTTTGGTATTAAATATTGCAAGACATAATCACATTGAAGCGATGATTGGAGAGTGACAGGATGCGGGTAAAAAGAAAAATCATGATACGAATTATTGTCTTATTTATAGTTTTAATTGGTATATTATTGGGTGTTGCAATAAAGACACCAATCTCCTCAATATCAGTTCAAGGAAATACCTATTATACGCGTGAGGAAATCATCCGATTATTACCATATAATGAGGATTCGTCTGTATTTGATGTGATGCTAAATCGTGTGGAACTCATTGAAGACCAAGGATATATTTCTCGAATGGAGATTAGGTATCCGGATCTGACAAATATCAATATACATATTTATGAAAAAGAGATTATTGGCTATGTTGAGTACCTTGGTAAATATCTTTGTATAGATAACAATGGATATATTGTGGATTATACGAATAAGCCTAAGGAACAACCGATTGTCAAAGGAATTGATGTTTCAGAGTTTACAGTTTATGAACCATTAGATGTGGATAAATCAATTGTTGATGCTGTATATACAATTTATCGCAACATGGAAGCATTTGACATACCAATTACTAGTGTTGATTTTTCTTATGGGAAAGATACAGAAATTACACTTCAATGTGAGAAGTTAGCAATATATATAGGTGATGTATCAAGAATTGAAGAAAAATTTCAGTTGATGCGCGAGATTATTAACACATTACCTGAAGGTGAACAAGGTATATTATCCATTGAAAATGTAGATCAAAACATAATTTTTAAAAGTAGCAACACCATATCTTGAAAATAAAATTGATTTATAGCATATATTGTATATTTATTACTTGCAAAAAGTGAATAAAATACTTATACTAGATACAAAGGTAGAGTAGATTAGGTGAATAAAAAAACACGTATTTTAGAACGTGAGGAGGATATAAATTGTTGGAAATTAAAGCGAATGAAACAAATACAGCAGCAAAAATTATAGTGGTAGGTATAGGTGGTGGCGGTAATAACGCTGTCAATCGCATGATTGAAGGGAGTCTAGAAGGTGTAGACTTTGTAGCCATTAATACAGATTCACAAGCATTACAAGCTTCAAAGGCACCCATAAAAATTCAAATCGGTGAAAAGCTGACTCGAGGATTAGGCGCAGGTGCAAAGCCAGAGATTGGACTAAAAGCAGCAGAAGAGAGCCGTGATGAGTTGGCAGACATGATAAAAGATGCAGATATGGTTTTTATAACAGCAGGAATGGGCGGTGGAACCGGTACTGGTGCAGCCCCAGTTGTAGCATCGATAGCTAGAGAATTAGACATTTTAACCGTTGGTGTTGTGACAAAGCCTTTTATTTTTGAGGGTAAGGCACGAATGGCAAATGCGATGATGGGTATTGATGAGCTTAAGCGGTTCGTAGATACACTTATTGTTATTCCGAATCAAAAACTCCTCAGTGTTATTGATCGTCGAACAACAATGCGGGATGCCTTTAAAAAAGCGGATGAAGTGTTACAACAAGGTGTTCAAGGGATTTCTGATCTTATATACACGCCGGGAATCATTAACTTGGATTTTGCTGACGTTGCAACGGTTATGAGTAATAAAGGTGTTGCTCATATAGGAGTGGGTCATGCCCATGGAGAAAATAAAGCGGAAGATGCAGCAAAATTAGCGATTTCAAGTCCACTTCTTGAAACAACAATGGCCGGTGCGCGCCATATGCTCATTAATATTAGCGGTGATTCAAACATGTCTATGTTTGATGCAAATGACGCTATTCAACTCATTCAAGAAGCAGCAGGTAATAATGCCAATGTTATTTATGGACAAAGTATTGATGATACACTAGAAGATCAAATTATTGTTACCGTTATTGCAACAGGATTTGAAGAAACAGATGAAGAGTCTATCGCCGTTGTTCCTGAACAAGCAAAAGAAGCAACAATAGAAGAAAAAGTGGCAGAAACAGTGGCAGAAACAGATAAAAGTGAAGATGTAGATGATGTGAATGCAAAAGAATCTAATGAAACGGTACAACCGTCGAAACCTACTGTAACGAATTCATATGATCGAATTGAAATACCTGAGTTCTTGCAAAAACGTAAAAAACTCTAGGAGGTATTTATGAGATGTCCATATTGCAATAGTGATGCTATACGCGTAATTGACTCGAGACCGTCTGATGAACAAAATGCGATACGACGACGTCGGCATTGTGAGGAATGTGATCGAAGGTTTACTACCTACGAAACCATTGAAAGTGCTCCACTTATTGTTATTAAAAAAGATCGCTCCCGTGAACCATATTCAAGGGATAAAATCTTGTCCGGATTAATTCGGTCATGCCATAAGCGACCTATATCTATGTCGCAAATTGATGCAATCATTGATACTATTGAGAATAATTTATATAATACAATGAAAAAAGAAGTGGATAGTGCCTATATCGGCGAGCTCGTAATGGAACAACTTAAGCAACTAGATCAAGTCGCATATGTGCGGTTTGCGTCGATTTACCGAGAATTTAAAGATATTAATACATTTATGGACGAACTAAATAAGATGATTACGGAAGAATAATTGTTCGTATAAAAGATATATATTTTCTAATATATATCTTTTATTATATAAAAAGAAAACGTTAAATATAAAACTTATATGTTTAGTAGGAAAAAAGTGTTGACAAAGGAGTATCTACTTGGTACTATGATTTTAATCCATCTTAATCACTGATTCATGAAAGTAGTGTTTAGGGTGAAAAGGAGCAATTAAAGGATATGACGTTACAAGAACTTGTTGATGAGTATTGAGCTACATAGGAGGATGCAATATGGAAAAAAACTACAAATTTGATACACTACAATTACATGGAGGGCAAGAACCTGATCCAACAACCGGATCACGTGCTGTTCCAATTTATCAAACAACTTCATTTAATTTTCGAGATTTTGACCATGGGGAAAATCTTTTTGCCTTAAAGGAACCGGGTAATATTTATACACGAATAATGAACCCTACGACGGCTGTATTTGAAGAGCGTATGACCTTATTAGAAGGTGGTGTCGGAGCATTGGCTGTTGCTTCGGGTTCAGCAGCGATTACATATTCTATCTTGAATATTACGGGTGTAGGTGATGAAATTGTTGCTGCAAATACTCTCTATGGCGGAACTTATAATCTGTTTGCAAACACTTTACCTCAGTATGGAATAAAAACAAATTTTGTTGAACCGGATTCAGCAGAAAATTTTGCAGATGCGATTACAGATAAAACAAAAGCGATTTTTATTGAATCCATTGGTAATCCAAGAGCGAATATCATTGACATTGAAGCAGTCGCTAAAATAGCCCATGAGCATCAGATTCCTTTAATTGTTGACAACACATTTGGAACGCCATATCTGATTCGTCCCTTTGAATTTGGGGCAGATATTGTTGTTCACTCAGCAACCAAATATATTGGTGGACATGGTACATCAATTGGTGGTGTTGTTATTGATTCCGGAAAGTTCGATTGGGCGGCAACAGATAAGTTTCCTAAACTTACTGAACCGGATCCAAGTTATCATGGTGTTGTTTATTCAAAGGATATCGGAGCCCCAGCATATATCATAAAAATGCGTGTAAGCTTATTACGTGACACGGGGGCAGCCCTAAGTCCTTTTAATGCGTTTCTGTTTTTACAAGGACTAGAGACCCTATCATTACGTGTTCAAAGGCATGTTGATAATGCACTAAAAATCGCAGAATTTTTAGAAAACCATCCAAAAGTAAAATGGGTCAATTATCCGGGATTAAAATCAAGTCCATATTATGAATTAAAAGAAAAATATCTTCCGAAAGGCGCCGGTGCTATTTTTACTTTCGGCATTGAAGGTGGATATGAGGCAGCAAAGAGTTTTATAAATCGACTCGAATTATTTAGTCTTTTAGCAAATGTTGCGGATGCAAAATCCTTAGTTATTCATCCGGCATCAACGACCCATCAACAATTATCTGATGAGGCAAAGCAAGCAGCTGGTGTAACACAAGATCTTATTCGATTGTCTGTAGGAATAGAAGATGCTGAAGATTTGATTAATGATTTGACGCAAGCGTTAGAAAGTTGAGGTAAACTATGAATGTCCATAATCATATGACAGAGTTAATTGGAAAAACACCCATGCTTCGTTTAGATCGTATCGGTAAAGCGCATGGTGTATTGGGAAATGTCATTGGAAAGCTTGAATTTTCTAACCCGGGAGGAAGTGTCAAAGATCGTATTGCGCTTAATATGATCGAAAAAGCAGAAAAAGAAGGAAATTTAGATGCTAATACGATCATTATTGAACCAACGAGTGGTAATACAGGTATTGGATTAGCTTCAATTGCAGCTGCAAGAGGGTATAAAATTATTCTTACCATGCCGGAATCAATGAGTATTGAACGTCGTCGATTGTTGGGAAGTTTTGGAGCGGAAATTGTCTTGACTGAGAGCGCAAAAGGAATGCGAGGCGCGATTGACAAAGCGAATGAGTTGGCGAAAAATTACAAAAAAGTATTTATACCAAGTCAATTTGATAACCCGGCAAATCCGGAAATGCATAAAAAAACAACGGCTGTTGAAATTATACATGATATGGATAAAAAGGTAGATGCTTTTGTAGCTGGGGTAGGTACCGGCGGAACGATAACAGGCGTTGGAAGTGTCCTGAAAGCTGAAGTTCCGGATGCCTATATTGTAGCAGTTGAACCCAGTGATTCACCAGTTCTTTCCGGTGGAAATCCAGGACCGCATAAAATTCAAGGAATTGGTGCAGGTTTTATTCCAAAAGTAATGGATGTAAATATTCTTGATGAGATTATTCAAGTGAGCAATGAAGATGCCGTTGAAACGGCAAGGGAAATCGCTCGTGTTGAAGGAATACTTGTTGGAATATCTGCTGGCGCGAATGTATTTGCAGCGATTCAATTGGCAAAACGTGAAGAGTTTAGAGACAAAAATATTGTTACCGTTATTTGCGATACAGGTGAGAGGTACTTATCAACAGGGTTATTTGATTAACTAAGCTCATAATACAAAATGTGCATCGAAAGTTGATGCACATTTTTTTTGTGCAATGCTAGGGAAAAAGTTTGATTGTAGATTTGGATATGTGTAGGTATAATCAAATCAGGAGGTTATCTATGTATTGTAAAATTATTTGTGGAACATTATTAGGGATACAAGGGATGTTAATTGATGTTGAAGTCGATATTTCAGAAGGATTTCCAAAGTTAGACATTGTAGGTATGCCGGGGAGTATTATCAAGGAAGCAAAGGAGCGGGTAAGAACTGGGATTAAAAATTCAGGATATACATTTCCCTATAAACGGATCACAATCAATCTAGCGCCTGCCCATATTCGCAAAGAAGGGGTAGGATTTGACTTAGCTATTGCAATCGGCATTTTGTCTTGTGAGCGTGTTATATCAATAGATAACTTAAAGGATACAATTGTATTGGGTGAGTTGGCTCTTGATGGTCATATTCGTCCCATAAAAGGTATAGTCTCATTATTAGATGAAGCTCAAAAGCAAGGCATGCATCGATGTATAATACCAAAAGAAAATCTGAATGAAGCCCAATTAATCAAAGATTTAGACATTATTGGAGTTAATGATCTACGTGAGGTGGTTCATTATATTAATTCTGAATATCATGGCTATGATTATGGGTTTAACAGAGACCAGTATCATGCAATGAAGAATCCAGAGTATATTCAGGAGGATTTTTCTCAAGTCATTGGTCAGACACATGCAAAGCGTGGATTAGAAATTGCAGTGAGTGGTATGCATCATGCCATGTTAAAGGGGCCGCCAGGCATTGGAAAAACAATGTTAGCGAAACGTGTTAAAACGATTTTGCCGCCCCTATCCGATGATGAGATTATAGATTTAACTAAAATTTATTCGGCTGCTGAAAAATTATTAAATACGAATCGCATTATTACAGAACGCCCCTTTAGAGATCCCCACCATTCAATTACACGTGCAAGTTTTATTGGCGGAGGTTCTTTAGCTAAACCGGGAGAGATTAGTATGTCACACAAAGGCGTTTTAATGCTAGATGAATTCCCGGAATTTCGTAAAGACGTTATTGAATCGCTACGAGAACCTCTAGAGCAAGGTTATATTCTTTTGTCTAGAAATCATCATGTTTTTTCTTTTCCGGCGGATTTTATTTTAATCGCCGCAATGAATCCATGTCCATGTGGTTACTTTCCAAATTCGGAAAAATGTCAATGTTTGCCATCTCAAATTGAGAAATATCATAACAAAATAAGTGGTGCTATCCTCGATCGTATTGATTTACATGTTGAAATGATGCCTATAGATTATAAACAGTTAAAAGAACACCAAAGTGGTGAATCTTCACAAGAGATATTACGACGCGTTGAACAGGTACATGCTGTTCAAAAAGAGCGATATATTAATGAAGCGTTTTCTTATAATGCCAATATTCCCGTTGAAAAGATTCAACATTATTGTCAGCTTACAGCAAAAGCGGATAACTTGCTCAAGAGAGTCTATCTTCAATTTAATCTCAGCTCTCGTTGTTATCACCGATTACTGAAAGTTGCAAGAACAATTGCAGACATGACAAATAGTAGTGTTATTAATGAAAACCATGTGGCAGAAGCTATTTTGTTTAAGCAAGATGCTTGATAATTCCATTCATAATCGTTATAATGACATAGGTAAGTAATGAATGAATGGAGGAACGGCATTGAATCCAATTATCGAAGTCGATCAGAATAAACTTTCTGAGAATTTAGCAACGATTCAAGGGATTACAAGAGATAATGTAAAAATAATGGCCATAATTAAAAGTAATGCATACGGACATGGTATTTTAGAGATTGCAAAAGCACTATCATTTCAGGTTGACTGTTTTGGAGTGGGTTTTTTTAATGAAGCGCTCGCCTTGAGAGAACAAGGGATTATACAAGATATATTGGTTTTAGGACCTTCTTATGACTTTGCTTTAGCTATTGAAAATAAGATTACAATTACAGTAGAAAGCATTGGTCAAGGTCTTCAATTGTTTGATTTTGTGGAAAAAAATCTAATGAATACAAGTAAGAAAATAAGTATTCATATAAAAGTTGATACGGGATTTGGACGATTTGGGTTTCGCGAAAAGGACTTAAAACTGTTTTTAGAACAATATAAAAAGTATGAAGAATATATTATGATTCGAGGCTTTTATTCACATATAGCAACGACAAAAAGTGGAGATGACTTATATGTTCAAAAACAAAATGAACGGTTTATACAATATAAAATGCTGTTTGAGGATTTTGTAAAATTCAAACATGTGATTTTTCATCTTGCAAATTCGGAGATTGCAATTGATTATCCAAGTATGCATTATGATATGATTCGCATAGGCAATGCTTTATTCGGACCGGTTAATAGTAAGAAAAAAATTGTATTAAAGCGAGTTGCAAGATTAATGTTACCGGTTGTAAGTGTACATGAACGCAAAAAAGGAGACCGTATTGGTTATGGGCTTCGTTACCGTTTTAAAAAAAATGGGAAGATGGGGGTTATTGAATCTGGTTTTTATGAGGGCATTGGCTTGGAAAAAAGTCCATTAGGGCAGTCGATAAAATATCGAATTATCTTTTATATGAAGAGCCTTATCAAAGCGATGCTTCGAAAAGACTATGTGAATTATAAAAATGTAAAATTACCAATTATAGGTATGGTAAATATGCAATTTACGATGGTCGATGTAAGTGATGTGAACATTGAAGTTGGTGACTTTGTCGAGCTTATTAAATCACCATTATATATTAAAGAAAACGTCGAACGCCGACATATTTTGGAGGGTAATCATGGAATTAGTAACGAATCTTGATCGTCATATTTATAAAGATTGGAATGAGACACATCAATATGGACAAATTCTTCAATCCGAAGAGTGGGGGATGTTTAAAAGTAAAGGTGCATGGAATTATGAATTGATTGGGTTAAAAGATCAAGGTAAGCTTGTTGGGGCATGCATGTTGTTAAAAAGAAAGCTCCCATTGCTTAATAGATATATGTTTTATGCACCTCGGGGATTTGTTTTAGATTATACAAACGGAAAAGTTGTCGAAGAATTTACGAAACACATAAGTGAATATGCAAGAGCACATCAAGGAATCATGGTGAAAATAGACCCCTGTGTTATGTATCGTGAGCACGATGCAGAAGGACACCTTGTTGAGGGTGGTTTTAATCATGCAGATATCATACATATGCTTTGTGATTTGGGATATCAGCATAAAGGCATTACCCTCGATTTTGATGGGATACAACCACGATTTGTCTATCGATTGCCACTGGATCGAAGTCTAGATGCATTGATGAAAAAATTTCATCATAAAACGCGTTACAATATCCGTCTAGCAGAAAAAAAAGGTGTTGAGATATATGAAGGTTCTCGTGATGAACTTAAATTATTTGAAAAAATTATGCGCGTTACCGGAGAGCGGGACGGCTTTATTCCAAGATCGCTTGAATATTTTCAAAGTATGTATGACGTTTTATATCCTGCAGGTAAATTGAAGTTTTATCTGGCAAAATATAATGTGAAAAAAGCTCTGGATATTGTTGGTAAACAATTGGAACAAGAAGAGTCAAAAGAGAAAAAGGATGAAAAACGCATAGCTAAATTAAGGAAAGAAGAACAAGAGTTAAATGATTTGTGCCAGGAACATCCAAATGGGCTTGTTGTGTCAGGAACGATTATGCTAGTGAATGGAAAAACGGCTTGGTACCTCTATGGAGCAAGCGATAACGCATTTCGTAATATTATGCCAAACTATCTAATACAATGGCAAATGATTCAAGATGCCTATGAAATGGGATGTAGCATGTATGACTTTAGAGGCATATCAGGTGATTTGAGTCCGGATAATCCATTGCATGGGCTCTATCGGTTCAAAAAAGGATTCACAGGTGAATTTGTTGAATATATTGGCGAGTTTGATTTAATCATTCGACCATTAAGCTACAAGTTATTTGAACATGGACTACCATTTATAAAGAAGGTCATTCGCAAGGTAAAACGTTAAAATTAAGATAAGGGAGAGTTATGAAAAAAGAGGTATACCATATTTGGTTAAGTCAAGCACCCGGGATTACACCTAGAGGTGCTTGGTATTTATATAAAGAATTTCAAAATGTTGAAAAAATATACCAATGTCCGCGTCAAGAAATCATAGAGTATTTTCAGAGTATTGAAGGACGCCTAGGATCAGGATTTATAACCAATCATGAAGAAGATGCGTGGGAACGATATAAAGAAAAAATCGTTGAAATTGAAACATATTACAATAAAATTCGCCAAAAAAATGTAAAAGTCTTGCTGCCGGAACAAGAAAATTTTCCCAAACGTTTATTAGAAATTGATGATTGTCCTATTGTATTATATGCAAAAGGCAATGTTCAATTGCCAGAATTTGCTATAGGTATTGTAGGTTCTCGTAGAGCCAGTGATTATGGAAAAGCAATGGCAAAATATTTTGCAAAGGAGTTGGCACGTCTTGGTATAAATGTCGTTAGTGGTTTGGCATATGGTATTGACGTACATGCGCATATGGGGTGTATTGAGGATGAACAATATACAACCGCCATTCTAGGAGGCGGATTACATGAGTGTTATCCGAAACGCCACCAAAAGTATTTTCAAGAAATACAAAAGTACGGGTGTATTTTGTCAGAAGAACCTTATGGACGAAATGTTCAGCCATATATGTTTCCGAAGCGAAATCGTATTATCAGTGGTATGAGTGATGGAATAATCGTTATTGAAGCGGCAAAAAAAAGTGGATCCCTTATAACTTCAGATTATGCCTTGGAGCAAGGCCGAGATGTATTGGCTGTTCCCGGGCGATTATTTGACAAATCTTGTCAAGGGTCCAATCACTTGATTAAACAAGGTGCAAAACCTATCTTTGACGTTGATGACATCCTTGATGAGCTTGGGATAATCATGAGTGATAAAGGCAAGAATGTAGATGAATTTGAAAAAAAACTTGAAGAAAAAGAAAATATAGTATATTCTTGTATAAGTTACGACCCTGTTCATGTGGATCAAATTATTCATCAGATTTATGGGCAAAAACAAGACAAGTGTATTTTAGAACATGATGAAATCATGATTATTCTTTTAAGTTTAGAGTTAAAAGGATTCATTGAGAAAAAGTCAGGATGTTATTATACACGTTTGGAGGTTTAGAATGGCAAAAAACTTAGTTATCGTTGAGTCCCCGGCTAAAGCAAAAACAATCAAGAAATTTTTAGGTTCAAATTACAAAATTGAAGCGTCTATGGGACATGTACGTGATCTGCCAAAAAGTCAATTAGGTGTTGATCCGGAAAACGACTTTGAACCGAAATATATAACGATTCGTGGAAAAGGTGAACTCCTTGCAAAATTAAAAAAGGAAGCCAAAAAATCAACGAAAGTCTTCTTAGCGACTGACCCGGACCGTGAAGGTGAAGCGATTTCTTGGCACTTATATAATGCACTAGCGCCATTAAATGACAAGATTTATCGGATTACCTTTAATGAGATTACAAAAGAAGCAGTAAAAGGTTCTATAAAAGCGGCGCGAAAAATTGATATGGACCTTGTTGATGCTCAGCAAGCACGTCGAATTCTTGACCGAATTGTAGGATATAAAATCAGTCCCTTATTATGGAAGAAAGTAAAAAAAGGATTAAGTGCAGGACGTGTTCAATCAGTTGCATTGAAGTTAATCTGTCAAAGGGAAAAGATAATTGAACAATTCATTCCGGAAGAATATTGGACTATTGACGCAACAATTAAGGCGAATGGATTAAAAGAACCATTTACAGCTAATTTTTATGGAAATAAAGATGGGAAAATTCAACTATCGAAAAAATCAGAAGTTGATGAGATATTGTCGACTATAGAAAATCAACCGGTATCGATTGAAGATATTAAGAACTCTGACCGGATTAGAAAACCCAATTTGCCATTTACAACGAGTACATTGCAACAAGAGGCTTCAAAAAAATTGAATTTCACTACATCTAAGACCATGCGTATAGCCCAACAATTATACGAAGGTGTAGATATTCCCGGACGAGGTACGACAGGGTTAATTACGTATCTGCGTACAGACTCTACACGAATTGCTAATCAAGCACATAATGAAGTGATTGATTTTATTTATGAAAATTACGGAAGCGAATATATAAATAGCAAGCCAATTGCAGTTCAAAAAAGTGAGTCGGCTCAAGATGCTCATGAAGCCATCCGACCTACTTACACAGAATTAGAACCCTTGTCAATTAAAGCGTCTTTGTCGAGAGAACAATATCGCCTATATCAATTGATTTGGACCCGATTTGTTGCTTCACGAATGAAGCCGGCAATATATAATCGACAGCGAATTACCATGTACATTGGGCAGTATCAATTTAGAACGAATGTTCAAACCTTAAAATTTGATGGATTTTTAAAAGTCTATAATCATGATGATGATGATCGTGATGCCGTTGTCAAAAAACAACTTGCTATAAAAACGGATACAGAACTTGCAATGAAATCTGTGGAAGGTATTCAACATTTTACCCAACCACCGGCTAGATATACGGAAGCGGCTTTAGTTAAAACCCTTGAAGAAAATGGTGTGGGTAGACCAAGTACTTATGCTCCAACAATCTCTACCATTCTTGCCCGTGGTTATGTAGGCAAGGAGCAAAAGAAATTGTTTCCGACGGAGCTTGGAGAAATAGTGTATGAAATATTAAAAGGTTACTTCGATGACGTAATTAATGTGGATTTTACAGCTAATTTAGAAAAAGAGCTCGATCAAGTGGAAGAAGGAGATATTCCATGGAAAGATGTTTTGCGTAAATTTTATCCCGGCTTTGAGATTCTTGTTGAAACAGCGGAAGAAGAAGTGAGTAAAATTGAAATAAAAGATGAAGAAACCGATATTCCTTGTGAACTGTGCGGACGGAACTTGGTCATAAAGATGGGACGATATGGCAAGTTTTTAGCCTGTCCTGGTTTTCCGGAATGTAGAAATACAAAACCACTTCTTGAAAAGGTGGAAGATGTTCAATGTCCAAAGTGTGAAGGAGATGTTCTTGTTAAGAAAACAAAAAAAGGACGCCGATATTTTGGTTGTGAAAATAATCCGGAATGTGACTTCATGACCTGGAACAAACCATCAACAGAAAAATGTGAACTATGTGGCAGCATGATGGTGGAAAAAGGTAAAAAATTATTGTGTATTAATGAAACTTGTAAGAACATTCAAGAAAAAACCCAAGAAGATGGGGAAGATGCGTGAAATTTGTCTACAATTTCCTTGTCTTCTATTATCGATTAAGATATAATAGAATTTAGGCGTGTAGCTGAAAATGTTAGTAGGAGGAAAAAGGTAGTGAGTGTTGAACTATTAGACCGCACCAGAAAAATCAATAAGCTTTTACAAAAAACAGGAACAGAGCGAGTGGTTTTTCAAGATATTTGTGAAGTAATGAGTGACATTTTAGATTCAACGGTATTAGTGCTTAGTAAGAAGGGAAAGTTACTGGCACAATATTCTAAACAAACCATTGAACCGATTACAGAATTATTAACCTCTGAGAATAAAGAGATTATTGATTTACAGTTAAACGAACGATTGTTAAATATTTTATCCACCAAAGAAAATATTAATTTTCTCACACTAGGAATCAAAAAAATATACACAGAAGAGGGATATATTGGTATGGTTTCTCCAATTGATATTGCCGGAGAACGATTAGGTACATTAGTAATGTATCGTTTGCATTCATTTTATGATATTGAAGATATTATATTAGCTGAATATGGTTCGACGGTTGTTGGATTGGAAATCATGCGTTCGATTAATGAAGAAAATTCAGAAGAGCTCAGAAAGAGCAGTATTGTGAAATCAGCAGTAGGAACACTCTCTTTTTCTGAACAGGAAGCTATTAAGCATATTTTCGACGAATTGGATGGGAATGAAGGTATTCTTGTTGCTTCAAAAGTGGCGGATCGTGTAGGTATTACACGGAGTGTTATCGTTAATGCGCTACGTAAGTTTGAAAGTGCAGGGGTGATTGAATCTAGATCATTGGGAATGAAGGGAACGTATATTAAGATTTTAAATAGTATTTTAAAAGAGGAAATTGATAAAATATAAAGTGATGAGAAATAAGAAGAGATGCATTGTCTCTTCTTATTTTTAAAAGGTCAATATAATTTACTTTTTGCAAAATAGCGGTTGTGTTCTTAACAATAAACTGATACAATGTATGATAGATTAAACTGAAAGGAGTATGGGGATGTCTTTTTTTGATTCGATGAATGTTAGTGCAACGGGAATGACAGCACAGCGATTACGCATGGATACAATATCCCAAAATATTGCAAATGTAAACACAACAAAAGGTGATGATGGACAAGCGTATCGAAGAAAAACGGTTGTGTTTCAAGAGATTAATGACGGTAAGAATTTTCGGTCACATTTAAATCGATATATGCAAAAGGGTAACCAAGCAACAAGTGGTGGAGTAAAGGTGCGTCAAATTATCGAAGATAATTCGCCCCTGACCCAAGTATACGATCCTTCGCATCCCGATGCGAATGAAGAAGGTTATGTCGAAATGCCAAACGTGAATGTCGTTGAAGAAATGACCAATCTTATATCTGCAAACCGTTCATATGAGGCAAATATCACCGCGTTTAATGCAACGAAAGCAATGGCAGCAAAAGCATTAGAAATCGGAAGATAATCTGAGGTGAAATGATGGATATTAGAAGTATTAACAATTTGATTAGTGAACTTCCCAAAGTGGGATTGCAACAAAAGGAAACAGATACAACAGTTTTTTCAGACATATATAAGTCGGCAATTAATATGTTGGATCAAACGAATACCCTACAAAAACAAGCTGAACAATCAGCCATGAGTTTTGCCATTGGTGATATTGATAACATTCATGAAGTAATGATTGCGCAAGAAAAGGCGACGGTCGCTCTTCAATATACGGTTCAAATTAGGGATAAAGTCTTAGAAGCATATAATGAAATCATGCGAATGCAAATTTAAATAAATTCAATGAGGTGTAAGAAATGCCCGAGTTTTTGAATCGGATATCAAATCAATTAACGGAGTTTTGGGATAAATATTCAACAAAACAAAAGATACAAATGATGGCAACGATTGCTATAGGAATTATAGCTTTGGTTGTTCTTGTTGTGTTCTTAAATCGTCCACAATACGAACTTTTACAAGGTGATTTAGAACCCTCTCAAGTGAATGTCATCGTAGAAACATTAAATACGGCAGGTATTGATAATCAAGTTGGTGACGATGCCAGAAGCATTTATGTTGAACAAGGTAGTACACGAGATGCCACCTTAGCCTTGGCGGAGATAGGTATCTTATCTGGTGACGATCTTACTTACGATGATTTGTTTGAGAGTTCAATTATGACAACGGAATCAGAAAGAGCCTTAAAACGAAAAGAATTTTTAAAGACAAGTCTTGCAAATACAATTGAACTGATTGAAGGTGTAGAACAAGCAGAAGTAGAATTAGTCATGCCTGAATCAGATCGTACAATCTTAGATGAAGCAAAAGAATCCAAAGCAAGTATACTCATTACGACAAATGAAAAATTAGCTAGTGGCAGTGTTGAGAGTATAGCAAAGCTGGTGGCAACAGGTGTTGATAATCTTTCTTTAAATAACGTAACAGTTATTGATTCTACAGGAAGGTTATTGTTTGATGGGCAAACAGTGACAGATAGTATAGGGAATATTTCATCAAGAACTGAGTATGAGATGCAAAAAGAATTGATGGTAAAAAGTAATGTACGTTCTATTTTGCTGTCTGCAGGTGAGTATGATGATGCAATGGTTACGGTTGATTTAATCATTGATTTTGATGAATTAGAACAGGTGACTGAACGGCATAGTACACAAGATGGAACGAATACAGGTATTATCGTCGAAGATAACACTTACCTTGAAGAGTCCGAAAATGCCACGACAGGTGGGGTTCCGGGAACGGATGCTAATGGTGTTACAGACACGATGATTGCCGATGGTAATGAATCGACAGTAACGATAGAAGAACGTAACGTTGTTTATACATATGACACCGAAGTAGCTACCGCAGTAAAAGCTATTGGCGGTGTGATTTATGATGATTCAACAGTTTCTGTCTCGCTAACAAAATATCAAACATATGACCAAGAAATGTTAGAAAGCCAAGAAGATGGTATTTTAGCAGGAAGAACCTGGGAACAGTTTAAATATGACATCATGCAAGAAGGACGAACAAAAATAGAGGACATTGATGAGGATATCGTAGAGATAATTCGAATGGCCAGTAATGTCGATAATGTGATGGTTCTTGCTTATGAAGTTCCTAGATTTATTGACCGTGAAACAGAAGAATCAAATATGAGCGATTATTTATTAATCGGTATCATTGTTCTGATGATCTTATTACTTGGATACGCTGTTTATAAAGGTACAGAACCGGTAGAGATTAGAGAGATTGAACCGGAATTATCCGTTGAAGAAATGTTGGCATCAACACGTCAGGTATCAGATTTGGATTCGATTGAATTTGACGGGAAAAGTGATGCAAGAGTACAAATTGAAAACTTTGTAGAAGATAATCCGGATGCAGTGGCTTTATTGTTAAGAAACTGGTTGAATGAAGATTGGGAGTGATACGATGGCTGATTATAAAGGAATACAGAAAGCTGCAATTTTATTAATTGCACTAGGTCCTGAAAAATCTTCGCAAATTTTTAAGCATTTAAAAGAAGAAGAGATTGAACAGTTGACTTTAGAAATTGCAAATACACGAAGTGTCAGTCCTGAAGTAAAAGAAAATATTATTAAAGAATTCTATGAAATTTGTATAGCACAGCAATATATTGCTGAAGGTGGTATAGGTTATGCAAAAGATTTATTGGAAAAGGCCTTAGGATCTGACAAGGCGATGGAAGTCATTGGACGTTTGACATCCTCTTTACAAGTGCGACCTTTTGAATTCATTCGAAAAACAGAACCGAGTCAATTATTGAACTTTATACAGGACGAACATAATCAAACCATTGCCTTAATACTATCCTATTTAAGTGCAGCACAAGCATCGATGATTTTAGCTGCATTACCTCAGGAAAAACAAGCGGATGTAGCTAGACGTATTGCATCGATGGATCGAACCTCTCCAGACGTTATCAAAGATGTCGAAGATATTTTGGAGCGAAAGCTTTCATCCTTAGTCACACAAGACTATACAATTGTTGGTGGCGTTGATGCTATTGTTCAAATATTAAACTCTGTTGATCGAAGTACAGAAAAACATATTATGGAAACCTTAGAAATAGAAGATGCTGATTTAGCGGAAGAGATTCGCAAGAAAATGTTTGTATTTGAAGATATTCTATCTCTTGATGATCGATCCATTCAACGGGTGCTTCGTGAAGTGGATAATAACGATTTGGGTATTGCCTTAAAAGGTGCGGTTGAAGAAGTTCAAAATGTTATTTTTAATAACTTATCTAAACGATTGGCAACAATGATTCGAGAAGAAATGGAATATATGGGACCTGTACGGTTAAAAGATGTTGAAGAAGCACAACAGAAGATTGTTAATATTATACGTAAACTTGAAGACAGTGGAGAGATTGTTATCAGCCGTGGTGGAGGTGACGAAATCATTGTCTAGAATTGTGAAGTCCAATTTTGTCTCATTTACAGAACAAAAAAAAGAAATCAAGATTATTGCTAACAATGATCCCAAAGTATTAAAAAGTTCAATTAAAGCTGTAGAACATATAGAAGACCTTCATACAGATGAGATGCCTGATATACATGAAGATTTGGATGCGCTTAAAGAAAAAATTACTGAAAAAGCCTATGATAAGGGATTAGAATTAGGACAACAAAAAGGATATGAAGAAGGCTATAAAAAAGGATATGAAGAAGGCAAGGCAACAGGTCAGGATGAGGGGCGACGTTTATTAGAAACAGAACGTGATGCACTATACCAAGAAATTGAAGACACACGTGCTGAGATTAATAAACAATTCGAAGCTCAAAAAAATGCCCTTGAGCCCAAAATGTTATACATTATTGAAGCTCTTGTTACAAAGCTCATAGGTATTCAAAGTGTAAGTCAGGATACAATCATGTACTTAATAAAAAGTGGTATGAATGAGTTGGATTTACACGGAGATCTTGTTATTAAAGTTTCTACCTTTGACGTCGACGAAGTATTAGAGCATAAACAACATATCGTTGAGGGACTGAGTGAAAAGATTGATGTGGAGATTCTTGTTGATCAACAGTTGGAAAAAAATGAATGTATCATCGAAACCAATATGGGAAGTATCGATTGCTCGTTAGGTACCCAAATGGAAGCCTTATTACAGGAACTTAGACTCATAAGAGAAAGCTTGGAAGGTGATGGTTTTAATGCCTGATATAGACTTTGAAAAATACGATAAACTCATGGCTAAATCATATATCAAACAAATGGGAAGAGTGGTAAAGATTGTCGGATTAACGATTGAGTCGCTAGGTCCTCAAGTTTCAGTAGGCGATGCATGTATGATTACGTCAGGAAATCATCACAAAAAAGTGTTAGCAGAAGTTGTTGGATTTAAAGATAATCGAATACTGTTGATGCCTCTTGATGACATGGAAGGAATCGGACCCGGAAGTTATGTGGAATCCATAGGACATCCATTACGAGTATCTGTATCTGACCAATTATTGGGACGTATACTGGACGGACTAGGTAAACCGATTGATGATAAAGGCCCTTTATATACAGAAAAGCAATATAATATAGATAGTGATGCACCGGATCCTTTGAAACGCGATCGTATCAAGAATATTTTGCCATTAGGTGTCAAAGCGATTGATGGTATGTTGACTGTTGGTGAAGGCCAAAGAGTCGGTATTTTTGCCGGAAGTGGTGTTGGAAAAAGTACCTTACTAGGAATGATTGCAAAAAACACAAAAGCGGATGTAAATGTTATTGCCTTAATTGGTGAGCGAGGTCGAGAAGTTCGGGAATTTATTGAAAGAGATCTGGGCAAAGAGGGTCTAAAACGTTCGGTCGTCGTGGTAGCAACTTCGGATAAACCAGCCATGGAACGACAAAAAGCTGCAAAAACAGCAACAGCTATTGCTGAATATTTTCGTGATCAAGGTAAAAGCGTTTTACTTATGATGGACTCTTTAACACGATTTTCTATGGCACAACGTGAGATTGGTCTTGCTATTGGAGAACCACCGGTAAGTCGAGGTTATACTCCATCTGTATTTAGTGTTATGCCAAAATTGTTAGAGCGAACAGGAAATTCTGATTGCGGTTCAATCACTGCATTATATACTGTTTTAGTTGATGGGGACGATATGAATGAACCGATTACCGATGCCGCACGTGGTATTTTGGATGGGCATATTGTTTTGTCACGACGTATAGCGAATAAAAACCATTATCCTGCAATCGATATATTACAGAGTGTGTCAAGGGTTATGAATGAAGTTGTATCAAAAGAACATAAGAAATATGCAAATTATTTAACAGCAATTGTTGCTACCTATAGAGATTCAGAAGACCTGATTAATATAGGCGCTTACTCGAAAGGCAGTAACCCTGAGATTGATGAGGCTATTGATAAGATTAAAGCCGTTAACGATTTTTTGCGACAAGAAGTCGATGAACGTTTCGATATTGATGAAGTTACACGAGAATTAGAGAGTATCTATTTAAGTAGCACAAATGAATGATAGGTGAAAAATCATGGCAAAGTTTAATTTTCCCATGGAACAAGTATTTCAAGTAAAGAAAAAATTAGAAAAGCAAAAGCAATTAGAATTGGGAAAAGCAATGCAAGCCTTAAGTAAAAGTCAAGAGCGTTTATTGGAAATTGAAGGTCAACTACATGAAGCAAACCAGCGTTTTCAAATAAATCTATCTACCGGTCGCGTCAACTCTTCAGAAATGAAAAGCGCACATGAACGTATTCATTATTATCATCAAGCAGTGACTGAACAAAAACAGTTGATACGACAAGATAAACACAAGGTTGAACAAGCAAAAGAAGCCTTAAAAATGGCCTTGCAAGATCGAAAAATATTTGAAAGTTTGAAAGAAAAAGCTTTTGAAAGCTATATAGAAAATGAAAAATTAGAAGAAGCTAAACGACTCGATGAAATTGTGAGTTACAAATATAGAAATTCGTAATTAGGAGGCAGGTCATGGCAGAAGAAATATCACAAAAAAAACGTGGTGGAAAAATACGAACGATAGTTATTATCGCATTAGTAGCTATTCTAATACTATTTGGTATTTTTGTTGCCCTTCTTAAATTCGATGTTGGTTCACTTGGAACCGAAATTATTGGACCTGAAATTCAAAATATCCCCGGTGCTACGTTCATTCTTCCATCGATGCCTGAAACAGCTGACGATTCTTTGTCGGAGGAAGGCTATCAATCATTAGAAGAAGTTGTAGAAATATTAAAAGTTACCGAAAATTTACTTAAGGAAAAGGAGGAAGAAGCCGAAACACTTATTGAACAGATTAATCAGCTTCAAAATGAAAATGCTCGCTTACAAACCTTTGAAGATCGATATTTAGAATTCGATGAAGAAAAGGCCGAGTTTGATCGTTTTATTGTTGAACAATTTGATTCGGAAAGCTATCCAACGTGGTATGAAACAATGAATCCGGATAATGCGGCAAGAATCTATGAAGAAGTTGTAAGAGAAGAAGCTAATAGCGAGGAACTTGAACAGCTCATTACAACATATGACGAGATGAAACCGGCAAATGCTGCAGCAATTCTATCAGAAATGAGTACGACGCGATTAGAGATGGTTGCTACAATCATCAAAAATCTGGATGCGCAACAAGCAGGTAAGATATTAGCTGCAATGGATACAAGTGTCGCAGCGAGAATCACAACATATCTTTATCCTGAAGAATGAAGCAAAGGAGGTAGTCAATGAACAGTATTGCTATGAACCTTGTAGCAAATTTGATGAACACTACATTTAAAGATGTGAATTATGTAAATCGTTCAGGACAAGACGCAGATTCTTCAAGCTTCAAAGACGTTATTCAAAAGACTCGAGATGTATCAAATCATTCTGAGGAGGGTGTTAATCGTAATGTGGAAAGTAAATCACAACCACAACGCTTTGAACGTCCCAATAAACGTGTTGAACAGTCAGCAGAAAAAAATGATATAAAATCTCAAGACAAGATGTCAAAAGAAGAAGTTCCTGTAGAAGTTGAAACAGGAAAGAAAAATGCTGTCACCAAGGATGAAAACATTTCTTTGGAAGCTAGCCAGCACATGGAGACCTTTTCGCTAGAAAATATTCAAGCGATTGCGGATTTAATGAATGTATCCATGGATGAAGTACAAGCAACCTTACAAGAGCTTGAGATGGACATTGAGGATTTGTTTGATGTAGAGAAGCTTATGGAATTTGTTACTGTACAGATGGGGCTTGAGTCGTCGACTGAATTATTGATGACAGAAGGTGCTGTTGAACAATACAAACAAGTAGCCGCTCTTTTAGAAGAGTTTTCTACAGCATTTAATGAACGCAAGCAATGGGTCACGGAACAAAGCGCAACAACCCAGGGCAAAGCAGATGAACAAGTTACTCTTAGCACAGAAATAATTGGTACCACCAATCAGAGTCAAGAACAAGCTGAGATGAATTTTTCAAAACAAGAGTCATCAGAAGCTTCTGAATCTGCCGACTTAGGTAAGTCTCTACTAACCACAAATAGCGAAGAAAAAAATCAAATCCCGACAGGGTTTGAATCGACGCTCAATCAAGTGGTTACTGAAAAAGTGGAAACAATTGTTATGAATGGAGAGATAAGAACTGTTCATACAGAAATCACTGCAAAAAATGTATTTGATCAAATTGTTACAGGACTTAAAGTAGAAGTAACACAAGGAAAACAAGATATCATGCTTCAATTACAACCTGAACATTTAGGAAAAATAGCTGTAAATATTTCCAGAGAAAATGGCATCATGACAGGTCAATTTGTAGCTGAATCTGAAGCAGTAAAAAGTTTAATTGAAAAGAACATTCCTGCTTTGAAGCAACAGCTCGAAGCTCAAGGAATTGATCTTCGTGACATAAAAATAACTGTAGGCGATTCAAAAGCTTTTTTTGCCGGAAAAGATAGTGAACGTGAATCAGAAAAATATCAACAAACAATGGGACAGAATAAAAAACGACATCTAGGAATTGATCGTGTTCAACAGATGATCAATGAGCAACTTGAAGACGAGACACATGTTGAGAGAGCCAATCACATGGATTCAGAGATGAGTTCTATTGAGTTTCAAGCCTAGGAGGTGAACGTATGGCGTCAGTAGATGCAGTACAAGGTATTTTAGATAAGTATGGATTAAAAGATACATCACAAACGAGTTCAGATGAATTTTTAGGTAAAGATGCATTTTTAAATCTATTGGTTACACAAATGAAATATCAAGATCCATTAGAACCAACAACAAATGAGGATTTTTTAGCCCAAATGGCTCAATTTTCATCCCTTGAGCAGATGCAAAACTTAAATACATCCTTTCAATTATCCCAAGCAAATAACTTGATTGATAAATATGTTCAAGGAACGGTAACGAATGAAGTTTCTGGAAATAAGACAGAAGTTATCGGCATTGTAGATGCAGTAAATTTAAAGAATGGAGTTCCATATTTGCTTGTCAATGAACAAGAAATGGCATTAAGTAGTGTAACAACTGTTATCAGTGATTTTGGGACTGAAACTGTTGCAATGATTGAAGCAATTGAAGGCAATGGAAGTAAAATCGAAGCCATTGAAACACTTTTAAAGCAATTACTTGGAGAAGATGCAACTGAAGAACAAAATAATGAAGAATAGGAGCTGATCCTATGATAATTAATAATCAAATGGCAAAATCGATTCAACAGTTAGGTCAAGTTACCAAACCCAATACGACGAATCAGACAGGGCGTCAGAGTCGTCAAGGTGAGTTTCAAAAAATACTTCATCAGCAGTTGAATCAAGAGCAAGAATTAAAATTTTCAAAGCATGCAAGTATGCGTTTAGAATCGCGACAGATTGACTTTAGTGCCAATCAACTCGAACGCTTACAAAACGGTTTGTCCAGTGCGCGAGATAAAGGTGTAAAAGAATCCTTAATGCTTGTGGATGATGTAGCATTGATTGTCAATGTGGAAAATGCAACTGTCGTTACGGCTTTGAATAAAGAAGAGAGCAAAGAACATGTTTTTACAAATATTGATGGAGCTTTATTGGTATAAGCCGGACCTTTTAGAGGAAGCTAAACGTTTTTGACTGATAGATAAAACGTACAATAAAGACTGTCACATAGGAGGTCAACAAATTATGATGCGATCAATGTATTCTGGTGTATCAGGTCTTCGGATACATCAGACAAAAATGGACGTTATCGGTAATAATATTGCCAACGTCAATACGGTTGGATTTAAATCCAGTCGTGCAACATTTAGTGAAATTTTTTCTCAAACGGTACAAGGTGCTTCAGGTGCCAATCAAAATAAAGGTGGTACAAACCCCATACAAATCGGGTTAGGTGCTACTCTGGGCTCAATTGATGTCAATATGACAGAAGGAGCTTCACAGCGTACAGACAATCCCTTAGATTTAAAAATTGAAGGTGAAGGTTTCTTCGTTGTTTCAGATATAACCGGAAACAAATTTACACGTGCCGGTGCCTTTAACATTGACTCTGTAGGTAACTTGGTTAGTGCAAGCGGCCTAAACCTTATGGGATGGGGTGTCGGTAACGATGGAGAAATCCAAAAAAATAAAGTTCAGCCATTACGAATTTTAAGTTCGGAAAATGTTTTTTCCGAGCCGGAAATGACATCAAAAGCAATTATTGGTGGGAATATTAATATGAATGATCCACAATTAGCTATTACAGAAGGTGGCGTTCCCTTTACCATGACAATTTATGATTCATTAGGATATCCATATACAGCTGAGATGAATGTTCAAGAAACTGGAACAGCAAATGAATATGATATTACGATGACGGATGTTACTGATCAAAATGGAGTTTCGATTATGGGTGCGGCAACAGGGGCTGTAACGATAACCTTTGATGGTGCAACTGGAAAAATTACAAACACACCGGCTACTTTTGATATTACAGGACTTGATACAGCAAACTCAGATTTTTCCACAATCGAAGTTGATTTTGGAAGCTTGACTATGTTCTCAGGGAATACAACCATAGAAGCTAGAGCTGGAGATATAGACGGACTTGATTCCGGTAATCCGGCGGGGACGATTTCCGGTTATGAAATTAGTAGTGACGGAAAAATCTTAGGCCAATATACCAATGGTTCAACTAAGCTATTGGGTCAGATTGCTATAGCAGATTTTGATAATCCGGCAGGACTTCGTAAAGAAGGAAATAATTTGTTTACAGCCACCAGTAACTCCGGTGAGTTTGATGGAATTGGTATTGATATTTCATCTAATGGTGGAGCAATTAATTCCGGAGTTTTGGAAATGTCAAATGTTGATTTATCAACAGAATTTACGGAGATGATTACAACACAACGTGGATTCCAAGCAAATTCAAGGATTATTACATCCTCAGATGAAATGTTACAAGAGCTTGTAAACTTGAAGAGATAATGATAAAATAAGATGATTGTGGTGTCAGACGATGACTGGCACCATAATTATACATAGATTGAAGGTGTTAAAATGATTTATATCACAAAATTTAATCATCAAAAAGTTTTGTTAAATAATGATTTGATTGAACAAGTAGAAGAAACACCGGATACAGTAATTACTTTGACGACGGGGAAGAAGCTAGTTGTCACAGAGTCAATGAGTGAAATTTATGAAAAGGTCATGAAGAGTAAACAAATAGCAAGACAAGATGGGTTTATTACAGACTGACAAGAATACTTGACGTGAGGTGGAAATAGTGGATTTAGCAACTATAATCGGATTAGTTTTAGGCGTGTTTTTCTTTCTCTTTTCTATCATAGTAGATAAGGGTGTAAGCGGAATAGCTGCTTTCTGGAATGTGCCGTCTGTAATGATAACAATTGGTGGTACAATTGCTTCAACGATGATCAACTTCCCTATGAACAAGTTTGTGGGTGCTCTAAAAGCATCAGCAATTGCATTCAAAGTCATTCTTATGAATGAAGGTGAAGTCATCAAAGAGATTATTCGGCTATCGAATGTAGCTAGAAAAGAAGGGTTGCTTGCATTAGAAGAAGCAGCAGAGGCTATTGAAGATGACTTCTTGAAAAAGGGTGTTCTTTTAATTGTTGACGGAACAGATCCTGAATTGGTTCGAAGTATATTGGAGACAGAATTAAGCTTTATAGAGACACGTCATCGAGATGTTCAAGGTGTATGGAGCCAGATGGGAGCATTAGCACCTGCTTGGGGTATGATTGGAACCTTAGTTGGGCTTATTAATATGTTAGGAAATCTTAATGATCCATCATCGATTGGTCCCGCAATGGCAGTTGCGCTACTGACAACGATGTATGGTTCAATTATGGCGAATTTTATATGTATTCCATTTGCCGGTAAATTAGCCGTTCGAAGTAATGAAGAACTTTTAATGAAGGAAGTCATGATAGAAGGGCTACTATCGATTCAAGCTGGAGAAAATCCAAGAGTAATCGAAGAAAAATTAAAGGCTTTCTTATCACCGGTACTTCGAGCATCCTTATCCGATCAAAATGCTGAAGGAGAAAGCGAAGGTGAATAATCATGGCTAGAAAACAGCATACTGATGAAGGCCCTCAAGGTTCACCTGCATGGATGTCAACATACGGTGATATGGTCACATTATTGTTATGTTTCTTTGTATTGTTATTTTCCATGTCAAGTGTTGATATTGCAAAATTCAAAGCTGCAATGAGTTCGTTCGCTGATCAAATAGATGTCTTACCTGGTGGTGAAGCATTAACCGAAGGAGAATTATTGAATAACGGAGTAACTCAGTTAAGTGATCTTCAGATTATCATTCAGGGAAATATGAACTTGAATCAAAATCAAGATAATACATTACCTGAGCAAGAAGATACGGATATTGAAATTGATGAAGAAAACATTGAAGAAAAAACCGAAGAATATATTCGGGCCGGTCAAATCGCAGAATCTATTGAGGAACAAATACGTAACGAAGGCTATAATGCAGATGTTGTGGCGGTATCGTATACCTCAAATTATGTTAAATTGACCTTACAAGGTGAGTTTTTGTTTGATAGTAGTCGAGCAAATTTAAGAACTGAAGCGGTTAGTGCGATTGACGCTATTGCCAATACTTTGAAAAATCAAGAATATAGTAGTTATGATATTCAGATTGAAGGGCATACAGATAACTTGGATATAAACAATGCACAGTTTCCAAATAACTGGATTTTATCGTCATATCGCGCATATGCGGTTTTAGAGGAACTCCTTGAGTCACATGATTTTGATCCCGAGAAAGTTGCGGCGACTGGATATGGAGAGTATCGACCGATTGCATCGAATGATACACTTGAAGGTAGAGCACAAAATCGTCGTGTCGAGATTAAAGTTGTTTTAGATTCTAGAGAATTCCTCATCGGTGATTCGGATGAAGAAGAAACGTCAATTGGAGAAACAAGGGACAATGAGACGTTGGAGTAAAATGAGAAAGAATGGAGAACGAATATGAGTAAGTTATTACCAATCATTAATGTTGCTTTAACAGGAATCGTACTCGTAATTATGATTATTGTTTTAGTTCAGGTCGGAAATATTCGATCAATTTTGATTCCCGAAACACAAAAAGATGAAAGCGGAGAAGTTGTTATTCCATTGTCTCAGCTAGAAGAAGTAAATCTTGGCGAAGAGGATGACCAATTTATTCTAAAATTGACGAATGAAGAAACTGGAAAAACAGCCAACGTTGTTTTAAAAGTGGGTGTTGCAATTGATACAAAACACAAAGGTGCTGAAGAATCACGGCAAATCTTAGCGAGTCAAGGAGGAATTATACGCGACCGTATTTATTCAATTCTTTCGAGTAAGGATTTGTCCTATTATAAAGACCTATCAAAACAAGAGGAATTGAAAAAAGAGCTCGTGTTAAAATTTCAAGAGCTCATAGGCAATGAAGCCGTAGTAGATGTATATTTCAATAATTTAATTGTTAGTGAATAAACTTATTATTTAATTATATTCGGCAGGAGGTGAGGATATGGGTGAGGTATTATCTCAAAACGAGATAGACCAATTGCTTAATGCGTTAAATACCGGTGAATTAGACGTTGAAGAATACAAGTCAAGTTCAAAAGAAAAACAAGTCAAAGATTATGATTTTGCTAGACCGAGTAAGTTCGCAAAAGAGCATTTACGCACATTAGAAATTATTTTTGAACATTATGCCAGACTCGTATCAACAACGTTGCCTGCCTACATGCGAAACTCATGTCAAGTTGATGTGATTAACTCGGAGGCGGTGGCATATTCGGAGTTTTCGAACGCACTATCGAATCCGATTCTTTTAGGAATTGTTGACTTTTATCCCTTAAAAGGTAATGTTGTTCTGGATATGAGTGTTGATATTGGATACTCAATTGTGGACAGATTACTTGGCGGAAAAGGTGAAGCATTAGATAAAGCGAGAGATTTTTCTGAAATTGAACTAGCAATCATTGAGAAAATCATGAATATCTTGGTAGAACAATTAATCGATCCCTGGAAAAATGTTGTTGAACTTGACCCTAGACTTGAGCAGATCGAAACAAATTCTCAATTTGCACAAATTATTGCACCGAATGAGATTATTGCCCTAATTACGCTCAATCTTAGAATAGGCAAGGTTGAAGGACTGCTAAATGTTTGTATTCCATATATGAGCGTTGAACCCATAATGGATAAATTAAATACGAAATATTGGTTTTCTTCATTACAAGAATCTGATGAAGAAACGTATTCGGATATTATTGAACATCAAATATCAAAAACTCAGATTCCAATTAGTGCCATATTGGGTAAAAGCCAAATTACAGTGGATGATTTTATCAATCTTCAGTATGGTGATATCATTAAACTAGATACAAAGGTTACAGATGAAATTGATGTGTTAGTTGGAAATATTAAGAAATTCAAAGGAAACCCTGGTGTATTTGAGAAAAATAATGCAATTAAAGTTTCACAAATTATTAGAGAGGAGGACGATTAGATGGATGATATGTTATCTCAAGAGGAAATAAACGCTTTATTGAATGGACTTGATTCTGATGATTCGGATTCGTCCGATACAGGTTCAGAAGAATTAGTTTCTGATGAAGAAAAAGATGCCATAGGTGAGGTTTCAAATATTAGCATGGGAACAGCAGCTACAACCTTATATTCATTAGTGAATCAAAAGGTTTTGATTACAACGCCCAAGGTAAGGACACTACGATGGGAAGACTTTGTTGAGCAATATGAAACGCCTTGTGTTGCTGTTCAAATCGTTTACAAAGAAGGTCTAGAAGGAACAAATTTACTCATCTTAAAGGAAAATGATGTGAAAATCATCGCAGATTTGATGATGGGTGGGGATGGTTCCGCACCGGACGAAGAAATTAACGATTTACACCTAAGTGCAATTGGCGAAGCTATGAATCAAATGATTGGTTCTGCAGCAACCTCCATGTCGTCTATGTTTAAGAAAAAAATTGATATTCAACCACCTTCTTCATCACATATCAATTTAAATGAGCCCTTTGATCCAATCGAAGTCGCTGAATTTTTAACAGAGTCGTTTATTCAAGTTTCTTTTCGGCTTCAAATTGGAGACTTAGTTGATAGTGAAATTATGCAATTGTATCCAATTGATTTTGCTCAAGATATTTATAAAGAATTTATGAATACAAGTGAAGAAGTGATTGAAAAGAAAGCAGAAACAGTGAATGCACCACAGCAGCAACAACAATCACAACAACAACAACCACAGCAACCACAGCAACAACCACCACAACAACAGGTTGATATGAATATGTATACTCAAAATCAAGGTATGCCAATGCAAGGACAAGGAATGCCAATGTATAATCAACAAGGAACACCTATGCAAAATCAGCCTATGCCAAATAGGAACATTGAAGTTCAACAAGCACAATTTCAAAAATTTGATGTGGGTAGTGTCATGCAACAAAAAGAAAATATTGATTTGATTATGGATGTTCAACTTGAAGTCACAGTAGAACTAGGACGTACACATCGATCAATTAAAGATATTCTTGAGTTTGCACCGGGAACAATCATTGAATTGAATAAATTATCCGGAGAACCAGTGGATGTATTGGTTAATGGTAAAATTGTTGCAAAAGGTGAAGTAGTGGTTATTGATGAAAACTTTAGTATTCGAGTGACCGAAATTATGAAGGGTAAAACTATACTGTGATAATAATACATGGATGTGAAGAAAATGTCGTGAAATCTTCACAAAAATACGGCATAGAACAAAAAGTGTATGATTAATCATAGGATATATGCTATAATAAAAAACAAATACAACATTGATAAGGAGCGATAAAATGGCGGGTAAAAATATACTAATTGTTGATGATGCAGCCTTTATGCGAATGATGATTAAGGATATATTAGGAAAAAATGGATATAATGTTATTGGAGAGGCTGAGAATGGTGTTAAAGCTGTTGAAAAATTTTCTGAGTTAGCACCGGATTTAGTTATCATGGATATTACAATGCCGGAAATGGATGGTATTGAGGCGGTTAAAGCGATTCGTGGCATTAAGAGTAATGCAGATATCATTATGTGTTCTGCAATGGGACAACAAGCGATGGTTATTGAATCTATTCAAGCAGGGGCAAAAGATTTCATTGTTAAACCTTTCCAGGCAGAACGCGTTATAGAAGCTGTATCAAAAGTAATCGGATAGTGTTTTATGACGAATGTAGGTTTACTTGTATTGGGAGAACGTGATTCGTTAGAAATGCTATTTTTATTGATTTTATTTTTAGTCATAATTATAGCTGCTTACTATGTCACGTATGTCATTGCGCGTGTTCAAAAAGGTACTAAGACAAATAAGAACCTTGAGATTATTGAAGTTATATCTTTAGGTCAGTCGAAATACCTAGAGCTGATTCGGATTGGAACTCAATATGTTGTTGTGAGTGTAACAAAACAACATATTGAGACTATTTTGACATTAACCGAGGAAGAATTGTTGATATTAGATGATCATCAAAAGCAGAAAATACTCCCTTTCCAACAAATTCTTGAAAAATATAGGTCAGGTAAAGAAAAGGATGAAAAGGATTGTGGAGACGAGAAAAACGAAACAAATAATAAGTAAATATAGATTGGTATTATTATTTATAGTATTTGCGCTTGTATGGTACAATTTTGCTATGACTCCAATCATGGCAGTAGATACCCAACAAACACCTATTCCTTTTTCTGTGGATTTGAATTTATCTGCAACAGAAGAGGCGAGTGATGTTGTAAGCAGTCTGCAGATACTTTTTATTTTGACTATTATTGCACTGGCGCCATCAATATTAATAATGATGACGTCTTTTACACGTATTATCGTAGTTTTACATTTTATACGAAGTGCGTTAGGTACTCAACAAACACCTCCCAACCAAATACTCATTGGTTTAGCACTATTTATTACTTTTTTTATTATGTCACCGGTCATCACGGATATTAATGAAAATGCATTACAGCCTTATTCAGCAGGTGAAATCAACCAAGCAGAAGCTATTGAACGTGGCATGGATCCTCTTCGAGAATTTATGATGGGCCAAGTGAATGATAAAGACTTGAATTTATTTCTAAATATTGCAGAAGTTGAATCGATTGAATCCTATGATGAAATTCCGACTGAAGTATTAATTCCTGCTTTCATAATCAGTGAATTACGGACAGCATTTATTATCGGGTTCATGATTTATATACCTTTTATTATTGTAGATATGGTCGTAGCTTCAACATTGATGTCGATGGGAATGATGATGTTACCACCGGTTATGATATCTCTTCCCTTTAAGTTATTATTGTTTGTTGCGGCAGATGGGTGGACGCTCATCATTAAGGAACTTGTCGACTCATTTTATTGAGAAAGGGGTTTATGATGACAGGAGAAATGATTTCAGATTTTGCTAGAGAAGCTGTTTTCACTACGATTATAGCAGCATTGCCTTTATTGCTAACAGCTTTAATTGTTGGATTATTGGTCAGTGTATTTCAAACGATTACATCAATTCAAGAGCAGACATTGGCTTTTGTTCCGAAGATATTAGCCGTTTTTTTAGGTGTGATTATTTTTGGACCATTTATAGGCAGACAAATATTGGAGTTTTTTACCAATACAATGATGAGTATTAATCAATTTATTCGATAAGCGGTGTAAATTATGGAACTTATTTTAGGTAATTCCTTTACATATTTAGATACCCTTTTACTTGTATTCGTTCGAACAATGAGTATGATGATTATAATGCCCTTTTTAAGTAATCGTGGGATACCAAATATTGCTAAGATTGGTATTGGTTTCTTTTTTTCTTTAATTATAATTAATTTAATCACACCATTAACCGATACAGGCAACATATTGCTTATTGATTATGCAATCTTAGTTATAAAAGAATTTATTACTGGGTGGATGTTAGGATTTGGAGCGTATATTGTTTTTGCAATTTTAACCTTAGCGGGACAATTTATTGATTATCAAATCGGATTTTCAATGGTTAATGTATTTGACCCATTAAGTCAAACACAGATCACGATTACCGGTAACTTTTATTACTTTACTTTTTTGTTAATTTTCTTGGTAACACGTAGCTATGGATATATATTTCGAGCATTAAAAACTAGTTATCAATTTATTCCGATAGGGCAGCTATCGCCAAGCAACTATTTATATGATTCCTTGATTGAGTATTTTAATACGTTTTTTTTACTAGCATTGCAAGTTGCAGCACCGATTTTTTTTGTTATGTTAGTTACAAACGTTGTATTAGGCATTTTAGCGAGAGCGGTTCCGCAGTTAAATATGTTTGTTATTGGTTTTCCAATCAAAATCATCTTAGGCTTATTTATACTTTATTTTACAATGGCACTTTTTGATAATGTTGCTGAAATAATTATTCGTGAATTAAAAATCATGATGGATATGTTGATTCGAGGGATGGCGCCATGATCGATATGAATCAAAAAATGATGCTTACTTTGAATCTTCAGTTTTTTGCAGAAGATTCAGGAGCAGGAGAAAAAACTGAACAGCCAACGAGCCGAAAACGTGAAAAATCTCGAGAAGAGGGGCAAGTTGCAAAAAGTAATGAGATAACAACGGCGTTTCTTCTTATTTCTATATTTTATACGCTGAAAATCTTTGGACCATGGGCTGCCGAGCAGTTAATTATTGTTATGCGAGAAGCCTTCACTCTTTTTAAATACGAGTCAATGGACATATTATTAGCCCAGCAAATATATCTATACTTTGTGGAAAAAATGTTATTTGTGATACTTCCAATATTAGGGGTTTCTTTTATTGTTGCCTTTGTCGCAAATATCGCACAAGTTGGATGGAAACCATCATTAAAACCTTTAAAACCCAAGCTGAACCGCTTAAGCCCAATTCAAGGTTTTAAGCGAATGTTTTCTATGCGAACCCTAGTTGAACTGTTGAAATCCATTTTAAAAATAGCCATTATTTTGCTTATTGTTTATCTAACATTAGTTGACTTTGAAAATATGATTTACAACTTCTACCGACTTCCAGTATTTGATGGATATGTTATGATCATTAATACAGTATTAGATATGGCAATAAAGGTGGGTATGTATTTTATCATTGTTGCCACCATTGACTTTGCTTATCAAAAATATAAACATGAAAAAGATTTGAAAATGACAAAACAAGAAGTAAAAGATGAACGTAAAATGATTGACGGTAACCCGGAAATCAAAGGAAAGATACGACAAAAAATGCGAGAAGCAGCTATGCGTCGAATGATGCAAGATATTCCTAAAGCGGATGTCGTTATTACGAATCCTACCCATTTTGCAATAGCAATTGCCTATGATGAGAACCAGTTTGGTGCACCTAGAGTATTGGCAAAAGGGGCTGATCTTGTTGCGGCGAGGATACGTGAACAAGCAAAAGAATTTGAAGTTGAAATTGTCGAAAATAAATTATTAGCCAGAACCTTATACTATACGGTTGAAATTGGTCAAGAAATACCGCCTGAATTATATCAGGCAGTAGCAGAAGTACTAGCTTTTGTATATTCTTTAAAAAATAGGAGTGCTCTTACATGAAACCAGGAGATATCATACTCGGATTATTTATATTAGTAGCTATTGTCATAATGATTATTCCTATTGAAGGAGCAGTCATTAGTATTTTGATATCATTAAATCTATTACTAGCATTAATTATCTTATTTAATGCTATGTTTGCGAGAGAAGCTTTATCAATGTCAGCATTTCCTACAATCCTTTTGTTCATGACTGTTTATCGACTTGCACTTAATGTATCTTCTACACGAGCCATATTAACAGGTGGAGAGGCCAAAGCGGGTAATGTGATTCGAACCTTTGGTTCATTTGTTGGAGGTTCTAGTTTAGTTGTTGGTGTCGTTGTATTTATGATTTTAGTTATTATTAACTTTATGGTCATCACAAAAGGGTCTGAACGTGTTGCAGAAGTTGCGGCTCGATTTACATTAGATGCAATGCCGGGAAAGCAAATGGCCATTGATGCTGATCTAAATTCAGGCTTAATTGATGAATTGCAAGCGAGAGAACGACGACAAAAAATACAAGACGAAGCGAGTTTTTTCGGGTCCATGGATGGTGCGAGTAAGTTCGTAAAAGGTGATGCCATCGCTGGATTGATTATAACTTTTATCAATATTGTTTTTGGTGTTATTTTAGGGGTTGTTATTCAAGGTCAAACACTAGCAGATGCATTTGAAGAATATACTATTTTGACCATAGGTGATGGTTTAGTTAGTCAAATACCTGCACTATTAATTTCTCTAGCGACAGGAATGCTAGTGACAAAAGTTTCTAAAGAAGTGGATATTAGTGATACACTTATCCAGCAGCTTTTTCAAATGCCCAAAGTTATGTTGCTAGCAGGAGGCGCATTAACATTTTTAGGTATTGTCACACCACTTAGCTTTCCAATTGTTGGAGGAACAGGAATTTTAACTTTGATAGCTGCTTATAGGATGCACAAAAGCCTTGAGCTTAAAGAAATTGTTGATGAGATTTCCACAGAGGATGTTGAAGCAGAAGAAATCAGAAAACCTGAAAATGTTGTTAATCTGTTACAAGTGGACCCTATCGAGTTAGAGTTTGGGTACGGGATTATTCCACTTGCTGATGCATCACAAGGAGGAGACTTGCTTGATCGTGTTGTTATGATACGACGTCAAATTGCACTTGAACTTGGAACCATTGTACCAATTATTCGATTGAGGGATAATATTCAATTGAATCCAAACCAATATATCATTAAGATTAAAGGAAATCAAATTGCAGAAGGTGAAATACTTTTTGATCATTATATGGCAATGAATCCGGGATATATTGAAGATGAAATCGATGGAATTGAAACCATAGAACCAGCATTTAAACTTCCGGCTTTATGGATAACTGAGAGTCAAAGAGAACGTGCGGAAGCAATGGGATATACTGTTGTTGATCCACCATCTATTATTGCAACTCATCTAACGGAAGTTATTAAAGAGCATTTGGGTGAACTATTAACTCGACAAGATGTCAAGACCTTAATCAATAATGTTCAAGAAAATCATCCAACTCTAGTGGAAGAATTAGTACCTAAAATTATGACGGTAGGAGATATTCAAAAAGTCCTTATGAATTTATTAAATGAAGGGGTTTCGATTCGTGACTTAGTATCTGTTTTTGAAACCTTGGCGGATTATGGACTAACCAATAAAGATCCGGATATACTGACAGAATATGTACGCCAATCGTTAAAACGCACGATTAGTAAAAAGTTTTTTGACGAAGAGACGAATCAAGTGTTGACATTAGATCCTTCAATTGAACAAATGATTATGGATTCAGTGAAACGAACTGAACAAGGCATGTTTCTGAATTTAGAACCGGACAAGGTTGAAAAAATACTCAGCGCTACGCAAGCGGCGGCTCAAAAGCAAGAGGCTATGGGAAGAACTCCAATCATATTGACATCTCCAATTGCAAGAGTATATTACAAGCGATTGATTGAAGAAAGATATCCGGATATTGTGGTTATATCTTATGGAGAAATTGATAATCAAGCAGAATTACAGTCAGTTGGGATGGTGAGTGTTTAATGAATATACATAAGTATAAAGGACAGACTGAAAAAGAAGCGATGACAGCAATTAAGGCAGAACTCGGTCCGGAAGCCCTAATTGTTAGTGTTAAGCATGTACGACCGAAAGGTGTCTTTAAGCTATTTAGAAAATCATTTGTCGAAGTTACGGCAGCGGTTGATGATCGTGCCATATCAGATGACCAAATAGAACGTACATTACCGAAGATAAGTTTAAATGCTGCTTTGATTCAAAAAAATAATAAAACAATGCAAGAACAAAAGGTTGATTATGAAGATTCAGAGTTAGATGAATTTAAACGCTTTATAGAAAAGTTTTCAGAAAAACAAGAAAAAGTCATTGAAAAACCGGCAGAAAAATCCATTGAAATTATTCCGGAAACTATTCCGGAAACACAAGAAGAGATAAAAATAGATGACCCTACAGATATTCCTATGCTTCGGGTGATTTACGAACAACTATTAGAAAATGAGATTGACGAAAAATATGCAAATGAATTGATGGCGGGTTTAGTCGAATATGTATATGGAAATGAAACTAATATTGATGATATTGTTTCAATTATTTATAAAAGAATTGTCAAGAATATGTCTGATTATGATACAATAGAAATTAATAAAATGAATAAAAATATTTTTTTTATTGGCCCGACAGGTGTGGGTAAAACAACGACAATTGCAAAAATTGCATCTTTGTTCTCGTTGAACTATGGAAAAGATGTTGCATTAATAACATCGGATACATATAGAATTGCAGCAGTTGAACAGCTTCGAACATATGCAAATATTTTAGGAATTCCAATCAAAGTGGTTTATTCGAGGGAAGAAATGATGGAAGCAATTGACTTCTTTTCTGATAAAGAACTTGTTTTAATTGATACTGCAGGTCGTTCCTATAAAAATCAAGAGCATCAACAGGAACTTAAAGAGCTTTTAGAAGCTGTTTCAGATAAAGAAGTTTTCTTAGCCTTAAGTGTTGCGACAAAATATAAGGATATGCTTAAAATGGTAAATATATATAAAGCGATGACTGAATTTAGAGTAATCTTCACAAAATTAGATGAGACGGTCAGCTATGGTAATATTTTTAATATTCGTAAAGCGACAGGTGTCCGACTATCATATATCACGTTCGGACAGAATGTACCAGATGATATCAGCGAGATTAATCCTCATGAGATTGCAAAAAGTCTTTTAGGAGGTGGAACATTTGGATCAAGCAACTAACCTCCGTAATATTGTAAAAAATAGTCAAGTAGCTAATCGACGTCGAGCAAAAGTAATTACAGTTACTTCGGGAAAAGGTGGCGTCGGAAAATCGAATATATCTGTTAATCTTGCAATTCAGTTACGAAAAATGGGGAAAAGTGTTATTGTCTTTGACGCGGACTTTGGATTAGCTAATGTTGAAGTTATTTTTGGTGTTATCCCTAAGTATAATTTATTTGATATCATTTATAATAATAAAACCATTACCGAAGTATTAACAAATGGTCCATTAGGTATTGAATTTTTGTCAGGGGGTTCTGGGGTCAAAGAATTGCTTAGACTTGATAAAACACAGATTGAACTCTTAGTGACCAAATTAGCAGAACTGGATCGATATGCGGATGTAATAATTATTGATACCGGAGCTGGAATTAGTGATGCTGTATTAAGCTTTTTATCAGCATCACATGAAGTTATTCTTGTTACAACGCCTGAACCTACATCGGTAACAGATGCTTATGC
>Ga0163223_100032_pt1 | contig 59609 bp, 58 predicted proteins | sample MSEWel2016_02_17_2_FD_113147 | JGI IMG/M metagenome (GOLD analysis project Ga0163223, IMG submission 113147) | Subsurface microbial communities from deep shales in West Virginia, USA - MSEEL Well Study Marcellus 5H_2016_02_17 ...
CCTTTGGTGAAGCATAAAATCAACAAACTTAAAAATAAAATCAACGATTTTTATAAGATGAAACCTGACTACATTAGTTGCAGCATTGGAGGAATACTTGAAAGTGATTATGGTAGAAATCTTGAAATTTGTAAAATGTTGAAAGATGATAATTCGACAATTCCGGTTGCTCATTTTTCAAATATTTATAAATCAAAAGGAAAATTAAGGGATCAATTAAAGGCATATCAAGCACTGGAAATTAATCATTTTTTTGCGTTAAGAGGGGAGATTAAAAATAAGCGTCTTCACAAAAGATACAGAGGAGAATTTTATAGCACGAGCGAATTTGTGGAATTTATCAAAATGAATAATTCTAATGCGATAATAGCTGTATCTGGATATCCGGAAAAGCATATTCTTTCAGATTCTTTAGAGGCTGAGATCACACAATTGAAGTTGAAACAGAATAAGGGAGCAGACTATATAATTTCACAAATTTGCTATAATGTTGATTGTTATGAGATTTGGTTAGAGAAAATCAGAAAAGCAGGAATAATGATTCCAATTGATTTAGGTGTTTTACCAGTAATAAATCGCGAAACAGTTTTAAAAATGTGTCTACACAATGGTATATCGATACCCGAAGAGCTCTCAAAATTAATTGGAAAATATGGTGATAATCCAGAAGATTTTAAAAAAGCGGGCATGGAGTATACAATTCAACAAATTCATCGTTTTTTAACTATTGGTATCAACGGGGTTCATTTTTTTAATTGTATTAATAATGAAGAAATAGAAAAAATACTACTCTACACAGGAATAAAATAATCTGCCTTTTGTGAGGTCATACTGGTAATGAACGAGTATTTAGCGGTCAGTATAAAATCCGATTTAGTGCAACTTTGCCGTGACTGCTACCATGTACTGGGGTGGACAATCATTAATGCCAGTTTCGGAATTGATGCATTGCTGGTAGTTCAAAAGATCAGACGCAAAAAGATGTTACGGTAAGAAGAAATATGGAGGCTTAAAAACAGCAATTAAAAAGGCGCCTTGGTTTTTCCAAGGCGTCTCTATTTTTACCAATAACAATAGATATGATCTTTTCTATAAATTAAGATTCGCCTACAGCGGGCTTATGAGACTGCAATTGTGCATTTGTTTCGGATTCAATCTCCTCTTTTGGGAAACGGAACCCAAATAAAGCGACAACGAATGCTGTCCCAACGAACAGAGCGCCAACTAAAAACACCTGATTAAGGGTTAATCCAAACGTTAGCGCAACTCCACAGATGGCCATAAAGACACTACTGCCGCCGGTTTGTGCAAAGGCAAACATGCCCTGAGCTTGCTTGATTTCCTGAAGTTCAAGCTCCGTTTGGAAGAAGGCTGCGTAACAGGATTGGGAAATTGCCTGACCAATCCCACCGATACCGGTGGCTAAATAGATAATAAAGATTGATGAATCTGGCGTCAAGGTATAAAAGATCATCAGTCCGATGAAATAGGTAATAATGGATATGAGTCCCACTGTCCGAAAGCGTTTTTTAAAGGCTTTTCCCATGAAGGTTCCGATAAACAGACCGATAATAAATTGGACGATGGTCTGCGGCATCGTAATGGTGGAACTTACCGTTGCTCCCAACTGCATGATCTGTTGAGCATAAACAATCCCGTAAGCTCCGATGCAGGTTGCATAGGCGACGATCAAGGCTTGAATAATAAAGGTGTTGCGAAATCGTTTCTTCTTAAACATTAAAATCGGCACCGCCGGGTTGAGGATTTTTGACTCTCTTTTAATCAGTAAAACCAACGTGATAATCGCCACGATAGGTAATGTAATCCCAATCGGACTGGCAAACGGGAAGAGCTTATTGCCCAGGCTTAACCACAAAACCAGACAACACACAAAGACTACCAGGTATGCGATCCCCAAAAGATCAAATTTACCCATTTGTACCTTGCGGTTGGGATAACTGGTAGCAAACCCGATCACCGGAATAATCGCAAAGATGGCGTAACTGACAAAAGCAATCTCTGGCGAGATGGTGTCCGATATAATACCAGCCAGAAGCGGCCCAGCCAAGGCTCCGACGGCCGATGCGGCGGCAACAAAGCCGAAAAGTTTTGGCCTCTCCTCCGGTGAAACGACCTCCGCCATCACACTATAAGGAGCAACCATATATAAACCTGCAAAGAAGCCCGCCAATGTATAAAGCAAAGCGAAAATAAAAATGTTCGGTACAACGACCATGAGCGCTCGTGCCGCAAACTGTGCAATCAGGCCAAAGAGAATTACCGCCTTAACCCCGAATTTGGATCCCAGCGAACCGCCAAGGGGCAGTGCCGTCATCATTCCCATCGATGACAAAGCTCCAAATACAGCATAGTAGTCCAACATATTCATTTTAGTTAAAAAAACTGGCAACACGACGTTATTGCTATAACCAGAGGCAGTGGCCGTTACCATCGTGAGCAACAATACAACAATCATAAAACTTTTTTTGGAGCTTCCTTGTGAAACGTTTACATCGGACATGATTTACCTCACTCTTTCTCTAAAATTGTGATAAATATGACAGTTAATATATTTGTTTTCTCGCTGATTCCTGCGAGTATGCTTCCGTTGAGCTTTTAAAGAAAAGTCGACTGGAGTTTTTAAGAATCCAGTCGTCCAATCCCTCTAGTCGGAATAAGGTGGAAATCTGTTACTTCTTTTCAAGCTCATTTAAAAACTTTTCAAGTTCAGGGGTATCCATGGTCCAACCGTTTTCTTCAGCAGGGTATACCTTATTCTTCACTTCTGCATCAAAAGTCATCCCGGACTTAATCACATCCGTCATCATTGACATATAAGCCTTGGAGTGTTTTGACATCATTTCTTCAGGCAGGAAGCCCAATAAGTCAAAGATAACCATTTCCGATCCGTCAGCTACACCACCGGCAGCAACTTCAATAACAGGAATTTGCAGCTTCTTGGCAATTGCATTCGTCACTTCAAGTGGGCTCATTTCAATTGTCATCCCCACCATCCCGTTTTCCTGATATTCATAGGCCTGACGGAAAAGTTTCATTGCTTCATCAGCAGTTTTTGCGACTCGACGGTATCCGCCAAAACGGGCGGTCTGCCACCCTGAAAGGCAACCAACGTGGCCAAAAACGGCAATATGATTGTCGGTCATCGCCTTTAAGACTTCATTGGTAACACCCATCGGCAAAACACAGTCGGCGCCATCAGCTAAAATTTCCGAGGCTTCTTTCACAGCTGTAACCGGATCACCATATTGCTGCGTCTGCATAACGGCGTTTAGACAGATGTTTGGTGCCGATTTACGCTGCAGTCTCGTCCACCACTTGATGTTTTCGGCTCTCATGGCAGAGTTTTCACCAGGTACGGTATATCGGACAATGTCAACACCGCCTTTTTCACAAAGCATCGTAAAAATCGGATCGAGATAAGCAGTTCCGACCATCGAAATCAGTTTACCCTCTTCTTTCATTTTTTGAAGGTGCCATACGGTTTTACGGCCCTGGTTAACAGCAGTCATAGCGATATTTGATTTTTTTTCTGACATAATAAATTCTCCTTAAAATTAATATTTTTATATTTAACGTTTACATTGAATTTGGATAGACAGTAAGGAAATAACGGTACCGATAATGCTTTAATATCTCCAGTTTTTGACAAACAGACTAGCCTTTTTACTTCGGCCGTGGTATCGCAAACTGGTCTATTATTTAATCGTTGTTGACACCAAAAATTTCAATGACATTGCCAAAGGGATCTTCAATAAAGACAATATCACGTTTGCCGTCGGCTAATTGCCGGGTCGAGAAATCGGAATATTGTTTACCGCCATTTTCCTCAATTTTAGCAAGCAAAGCTTTCGCATCGGTTGTGGCGATGCCAAAATGAAAAACGCCTAAACGTCGATATTCGAGTGGACATTTTCCAGGATAGTTTCCTTCAAATTCCAGAAATTCAACTTCAATGCCGTTTTCTGCAGTCATACTGGCTAGGCGAAACGATCCCCAGTCGTCACCATAGATGGTGTCGGTGAAATCGGTCATTGGCGGTGTCCGCTTGACTGGCATTGGTCCAAATAATAGTTTCCAGCCAAAGACCTCTTTGTAAAAATCGATAGCCTTGTCGATGTCGGCGACTGAAATCCCTAAATGATTAAACGATACGGGCTGACTCATGTGTTTACACTCCTTAAGATTAAATTTGGGGTTGCCCCCTTGCGGTAACTCAATCTTAGCAGACTTATTTTCGACATAAAATAATCAGAACTAATAATCTTCAGCCGATGATCGACTAAAGATTATTAGTTCTGATTATTTCTGGGGTTAACTGATTGGGTGTATACTCGAACTTGTCAGAGCGAACTTTCAGACTTGAGTAAATAGTTTAGGCGAATGATCAGCTCCTGTCGATTTTTGACATCCAGTTTCTGATGAATATTGGCAATATGCTTGTAAATAGTATTGAGACTGACGTGAAGCTTATCACCGATATTTTTGGGAGTTGTCCCCTGCATTAGCAATTTTGCCACTTCCAGTTCTCGGTCAGTTAAATTGGCTGTGATTCTTTCATTGCAGATACTGGGTATCTCGACAAAAAAATTTTTGTGCAGATTGTTTAGATGCGTGTAGAGCAGCTGCATACTCTCGATATCAAAAGCAGAATAAGGCATATCCCTGGTGCGATCGAGCATAAACATGGCTTTTACGGTATTGGTGGTATCACGAAGACAAAATGCAAACGTATGCATAATGCTTTGCGGTCGAATGTAATTATCCAGAAATTCGGAAGTCTGCTCCTTCGTCCAGTCGCGGATGTTAACAACAGTTTTGGGTTCATTGGGAAGTTTTTTAAGCCGTGTCGTGTTGATGCCATATCGTCCCTCGTTAATTGTCGCATAATATTCAAAGTATTCGATGACCCACTTTTCATCGACGCCAATTAAAAACTCGTCGTAAATTTGGCCATTGTCATCAAAAAAGTAAAGTCTGGCTTTGTCGAAAGCGATAAGCCTGCCGACATTCAACATAATCGACTTGCAGAATTTTTTATACTCATGAATTGAACCACAATTGAGCATAACCTGATTGACATCTTCCCACTGAATCATTATATCACCTCATAAGTAAGAATTTGACATTTAGTCTATTAGCAAAATATGTGAATGTCAAGCGTTAATTTTGTTTTATCGTAAAAATTTATATATTACAAAGGAGTTTTTTTATGAAAGCAGCTAATTACAAAGCAGCAATTTATCGTGGTATTGGAAAAGTTGAAGTTGGTGAAATGCCTTACCCCCAATGTGGTGACGATGATGTAATCGTTAAAAACCTGGCCGGTGGGATTTGCGGTTCTGACACCTTGGCTTACAGTGAGGGTGGCGACGCCCACTATGTCTGGAAGGATCACGAATTTGGCCATGAGATGGTGAGTGAAGTGGTGGAAGTGGGGAAAAACGTGACTGATGTTAAACTAGGCGACTATGTTTGGCCGCACCTTGGCTACGCCCATCGTGACCGTAAACGGATGGCTACAGTCGGGGCCTTTTCGGAGTACATCAAAATCGTCGGCTACGAGGAAGGGTTCTCCGCTTTTATGCTGGATAAGAGTTTATCACTAGATGAACTTGTCCTCGTCGAACCATTCATCATCGGCACCCGGGGAGCTTTATCGACAAACCCTGGCTCGGGTAAAACGGCAGTCGTTTTTGGAGCCGGAATGATTGGTCTTTCCTGCGCGATAATGCTTCAGTACTATGGCTGCGACAAGGTGATGGTTGTTGATTTTGTCGACTACCGGCTTGAAAACGCAAAAGCATTCGGTCTATTGACTTGCAACCCCAAAACTGAAAATTTAAAAGAACGGTGTATTGCAGAATTTGGTTCAGCCATGAAATATGGTGGCGAAGGGTGTCTTGCTTCCGCTTATGTTGATTGTGTCGGAGCTCAAGGCGTTGTTGACAACTTTATTGATCTTTCTGGACCAGGTGCCCAACTTTCGGTTGTGGGTGTCCACCACAAGCCGGTGACTCTGGATTTTGTCTCCGTTTGCTACAATCAGTTAAAAATTGGCGGTTGCGGCACCACACCGGCCGGTGATGCGATTAAAGACATTCTGGAAATGATGAAGACGACCGAATATGATATATCCAAATTGATTTCTCACAAATTTAACATCGATCAAATCGAAGAAGCGCTTAAAAAAGCCGGGACTCCGACCGATGCACAAAAAGTTGTGATTACCTTTTAGGCAGAACACGGTTCTCGGAAGACACAAATCAAGTCCGAAATAACGCGTATTGGCGATTAAAGCGGATACACGCAGGCTCAAGATTAACGATGGCTATTATTGATAATTGCCTGCACAGACTGAAGAAAAAGGTCAGTAAAATCTGGCCTTTTTTTGTGTTAGACGAAAAAAGTGTTTAACAAAAGTTTAACCAAACATTAACTTTGGGGAACATTTGCAGCGTAATATGATGGTATCAACAGAAACGAAAAGCGATCGATTAAGGAGAAACGTAATGAGCGAAATGAGAACAAATGAAAACAAACTGGTGATGAACGAGTATTTAGAGGTCAGCGTCAAATCTGATCTGGTACAGCTTTGCAGTGGCTGCTACCACGCTCTGGGCTGGACAATTGTCAATTCCAGTTCTGGGATTGAGTCAGTAAAACTAAAACTGCAGCGAGATCGAAAAATTAAAAACCGGGTGGCACTCTGCGATCTCCAGCGAAAGTGCGAAGATGCCTTTATCAACATTGAAAAGCTGGAACGTTCCAAAAACACCAAAGCGATGGCGCTAGCCCTGGGAGCGGGGATTGCTGGGACAGTGTTTTTGGCCGGCGCAACCTTTGCCTACCTGGCTGCTATGATTCCGCTGTGTGTTGTCCTGGCAATTCCAGGATTTATCGGTTGGGGGCTACCCTATTTCCTTTATAAAAGAAATATCAAGAAAAGTACTGACCGCGTGAATCCGATGATTGAAAGCAATTACGATGTGATTTACGAAGCCTGTGAAAAGGCCAGCCAGTTATTAGTTTAAGATAAATTCAGGAGGTGAGAAAGAAAATGAAAAAAGGTATTTTTGCGGTAATTGCCGTCGGGTTAGCATGTGCAGCCGGTGTTTTAGCATTATTAAAACTGAACGAACAAGATAGATACTAATCAATTAAGACAGATTGATCGGGACACAGAAAGGAAAACAACAATGAACATCAAAGAAAAAGCAAAAGGTTTTGTATTAGAAAAGGCAATGAGTTATGTATCCGGTAATCCGGAGGAAAATATTCCCAAACTGTTAAGCTGGTTAGATGGATTTGATAAAGAAGACAACTGGAAGAGTCAACGGGAGGTGTTTCACACGATTGTGGATGATCCCGAAAATGTCTGGTACCAGTATGTCATGAATCTTTATCGCGACATCGACACCGAGGTATTGCAGATGACCTTCCGCAATTTTTTAATCAATGCCGGGATGATCGGCTACCCGAAACAGCGAAAAATGGAAGAAAAACTGGATTGCAATGTTCCCTGGGCAATCTTGATGGATCCGACATCGGCCTGTAATTTACAATGCACCGGATGTTGGGCCGCCGAGTACGGGAATAAACTGAATATGTCCTATGAAGAATTGGACAGCATCATCAATCAGGCCAATGAACTGGGAACCTATTTCTTTCTGTATTCTGGCGGCGAACCGCTGGTGCGTAAAGCCGATTTAATCAGACTCTGTGAAGCACATCCGGATTGTCAGTTTACCGCATTCACTAACGGTACCCTGATTGATGAAGCCTTTGCCGAGGAAATGCTGCGGGTTAAAAACTTTATTCCGGCCATCAGCGTAGAAGGTTTTGAAGCCGATACGGATTTCCGGCGTGGCGAGGGAACTTTTAAAAAGGTGGAAAACGCCATGGAAATTTTAAAAGCAAAGAAACTGCCCTTTGGCATTTCCTGCTGCTACACCAGTAAAAATGTTGAGATGATCGGTTCGGAAGCATATTTTGATCAGATGATTGACTGGGGCGCAAAATTCTGCTGGTTCTTTACCTATATGCCCGTGGGAAAAGAAGCCGTGCCGGAACTGATGGTAAGTGCTGAACAGCGAGCGTTCATGTATGATCAGGTTCGTCAATTCCGAGCGACCAAACCGTTGTTTACCCTGGATTTCTGGAACGATGGCGAATATGCAGAGGGCTGTTTGGCTGGCGGCAGACGATATCTGCATATCAATGCCAATGGCGATATGGAACCCTGCGCCTTTATTCACTACTCGGATTCTAATATTCGGGAAAAGACCTTATTGGAAGCCTTGCAGTCGCCGTTGTTCATGGAATACCGCAAAGGCCAGCCCTTCAACGAAAATCATTTAAGACCCTGTCCGCTGCTGGATAATCCCGGAGCGTTAGCACAAGCAGTAGACCGCTCAGGCGCCCATTCCACCGATTTGGAAAACCCGGAGAACGTCCATGATTTGACTGCGAAATGTCAGGAACCAGCAAAAAACTGGGCACCGGTTGCTGATGCGATTTGGAAACAGGCTGGCAAGTGCGGCACTTGCGAGAATTGCAGATAGAATTTAAGATCAAATCATCAAATTATAGAAGGCGATGAGATTCTAAAATATATTGCCGCCCATCTTAAAAACAGTTTGCGGAAAGAAGCTATCGTTATCAGATGGGCGGCGAAGAGTTTGTGGTGATATTGCCAGAATGCAGTCTGGATCAAGCTTATGACATTGCTCAAAGAATGAGAAAAGAGATCGCAGCATCGGATAACGGCGTCTGCAAGTTGACGGTATCTATCGGTGTCGCAGAATGTTCAGGTGGAGATTGTATAGAGACAATTAATAAGGCTGATAAAGTTCTATATGAGGCAAAACGCGAAGGTAGAAATAAAGTGAAACGATATGGAACATCATGATCACTTACGCCCTTATATACACATTCTTTTTTAATTTGAACAATGGCTAGAGTTACTAATATTTAATACATAATTTTACTAATTGCTTATTAAATTTCATTTTGATATATTATAGGCGCATCAAACCTGAAAAGGATATAACATTAGTGCGAACAAATTTATGTTCATGTTACAAATGGAGACTTTTCATCTGAAACGTTTGGGGCGGGTGTGTAAATAATAATGAGAAATGACCCGAAAATAAGAAGGATTCATATTATATCAATTGAAAAAAGCAACAACGAAGTGGAAGCCACTAGAATTGATGTAATTTCATCAAAACACAAAAATAATGTAGAAAACAGGAGGTTTGATTATGTCAGAACGTTTATTAGGAAAAGCTGCAGTTGTTACCGGTGCGGCTTCTGGTATGGGCAAAGCTATTGCGATTGCCTATTTAAAAGAAGGTGCGAATGTTGTCGCAGCAGATTTCAACGAAGTCGGTTTGGAGGACTTGGCAAATGAAGTATCCGAACTTGGACTGATCACGCAGTTCAAATTAGTAAAATGCGATATTACCAATGATGATGATTGTGCAAACGCTGTGAAGGTATGCGTGGATACCTTCGGTACTTGTAATATATTGTCCAGCAATGCGGGCATTTCGGATGATTTTTCATTGGTAGAAGAGCTTACCAATGAACATTGGGATCGTTTGATCAGTGTGAATCTAACAGGGCAGATGAAGATGAGCCGGGCAGCACTGCAGTATTTTGTTGCAAATGAAATCAGGGCTTCTATTGTCATGATTACATCTAACGCTGCATTTGAAAGTGCAACTGGTGGTCCGGCATATAGTGCCTCAAAAGCGGGCGCAAATGCACTGATGAAATCCATCGCTTTTGAGTATGGCCGTAAGGGCATCCGATGCAATTCAATTTGCCCCGGACCAGTGATGACGAATATTGCTAATTCAGTCACACGCAGTGAAGCCGGCGTTGCTGCCCATCTCGCAACCGGGTACAATGCACATTGCCGTGAATGGACTTGCAAACCCATCGCCATGGCGGATGATATCGCTCCATTATCGGTATATCTGGCAAGCGATGAAGCAAGCTTTGTAAACTCGGCTTCTATCATTATTGACGGCGGTGTATGTCTAGGTTAATTTCGATCATTTTTGATTTTTCAGCCTGAATTTAAACAAACTGAGCTTTGTTTTGAATTCAGGCTGAATTTTATGAAATGTCAGGACATAGGGTAGTTTAAATTTTGGATCTAAAAAACTTCAATTAGCTTTACAAAAGAATAGTAGTCATGTACAATAATCGTGTATATACACTAAAATAACAGGTGAACACATGAAAACAGAAAACCAAAAGAGAAAATCGTCAGTCTGCAATTGCCTCAATTTGCGGCGGGCCTCCCTGGCGATAACCGAAATTTATGACCATTACCTGGTACCCTGCCAGCTCAGTGTCAGTCAATTTTCAATTTTAAAGCACATTATTGCTATGGAACCAGCGAGTGTCAGTGAGTTGGCCGCTGAAATCCGGCTAGATCGGACCACCTTGGTTCGTAATTTAAAGCCCCTTGAACAGCAGGGATTGATCCATGATATTGCCCAGTCGGGAACCCGAAACCGGCAGCTCTGTTTGACGGCAGCGGGCCGAGAAAAAATCGAACAAGCCGATGCTTACTGGGAACTGGCCCAGAAGCAGATCGAAACACAGCTCGGACAGGAAGACACAAAAACTCTCCAAGCCCTATTATTAAAAATTGAGGTCTTAATGCCTTAATTTTTTTAGCTATATCGTGTAGATACACTAAAGAAAGTGAGAAAGCGTATAATATGAAAGAGATGACTAGAACAAAAGGTTTGATATGTCGGAGAAAATTCGTGTGGCAATTGCAGTCAAAAGGTGAACAGCGATGAATAAACAAACGGAAATCGAAAAGGAATTGGCTCAACTGCCGATTCTGGAATATGTATTTTTTAAACCCGAAGAGATTGTTTTTTCCAAAGAAGTTCGGGATCTCTGTCAAGGCAATAGCTGCGGCATGTACAATAGCACCTGGGCCTGTCCCCCAGCAGTGGGCAGTGTTGAGAGCTGTATAGAAAAATGTCAGGTTTATGATAAGGCAATGCTTTTTACCACCGCTACCGAAGTGGCCAATAGTTTTGATATGAAAGGGTGGCTGCGGGCCCGGGTGGAACATGAGGCATTAACCGATCAGGTAGCCGATGTTTTCCGGCGCTTTGACGAGAATGCCTTAATTCTATCCACCGAAGGATGCACAGTTTGTAAAAAATGCACCTACCCCGATGCGCCCTGCCGGTTCCCCGATCGGATGTATCCGGCCACCGAAGGCTACGGCATTATGGTGATGCAGATGGCTCCGGCTTTAAATATCAACTACAATAATGGCGCCAATACCGTCACCTATTTCAGCATGGTACTGTTTAATGAATAAGCGATACTCGATGACCAGCTCATATGATGTTATTTACGAAGCGCTGTTGCCCAAATTGGCTGAGTGTAACCTGGCGGAAAGTGCCGCTCGTTTTGGTTTAAACATTGATGTCAAGGGACAGATAATTATCAATTTTTTAAAACGTGATTATCACGTTACCAATACCGGCGTAATACCAGTTGATGGGAAACCGGTCAATATTAATAACCGGTCCATTCTGATCCATTATGTGCTGTCCCAGGGCACTGGCGATCCGGTTTATTCGTTCAAACCCCTTTTTCGGATGACGACAATTTTTTCAAGTGGCGACACCGGAAAAGTCAGCATGATGGATGCACCTTTGATTAAAATATTTGGAAATAATGTCAATGAATTGGACGAAGCCATCATAAAATTGGGCGGAAAACCGGAGCTTTCCAAAGAACCTTATAGTCGCTGCTGGCTAGTGGAAGTGCTGCCCAAAATACCGGTTAAGATTATTTTTCGGGAAGCTGATGAGGATTTCCCAGTTGAGATTCAAACTCAATTTGATGAAAGCGCTCCGGAATTTCTGGAGTTTGAATGTCTGGCTTTTTTATGTGGCTGTATTGTCAGAGCACTGATTAAAACGGCAGAATATGGAACTGTTGATGGATGGGAATAACAACTCGCCATCCATTTTAATTTTACGCCGAATTGTTCGGTGTTTTTTTGTACAAAAAATCAGGAAACCGGTCACTTTAACACGAACTTAACAAAATATTAACGTTAAGGAATAGTTGCAGCGTAATATGTGCTTATCAAAAGAAATTAAATAAGCATATTGATACAAAAAATTATTTGTAAGATAAGAAGGAGAACATGATGAAAGTACAAGGAAAAAATATTGTCGTAACCGGCGGCGGAAATGGTGTTGGCAGAGAGCTGGTGTTACAGCTGTTGAATAAGGGCGCGATGGTCGTAGCTGTTGATATTAATCCAGCAGCACTGGAAGAAACAGCGAAAATTGCCGGGAAAAATCCCCGACTGTTTACTGAAGTGGTCGATATTTCGAATAAAGAAGCAGTCTTTGCTTTTGCCAAGAATGCCATTGAAAAGTATGGAATGATCGATGGGATCATTAATAATGCCGGCATCATTCAGCCCTTTATTCATCTGAATGAATTGGAAATGGATCGAATTGAACGGGTTATGAATATCAATTTTTACGGTACCCTCTATATGGTCAAAGCATTTTTGCCATATTTGCTGAAATGTCCGGAGGCACACATTGTTAATGTTTCCAGTATGGGGGGCTTTTTACCGGTACCGGGCCAAAGTGTTTATGGAGCTTCCAAAGCGGCAGTCAAACTGCTGAGCGAAGGATTGTCATCAGAATTAAAAGACACCAATGTCAATGTATCAGTCGTTATTCCTGGTGGTATTGCGACCGATATCAAGAAGAATTCCAATATTTCCCATCAGACGGCTAGCGATAGTAATAAAGCGAACAAAGTGTTAACGCCTGAAAAAGCAGCGGAATTGATCATCAAGACCATGGAGAAGAAAAAGCTGCGATCCTATATCGGGAAAGACTGTAACTTGATGAATGTATTTTATAAAATCAGCTCTGGCTTGGCAATGGGGATGATTAATCGAGTGATGGCGGCAAATACGCATTAAGACCATCTAGACATTCAACGGGATTGATTGGACCACAATGAAGTACTAACGCTTTTGAAAAGATTGCCGATATTTATAGCAGCAGATGATATTAAAATAATGGTGTTTATTGATTTTTGATGATAAACTGAAGTGGTTAAAATATCGAAAGATTTACAGGAGAAAAAGGATGGATCAGAATAAAAGTCTTTTTAAAAAGAAACTTGCAATCTTCATTTCAATAGTGGTATCCCTTTTTCTCCTGACGGTTTTTTTGCTGATCATTGGTATGTTTATGAATAACATGAAACAGCAGGAGATGTTAAAAACAACCGATAAATTTATAAATTTTAAAAGTCAGGTAGAACATTTGGTTTTCACAAACAAAACCCTGGTTCAGGGATTTGAGGCTTATGTCCTGATGAATCCCGCGCTGGATGAATCAGAAGCCTACTCTTATCTAAATAATCTCTTATCTAAAAATGAAAATCAAATCAGGAACATTGGCGTCTGTCAGGATACAACCATCATCTGGAATTATCCCAAAGAAGGAAATACCGCGGCAATCGGAGTTGACCTGGCGAAGGTTGACAGTCAGAAAGAGCTGGTGCTTAAGGTTAAGAATGAACAAGTGCCAATCTTGCAGGGGCCGGTAGAGCTGGTTCAGGGCGGGACCGGTTTTATTATCCGTATTCCCATCGTCAGAAAGGATACTGGTTATTGGGGACAGATCAGCATCGTTCTTAAAGGGGATAATATTATTGAAGAGATTAATGCCTATGCTGAAGCCGCCGGATTAAATGTCGCCATCTTCAATGATCAGAACAAAACGGTTCCTTTTTTTGGTTCCATGAGTGTAGTTGGCGAATCACCATTAACTTTTGATGTCGATCCGGACTTTATTGACTGGAAGGTGGCAGTATCTCCCAAAGAAGGGTGCGAAAATAATCAGTTTATTTTTTGGGGTGCCACTATTTTAGCCGTTTTAATTGCCGCCGGAGCGGGTCTGTTAACATTCAGAGCCCTGAAAACAAATTATCAATTACGGATTATGTCCAGTCACGATTCCCTAACGGGCCTTTTTAACCGCCATTATTTAAATGAATACCAGAACATGGTTCTGGCCGCGGCCAAAAGAAATAATCGACGGGTCGGGTTTATGAGTATGGACTTGAATCATTTCAAGAATATCAATGACACCTATGGACATAACGTTGGGGATTTGGTCCTTGCTGAAACAGGCCGGGTTTTATTTGAAAGTACCAGGATCGGCGAGGCGGTATTTCGACTGGGCGGCGATGAATTTTTGATCATCATGCCGGATATAGAAGACCGAATTGCGCTTTTGGAGGCCCGGGAACGGCTTGCAGACAGTTTTAAAAGTGAATTTCATCTGGCCGACTATCCCGCTAAAATTGCGGTGAGTATTGGTACAGCATTGTTTCCGGAAGATGGCAATAATATTGATGCCTTGCTACAGATTGCTGACGAAGAAATGTACGCGGATAAAAGGAAACAGAAAATGAAGCAAACAGAAAATCGATCGGAGCAGCCATCGGGATGACTTGTCAACGGGGAAGTATTATGATAATATGAATAGCTCGTACTTCAGTAAAAACCAATTATGAATGGAGAATAATAAAATGGAACAATTGCCTAATTGCCCGAAATGCAATTCAGAATATACCTATGAAGACGGAGAACTGCTGATCTGCCCAGAATGCGCTCATGAGTGGACCGTTGATGCAACAAACGAAAACGGCGGCGATGAAAAGATCGTCAAAGATTCAAATGGAAATGTTTTAGCAAGTGGAGATACGGTCATCTTAATCAAAGACCTGAAAGTTAAAGGCAGTTCCCAGGATTTGAAAAAGGGCACCAAAGTCAAAAACATCCGGCTGGTTGATGGCGATCATAATATCGACTGTAAAATTGATGGCTTTGGCGCGATGTCCTTAAAATCGGAGTTTGTTAAAAAGGCATAAAGCCTGAATTCAATAGCGGCAGAATAATGACTGATTCGCTGAGAAGATAGAAAACTCAATAATAAATAAACGAATAACCCCTTGATTTTCACAGCAGAAAATCAAGGGGTTATTTTTTTGAAAACGACGATCATCAAAAATGCATTGACTTGGAGCTAACTCCAGATGATAAGCTAAATATATAAATCTCTCAAACTTTTATCAGAACAGAAAAAGGCTTTTCTTCTGATAAAAGTTTGCTCATTTTTGAATTTGAAAATTGAACGAAAAGTTGAAGCAGAAAAGAAAGGCGATAATTAAAATTGGAGAAAACAGCAGTATTAAAGGTTAAAAAGTCAGAATTGGGTCAGCGTTTATTTACAAACCGGGATTTGCACAGGTTATTTATTCCATTAGTCATTGAGCAGTTTTTAGAATATTCGGTGGGTCTGACCGCTTCTATTCTGGTGGCCCATGTGGGCGAGGCCGCGGTATCCGGGGTATCCCTGGTGGAATTCGTGATGGCATTACTAATCAGTGTCTTTGCCGCAATAGCAACCGGTGGGGCTGTTATTGCCGGGCAGTATTTGGGAAATAAGCAGGAAAAAGCAGCCAACAAGGCGGCTAATCAGCTGGTGTGGTTTACCGGAGTCACCTCGGTTATCATCATGGTGTTGATCTATCTGTTTCGAACCGCTATTTTACATGGTTTATTTGGACAGATATCAGACGAAGTTTATGGCCACGCCAATACCTATTTACTCATTGTCTCCGCTTCGATTCCTTTTCTGGGTTTGTACAATGCAATAGCGGCGATCTTCCGAACGATGGGAAATTCTAAACTACCGATGAAAATTATGCTGGTTATGAATATGGTCAATGTGGCGATTACAGCGTTACTGATCTTTGGCGTCCATCTGGGAACCGCCGGCGTTGCCATTCCGACGCTGGTTTCCCGGGCGGGGGCAGCGCTGCTGATTATTGGGTTTGCCTTTAATCAGAAAAATATTCTCTATCTGGAGAAAACCCTCCGATTCAAATTCGATGGGTCGATGATCAACCGGATTCTTAAAATCGGGGTTCCATCGGGATTTGAAAATGGGATGTTTTATTTTGGTCGGCTGATTATCTTAAGTCTGGTTTCCACCTTTGGGACAGCTGCCATTGCCGCAAATTCGGTGGGCGGAACCATTATTATGTTTGAGGTGCTGCCTGGCATGGCGGTAGGTCTTGGCTTGACGGTCGTTATATCCCGTTGTGTCGGATCCGGTGATTATGAACAGGCCCGATATTATACCAGAAAAATCACCGGAGCACTCTACGTGGCTCAGATCATCAGTTCAGCCATTGTGATTCTGCTGCTTCCTGCGATTTTAAATATTTATGCCCTTTCGCCAGAAGCGACGCAATGGACAACCGAAATTGTCTGGGGCCACGCCATCATGATGATCCTGATCTGGCCGCTGGCCTATACCCTGCCAGTTACCTTTCGGGCTGCTGGCGACGCCAAGTTTCCGATGATCGTCAGCATTTTCTGCATGATCTTCTGCCGAATCTTTTTAGCCTATGTGTTTGGTGTTTATCTCAATATGGGCATGATCGGTACATGGATAGCCATGTTTGTGGATTGGATCGTCAAGGCTATCATTTTTGTCTGGCGGTATTTTTCCGGAAAGTGGACAGAATACCGGGCAATTTAAAAAAAGTCTTGACTTGGAGTCCACTCCAGATGGTAAGGTGGAGTAAGAAAAAAATGACGGATAAAGTCACAAGGAGAAAATAGATATGACACAGAAAAAATTAGGATTTGGATTTATGCGTTTGCCGGTCACCAATCAGGAAGACCCCACCAGTGTGGATATGGACCAGCTCAACAAAATGGTTGATACCTTTTTAGAAAGAGGCTTTACCTATTTTGACACCGCCTATATGTATCACAACTTTAAAAGTGAAATTGCTTTAAGAGAAGCGCTGGTTAAACGCCACCCCCGGGATTCATTTACGGTGGCCACCAAACTGCCCACCATGTTTTTAAAAACAAAAGAAGATCAGGAACGCATTTTCAACGAGCAACTGGAAAAATGCGGGGTTGATTATTTTGACTACTACCTGCTTCATAATCTTGGCGTTACCCATTATGAAATTGCCAAAAATATGGACAGTTTTGCCTTTATTCAGCAGAAAAAAGCGGCCGGAAAAATTAGAAACATTGGCTTTTCCTACCATGATCATGCCGATTTATTGGATGAAATTCTAACTGCCCATCCGGAAGTAGATTTTGTCCAGCTGCAGTTAAATTATATGGATTGGTATAATGACAGTATCCAGTCCGCAAAATGCTACGATGTTGCCACCAAACACGGCAAAAAGGTGATTGTCATGGAACCCATCAAAGGCGGAACCTTGGCGGCCGTTCCCGCCAAAGCGAAAGCAGCATTAAATAGCCTATCATCCTGATATGTCCGTTGCCTCCTGGGCGGTTCGCTATGCAGCTAGCCTGGATAACGTGATGATGGTTCTCAGTGGCATGTCCAGTATCGAGCAGTTGCTCGATAACACCGGCTACATGGAGAATTTTAAGCCTTTTATTAAAGCTGAATATGATATTATCGATAACGTCATCAACATCATCAATGAGGCCATCGCCATTCCCTGTACGGCTTGCCAGTATTGTGTCGACGGATGCCCGAAAAACATCGCCATTCCCAAGTACTTTGCGCTTTATAATGCCGAAAAACAGTCAGTACCGCAGCTATTTTCAGCGCAACGGGTTTATTACGATAATTATATCAAAACCTATGGCAAGGCTTCAGACTGCATCGAATGTGGAAAATGCGAAACGAGCTGTCCCCAGCACATTGAGATCATCAAGGGACTGAAAGATGTGGCCGAAGTATTTGAAGCCCCATTGAATTTCTAATATAAAAAATTAACCGAGGTGAATTTCCATGACCATTACCGAAGTCAGTAAAAAATATGATATTTCACAGGATACCCTGCGTTATTATGAGCGGATCGGCTTAATCCCGGCAGTCAATCGAACCAAGGGCGGGATGCGCGACTATAGCGAAGAATCCTGCGGTTGGATTGAGCTGGCAAAATGCATGCGTTTGGCCGGGATTCCCATCGAAGCCTTGATTGAATACTGTGCTCTGGCCCAGCAGGGGGATCAGACCATCACCGCCAGAAAAGAGCTGCTCGTTGAGGAACGGACAAAACTGCTGGAAAAAATGGAAGACATGAAAAAGACCCTCGACAAACTTAATTACAAAATTGACATCTACGAAAAAGCTGAAGTGTCCGGGGTTTTATCCTGGGAAAAATAGCATCAGCGTTTAACTGAAGCACACGAATGCATTCAAAATATCCGTACCTAAAGCGTATGGAGATTTTTTTGAAAAAATGTAAAAATAAACTAATAAAAAATATTGACTTGGAGTAAAGTCCAGATGGTAGTATAGTAATAGTAGATAAATAATCCATTATAAATTAATTTGACTAAACAGTCGGTCACCGATTGTTTAAATCTAAAATTAGGGAGACTAAAGATGTTGTATCGAAAATTCGGAAAAACAAATGAAGAGGTTTCGGTTCTGGGGTTTGGTTGCATGCGTTTGCCGGTTATCGATGGGGTTCAATCCAATATCGATGATGAAAAAGCCATTGAGATGTTAAGATATGCCATTGATCATGGCGTGAACTATATCGATACCGCCTATCCTTATCATGGCACCGGTTTTGATAAAGGTGGCGCGAGCGAACTTTTTGTGGCCCGGGCCTTAAAAGATGGCTATCGCGAACGGGTTAAAATCGCCACCAAGCTGCCGTCATGGCTGATTCAGTCCCGGGCGGATATGGAGCGATTATTGGATGAACAGTTGAAACGGCTGGAAACCGATACCATTGATTTTTATCTGCTGCATGGACTCAACCGAGGTTTCTGGCAGAATCTGAAAAATCTGGGAGCTCTTGAATTTCTGGATCAGGCCATCAAAGACGGTAAAATCAAACATGCCGGTTTTTCGTTTCATGATGACTTTGATTTATTTGTCGAAATTGTCGATGCTTATGATTGGTCTTTTTGTCAAATCCAATACAATTATCTGGACGAAAACTATCAGGCCGGTAAAAAAGGTCTGGAATATGCGGCCGCCAAAGGAATGGGAATCACCATTATGGAACCCATCAGAGGCGGGTCTCTGGTTGATAAGTTACCCCAGGAAGTTTTAGCCGCCTGGGAGAATGCACCAATCAAAAGAACCCCGGCACAATGGGCACTGCGATGGGTCATGAATCATCCTGAGGTTTCCGTGGTGCTTAGTGGCATGACGACGATGGAGCAGGTGGTCGATAATATCAATACCGCCAATGCAGGGGCCGCCAATTCATTAACCAATGAAGAACTGGCGTTAGTGGATTTTGCCAAGAAAACAATAACAGAAAAGATGAAGGTCAACTGTACAAATTGCCGGTATTGTATGCCATGTCCATCCGGGGTTGATATTCCGGGACATTTCGCTCTTTATAATAACGCCTATCTATTTGATGCACTACCAAGAGCCAAAGGTCTATATGTGACGATGTTTCCGCAAGATGCTAAAGCCTCGAATTGCGTTGAATGTGGGAAATGTGAAGAACATTGTCCTCAGAACATCGCCATTATTGAGGAATTGAAAAATGTCAGAGCGGCCTTGGAATAAAGTTGACGCTATAAAATCTCCGTACCTTAAAGGTGCGGAGATTTTTTTAAGAAAAGAATAAAGGGGATTGACTTGGAGTGAACTCCAGATGATACAGTTAGTAATATCAATGCGATACACGCGTAAAACCAGAGGTGAAAATGGAAACACAGGAAATATTAAAAAAAGTAAAAGCGGGAGAGATCTCTGTGGAAGAAGCAGAGCTTTTTTTTCGCCGGCAGCCCTTTGAAGAAATGGGTTATGCCAAATTGGATACTCATCGAAAGATGCGATCCGGCTTTGCCGAGGTGATCTTCTGTAGCGGTAAGGCAGATGCCCATTTGCTGAATATATTTGGAAAGCTTTATGAACAAGATGGAGAGGTGATGGGAACTCGGGCCTCACACCATCAATATGAAATGATCAAGGCAGCCTATCCGGAAGTTGTTTACGATGAAATCTCCCGGATTATCAAAATCGAAAAACCGGGCAAGCAACGGGTCGGAAAAATTGCTGTCTGCTCGGCGGGTACCGCCGATATCCCAGTGGCCGAAGAGGCCGCCCAGACGGCTGAGTATTTTGGCTCTCATGTGGAACGACTTTACGATGTCGGTGTTGCCGGGATTCACCGGATTCTTTCCCAATTGGATGTGATCCAGAGTGCCAATTGCGTGATTGCGGTGGCCGGGATGGAAGGTGCTCTGGCCAGCGTTATTGGCGGGCTGGTGGACAAGCCGGTGATCGGGGTGCCCACCTCTGTTGGCTATGGTGCCAGCCTGGGTGGTATTTCGGCGCTACTGACAATGATCAACTCCTGTGCCAATGGGATCTCGGTGGTTAACATCGACAATGGCTATGGCGCTGGTTATACCGCCACCCAGATTAACCGCTTGGGGGTGCGATCATGAACCGGACCTTATACCTGGAATGTTATTCCGGCATCAGTGGTGATATGACGGTGGCGGCGCTGCTCGATCTGGGCGCTGATCAGCAAGTGCTGGAAAGTGCTCTTAAAAGCCTACCCATTAGTGGCTTTGATATTGCTATCAGCCGGGTGAAAAAGGCTGGGCTGGATGTCTGTGATTTTCAGGTTATTCTGGATCACGACAACCATGATCACGATATGGCCTATCTGCATGGTGAGCATCACCTTCCTCACAGCGATGGACATGGTCACGCCCATGATTCGAAGACGGTACATCATCATCCACATCAAGTTAAAAAGACTCATGCCCATGATCATCGGGGTCTGCCCGATATTGTCGGAATCATCAACCAGGCTCAGATCACCAATCATGCCAAGGCATTGGCCATCCAGATCTTTTCGATTATTGCCGATGCCGAAGCCAAAGCCCATGGGGTAGACCGGGAGCGGGTTCATTTTCACGAGGTGGGCGCGGTGGATTCGATTGTGGATATTGTGGCAGTGGCCGTTTGTCTGGACAATCTGGATGTTCGGGAGGTGATTGTCCCGGAAGTTTATGAAGGTCGGGGATTTGTCCGTTGTCAGCATGGCACCATCCCCATTCCCGTGCCGGCCGTGACCCATATCGCTGCCAGCCACCAGTTGAATCTGCATATAACCAGTACCGAAGGGGAGATGATTACCCCAACCGGGGCAGCCATTGTGGCAGCCATTAAAACCAGCGACCAGTTGCCGAAGCAGTTTACCATTGAAAAAACTGGTATCGGTGCCGGCAAACGAACCTACGACCGGCCCAGCCTGCTGCGGGCGATGCTGATCACCGATAAAACCCAAAAACAGGACGGCATTTATAAACTGGAAACCAACATTGATGACTGTGGCGGTGAAATTCTGGGTTTTGTCATGGAGCGGCTGTTTGAGGCCGGTGCCCGAGATGTCCATTATAGCCCGGTTTATATGAAAAAGAATCGGCCCGCCTATCTGCTCAATGTGATCTGTACCAAAGCTGATATCGAAACCTTGGAGCAGATTATTTTTGAGGAAACCACTACCATCGGGATCCAGCGGATTCAAATGGAAAGTACCGGCTTAAAGCGGACTGTTAGAAGAATTAAAACCAGTTTGGGGGAAGCCCAGGTCAAGGTCTGTGAACTGGAATCGGGAAAACGGATTTATCCCGAATATGCCAGTGTGGTGGAGCTTTGTGAAAAACACCGGCTGGCTTATCAGGATGCCTACCACATCATCAAAAAAGAGTGCGAAGCGGCTGAAGGCATAAGAGACGGTGAACTCGTTGAACTCAATCGTTTTGAGTTGCCACTATCCTCGTGACTGAGAAAATAATAGGGATGATCAAATAACAAAGTTTGGGAGGATTAAAGAGAAAAATGGATATTAATAATTTTATGGAACAGTTGAATCGGGGAACGGTGGTTGAAGGTGGCTCGGAAGTGCATCGGATGATGCATGCCATCTCTCAGGAAGCACTGAAACTGACGACGGAGCTCAATGGCGGCTATCATCCGCCGGAAGAAATCCGGGAAATTTTTTCCCGCTTGACGGGCAAACCAGTAGATGAAAATTTTGGATTATTTCCGCCATTTTCTACCGATTGTGGTAAAAATATTCACGTCGGCAAAAATGTGTTTATCAATTCAGGTTGCTGTTTTCAGGATCAGGGTGGCATCTTTATTGGGGATGGGGTTCTCATTGGCCACAATGTGGTGCTGGCCACCCTCAACCACGATGTCGATCCGCAAAAACGCAGCGACATGTTTCCGGCGCCGATCCGAATTGGGAATAATGTCTGGATTGGTGCCCAGGCCACGGTGCTTCCCGGGGTTACCATTGATGACGGCGCCATTGTCGCGGCCGGAGCGGTGGTTACCAGAGATGTACCGGCTAATGTGATTGTCGGCGGAGTCCCGGCCAAGATCATTAAAAAGATTGAAGTTAATCATGAATAAATTGCGTATTAGCAAAAAAATATTGGAGGGAAAAATGATTTATCTGGATTTTAAAGACAAAAAAATATCGGCATTGGGTTTTGGGGGTATGCGTCTCCCCACTATTGGAGAAGGCTTTAGTGCCCCGGTCAATGAGCAAGAAGCGGCAAAGATGGTGGAGGTTGCCATCAAGAATGGCATCAATTATTTTGATACAGCCTATGGCTATCACGCCGGAGCATCCGAGCGGGTATTGGGACAGATTCTTAGCAACTATCCCCGGGACAGCTATTATTTGGCCAGCAAATTTCCCGGCTATGAAGTCAGAGAAAGCTGGGATCCCAAAGCCCAGTTTGAGGAACAGCTGGAAAAATGCGGGGTCGATTATTTTGACTTTTATCTGATCCATAATGTCTATGAGCGAAACATCGAGGTCTATTTTGACGAACGCTGGGGAATTGTTGAGTACCTGATTGAGCAGAAGAAAAACGGCCGGATCAAGCATCTGGGTTTTTCAACCCATGGATTGAAGCCAACCATTGAGCGTTTTATTGAACGCTATGGCGAGTACATGGAATTTTGTCAGATTCAGTTGAACTATCTGGATTGGAAATTACAGAAAACCAATGAAATCTATGAGATGTTGGTCGAAAAGAAGATTCCCATTTGGGTGATGGAACCGGTCCGAGGTGGGGCCCTGGCCAGTTTTGACGAGGAAAAAACGGCCACGCTCCGTGAATTGCGACCAGATGAAAGTACCGCAGCCTGGGCCTTCCGCTTTCTCCAGGGATTACCCGGTGTGGTAGTGACCTTGTCAGGGATGTCAACGTTGGAACAGGTGGAGGAAAACATCAAAACTTATAAAATATTTAAACCGCTGACCGCGCAGGAACAATCAGTAGTTGCGGAAATCAGAGATAGTATGCTGGCGATGCTGCCCTGTACGGCTTGTAAATATTGCTGTTCCGAGTGTCCCCAAGAATTGGATATTCCAACGCTGCTCCATCATTATAATGATCACAAATTCCAGCCGGGCTTTATTGCGCCAATGGCCATTGCCGGAATGGACGAGGAAAAACGTCCGGGTGCCTGCATTGAATGTGGCCAGTGTAAACAGGTCTGTCCCCAGAATATTGATATCCCCACAGCTTTGAAAGATTTTCAACAAATGCTGGATGCAGGTTCGGCCTGGGGTTGATATCAAGTGAATGGTTACTAAGCAAGAAAAACAGTATAAATATTTTCAGGAGGGTTTGGGCATGAGTAAAAAATTAGTGGCCTATTTTTCTGCCAGTGGCGTAACGGCAAAGGTTGCGAATAGCCTGGCAGAGGCGGTTAATGGAGAACTATATCAAATTAAACCGGCAGTTGTATATACACCGGCTGATTTAAACTGGATGGATAAAAAGAGTCGCAGTACACTGGAGATGAAAGATCCGACATCGCGGCCGGAACTTGCAGACAAAGAGGCAGAGGTGGAAAATTATGATGTTATTTTCATCGGATTTCCAATCTGGTGGTACGTTGCACCGCATATCATTAATGCTTTTCTGGAAGCCTATGACTTTTCAGATAAGACTATTGTGTTGTTTGCAACATCAGGCGGCAGCGGCTTTGGCAAGACCATTGAAAACTTGAACGACAGTATTTCAGCAACAACGATCATCACTGAAGGCGGGCTGCTTAACACAAGAATGTCAACGGAGGAGATGACCACATGGGCCAATCAACTGGGGGTGTAAAGATGGAAATAAATGAACTAAAAAAAGTATCGGAGTTCCCATTGGGTGAGGAGAACCTGGCCTTTGCCCCCTATTTTATCGGGAAGAGCTATTTAAGTCTGCTAAACGATCAGGAAGTGGGCATCTATAATGTTACCTTTGAACCGGGATGTCGCAATAACTGGCATATTCACCATGGTGCCGGGCAGATTCTGATCTGTGTTGGTGGCCACGGCTGGTATCAGGAAGAAGGTCAGGAACCACGGCTTTTAAAAAGCGGGGATGTGGTTTACATCGCCCCCGGACTCAAGCACTGGCATGGGGCCGTGAAAGACGAGGCCTTTGCTCATCTGTCATTGACCGTTTCGACGGAAGGTGTCAGCCATGAATGGCTGGAGCCGGTTACGGATGAAGTGTATAACAAACTAAAAATTTAAAAAATAAAATTCCCTTACAAAAGTTTTTAATTTCAGATATAATACAAGCATTGAAATTTTAGCGCGTATAATGGTTCAGCGTAAGATCAACTTTGGTCTTGCGCTTGTTTTTTTGCCTTGATTTCAAAAATTGAGTAAAGATGGCAGACTGAATACGGAAGATAGCTGAAAGGATAACAGAGCGCCAATTAATTATAATAAAGATAAAAAAGCAGTCACTAGTCTGTTTGTCAAAAAGAATGTGAGCAAATAAATATTCTCGCATTCTTCTTTAATTTGCGCAATGGCTAAAATTACTAATGTTTTATACGTAATTCTGGTAATTACTCCGCAAAACTCTTTTTGATATACTGTGCTCATGCAAATATGAAAAGGGTTACAAATTTTGTTGAACAAATTTTTGTTCATTTCAAAACAGTAATGATCCATTTAAATAGCTATCGAGTTATTTGTAAAAGATGGTGAGTAATGACCCAAATTTAAGGAGGAAGCATAGTATGTCAACAGAAAACAAAGAAGTCGAAATCAGCAAGGAAGAAAAACAAGGTGTTAAAGCGTCGAAGATGAAAAAGGGCCGTAAAACAATCGCCTATCTTCAGGAGAAAAAAGATAATGGTGAGAAGATCGTGCAGATGTGCCCAGCCGATCGTGATAAGTATTTCGTCATGGCCGCTGAAATGGCCGACTGTGACATCTGTCGTCTGACCACTCCCGGGGAAAACACCGAGATGCAAATTGCCAACGCGACCTGGCGAATTCGTGAAGTTCGTAGTGCTGCTCAGCTGATCCACATTAACTTCTATATGCAGACACCGACCTATTGTTCTAAAGAAGAGGCTTTAAAAAACGGTTCTTTGTACATGGCTAATGGTGCTGACTCGCTGCTCCCGATGGGCGTCAGTAACGAGACCTTGAAGTATATGGCGGATAATCATTTGGTTGTGTTTGGCCATGTTGGTGCGTTGTCCGGCTGGCAGACCAGTCGTCATGGTGGTTACAAGCGCCTGGGCAAAACTGCTGCTGATGCCATGGAGGTCTTTCGGATGGCCTATGAGTATCAGGAAAACGGCATGATGGGGATGACCATCGAGCTGACCCCCATCGAAGTGACCAACGCTATCGCCAAGAAACTGAGTGTACCGGTAGTGGCCATCTGTGCTGGTGGGGAAGCTGATGGTTCGGAAATGGTCGACTTCGACACCTTCAACATGATGCCGGCACCGGCCTTACATGCCAAGGCCTATGGCGATTTTTTCAAATGGGCAGCCACTGCATACAGTGGATGGGCCAACGATGTCCGGTCCGGCGTATATCCTGAAGATAAGCACGGCTTCCACATGGACGAAAAAGAACTCGACATATTCTTGAACCAGTTGGAACAACAGTACACCGTAAGATAGCCGGACCAAGATATTCGTCAAGAACATGATCAATTGTTTTATATTAAATGGTCTCCTGAGGTGTTCACGCAGAAACTGTGACCACCTCAGGAACCAATAGTCAAAACCATTTGGTCAATCTTTAGCCAACATGCGGACAAGCAGTTCCTGGATGTTGGAAACATGCATCTTTTTATAGATATGAGCAATATGTTTATTGGTGGTAGACTGGGAGATATAAAGTGACTGACTGATGACAGCAGGCGAAATACCCTGGCACAGCAAATTGACAATTTCAAGCTCCCGAGCTGTCAGGTCAGTGGTTTCCCAAAAGAGCTGATCAATAGCTTGTTGCCGCGACTGCTGAGCGAAAAAATTCTTATGGAGATTATTCAGCTGGGGAACGACCAGAGACAGCGTCATAAACTCAGCATCAGTGAAGTTCTCGTCCTTAGTTTTGTCCAGGGCAAAGATAGTTCGCGGTCTGCCATTGATATCAAACAGAGCAAAACCAAGGGAGTAATTAAGACCCCGGGAACGAATGTAATTAGCAATAAATTCGGTGGGGACTTCTTTTTTCCAGGTTCGGATATTGATGGTCGGTTTGGTCGGGTTTTCCCGCAGCGTTTTTAACGGTTTATAAAAGCCCTTAGCAGTTTTCGCATAGTATTCAAGATACAAAGTGCTCCATTGTTTATCAATATTTAGCAAATACTGATTATAAATCTTTCCGTTACCATCAAGAAAATAGACAAGCGACTGATCGAAGTCACACAGATCCCTCAGGCCATCGAGAATTTCGGTGGAAAAGGCTTTCAGTTCATGGACATGTCCGCAGGTCAGCGTGAAGTCATAAATTTTTTGCCATGGTATCTCCACATTCGGATGCATTTTTATTTCCTCCAGGTTTTCGTTTGAAAATTGTTCCAATTTAAAGGTCGTTGCATACAGGCTGATCGTTATAGTTGAATTTTAATAATAAAAAACCACAAAGTCAAGGTAAAACGATTACAAAGAAGGGCGGATAAAATCTGCCAAATCAAATAGAAAGTAACAAGTAGCGTTACTTGGAAATGCATTAAAATAAAAAAATAGAATACAGGAGGTTCGATTATGTCAGAACGTTTATCAGGAAAATCCGCAGTTGTTACCGGGGCTGCATCCGGTATGGGTAAAGCGATAGCGATTGCCTATCTGATTGAGGGGGCAAATGTTGTTGCGGCCGATTTTAACGAAGCCGGTCTGGCGGATTTAACAAAAGAAGTATCCGAGCTGGGACTGATCGGCCAGTTTAAATCAGTCAAATGTGATATTACTAATGATGATGATTGTGCGAACGCCGTGAAGGTGTGCGTAGATCGCTTTGGTATTTGCAATGTATTGTCCAGCAATGCCGGTATTTCGGATGATTTTTCACTGGTAGAAGATATTACCAATGACCAATGGGATCGTTTGATCAGTGTCAATCTAACCGGGCAGATGAAGATGAACCGAGCAGCGCTACAGTATTTTGTAGCAAACCAGATCAAAGCTTCGATTATCATGATTACATCTAATGCTGCATTTGAAAGTGCAACGGGTGGTCCGGCATACAGTGCTTCAAAAGCGGGCGCAAATGCACTGATGAAAGCGATTGCATTTGAGTATGGCCGCAAGGGCATTCGCTGTAATTCAATTTGCCCCGGTCCGGTCATGACGAATATTGCCAATTCTGTCTTGCGTAATGAAGCTGGTGTTGCGGTTCATCTTGCCACTGGATACAATGCCCATTGCCGTGAATGGACCTGCAAGCCGATTGCCATGGCGGATGAGATCGCGCCATTATCGGTATATCTGGCCAGCGATGAAGCCAGCTTTGTAAACGCCGCTTCGATTATTATTGACGGCGGTGTTTGCCTGGGTTAATTTTCATGCACTTTGATATTTAGACGGAACCCAAAACACAGAAGATACTATTCGAAACGCCTTTCAATCACTGTCGAAGGCTTTAGAAAACCATCGCAGCACAATGCTTGGGGCGCTAAAAAAAAACCGAAAAATTGGTGTTATCCCAAAATATTTATAGTATAATACTGCCAAGATAGCGGTTTGGTAAAAACCGTTGATAACAGTTTGAAAAATAAAAGAGATTCCAGAAATATCGCTGAGTAAGGTTTGGAATCTTTTTTTGATGAACGTTGTTATGAAAGGAACAGAAAATGAAAAATGAATTAAAACCGGGGATAACCTTTAGAATGGCAGAAAAAAAAGATGTTAGTCTGATTCTTTATTTCATCAGGGAGTTGGCCAGCTATGAAAAAATGCTCGACCAGGTCGTGGCTACCGAGGCATTATTAACCGAATGGCTGTTTGAGAAGAAAACGGCCGAGGTTATCTTTGCTGAGCTTGACGGAGTGGCAATTGGTTTTGCATTATACTTCCATAATTTTTCAACATTTTTGGGACAAGCCGGGCTTTATCTGGAAGATTTATATGTTTTGCCAGCGTACCGAGGCAAGGGTTATGGAAAAGAAATTCTAAAGCAGCTCGCCAAAATCGCCGTTGAACGGGGCTGTGGCCGGCTGGAATGGTGGTGTCTTGATTGGAATCAGCCAAGTATTGATTTTTACCTGTCCCTTGGGGCTCAAGCCATGGACGAATGGACGGTTTACCGGATTACCGGGGAGACCTTATCAAAAATGGCAGCGCAGTGAGACACTGCGAAGGTTTGATCGCAACAGGCAGGATCAGAACCGCCAGGCAGTCTGATGTTTCCGTATTTGACTCAACCGGGTTAAACGACACAATAAAAATATAGAAAATACTGACAAAATTTTTGTATTTCAGAATGCTTAAAATAAATACTAAAAAGGATTGACAAAAATGGAAACTCTTGCTAATATGTTAGAAAAAACTAACAAAGAGAAAACTGTTATCTTAGTGGATCGGGGATCTCTGACATAAAAGTGGAGGATAGTATGACGCTAAAATGGAAAGAAATCCTGGAAATGATCACAAATAATGTCTGTTAAATTAAAAATGATTTAACAAAAATTATTCAGATCAGGAGAATTTATAATGAAAAAAGTATCAATTGTTTATTGGAGCGGAACCGGAAATACTCAGGAAATGGCTGAAGCAGTTGCCGCCGGAGCAGAGGCAGGCGGTGCTGAGGTTAAGGTTGTCAGTGTCGATAAAGCCAGTATCGAAGAGTTGTTAAGTAGTGATGCCATTGCCCTGGGTTGCCCTTCCATGGGGGCCGAAGAACTGGAAGAACAGGAAATGGAACCCTTTGTAACTGAATTGGAGAAAGAAAACCTTGAAGGAAAACCGTTGGCGTTGTTTGGTTCTTACGATTGGGGTGATGGTCAATGGATGGACGAATGGGAAGAGCGAATGAAGAAAACTGGAGCTAATCTGGTGGATGATGGTTTAAAAATCAATGATGCCCCTGATCAAGAAGGTCTGGAAGCTTGCCGAGATTTGGGTAAACAGCTGGCTTCCCGCAGTATCTGAGTAAAATTGAAAAAACTCGTGGCAATAGGACATGCGTCCTTATTTGCTGCGAGTTTTTTTACTTTAACACAAGGGTTTTGATAATATAAGTCAGCAGTGCTGAAAAACTCAGGCTTTCTTTTTTTGCATTTCCAGTTTTTTCAGCTCAAATTTCTTTTTATAATAACAGGCATAAACCTGGGCGTTCTGTTCCTGTTGTTCGCTAACAGAAAGCAAGCGGCACTTGTTGATTACCATCATCTGTCCTTTGAAAATAAGATAGATATCTTCCACATCTTTCAACCCTTTGTTGGGGTCAGATAATTGATTCATTGTTTCTTCAGCTAAAATCGACAGTTGTTTTTTTATATCCGAATCCGATAATTTCACTGATAAATCAACCTTGTGGTTATTCTTTTTCGGTAGATTGGTTGAAGTGTCTAAAGGCGTTTCTGAGGGAGTCGGGGATTCTGCGGGCGCTTCTGCAAGAGGGGCTTTTTTTTCTTTTTTTGTTAGTTTTGTACGTCCATGAAATTCGTCTCTGGTGATTCGCAAGATGGTTACCTCCATTTAGTTTAAGATTAGGTTAGTTTCTAAAAATTGATATTTAAAATTCGATTTGATAATATTTTATTCTACCACTTTTTTTACGAAATGACTATTAATAAATTCAGGATGGACTTGGTTGTTGCAAAAACAAAGGGTAAGTTTGCTCATTGGTTTTGATTTAAAGGATAAGGGACAATTTTTTTAATCCATTTTCGGCTCTGCAATCGATAAACACACCAGATCGCTTTGATTACCTGATCAATTTTCAGCATGGCGTAGATCCAGAAAGCTGGCCAATGCCAGACCAAACCGGCCATCGCTCCCAGCGGAACCGAGACAACCCATAAGAAGATAATATCGGCAATCATTAAAAAGCGGGTGTCACCGCCGCCGCGCAGAACGCCCTTGGTGAGAATACTGTTAGCAGACTGAAAGATCACAATAAAACCGACGGCAAGCATCAGTTGGAATGTAATTTGTTGGGTTTCTGGGGTTAGATTATAGAGACTGATCATTGGTTTGCTGGCAATCCAGATAAACATGGCACCGCAGATACCAACAGCGACACCCAGATATAAGAAGGTGACCCCTTGTTGCTGGGCCCTTTCTTCTTCACCGCGACCCAAGGTATGGCCAGTGATAATAGCACTGGCGTTGGCAATCCCCTGGATGCATACCGTGCTGAGTTGCTGAAGAACCAGGGTGATGGCGTTGGCGGAGACAAAGCTGACACCCAGCCGGCCGATCACCATGGCCACCGCATTATTGCCAAGGGCTAATAAAATATCACTGATCAGAACCGGAATGGCGACGGTAACATATTCTGATAAGATATCGCGACAGCGCATAAAGAGGTGCCGGAACCGATAATTGATGTTCTTATCAATAAAAAATAGATAACCGCAAATTAACGAAAACTCAAAAATTCGGGCAATTAACGTGGATAGAGCGGAACCCTCAATGCCCATCTGGGGAGCTCCGAAATTCCCGAATATAAACAGATAGTTAAAAATAATATTGATGATAAAGGCAAAAATCGACGAAATCAGAGGGAGCCGAACCTGTCCGACGCTGCGTAGTACGATGGTCGATGTCAGCGAAAGACCTAAAAGCAGGTAACAGGGAATGGACCATTTAAAATAGCGCACCCCTTCCCGGATAATATCCGAATCGGTTGTATAGATACGCATGATCGCCTCCGGGGCAAATAAGGTCAGCAATGAGAATATCAGCACAAAACCAAGGCAAATGCGCAACATAATGGTAATGGCCTTTCTTAAAGCAACCAGATTTTTCATTCCCCAGAAACGGGAGGTGAGCACGGAGGCACCCATGCCAATCCCCATGCAGCAGATTTGAAAAACCATAATAAACTGGTTGGCCAGAGAAGCGCCAGACAAGGGTACTTCGCCCAGCATCCCCACCATCATCGTATCGGTCATGTTGATACCGATGGTAATGAGGCTTTGTAAGGTGATTGGAATAGCAATGGCAGCTACCATCTTATAAAAAGATGATTCTTTAATGATCAGATTGATTGGTCTACCTCCTCCATCTTACAGTGTTATTTCTTCATTGGGTTCTAAAATCAGGCGTCCTTCAGCCACAAAAGTTTCGGCAATTTTGCGATCAAACAAAGCACCCGGTTTCATATGAATGGGGATTGAATGGATGGCACCGATGACTGCCGCGCAGTCCGAGGCTTCCTGGGAATCCATATTATAAAAGCCATCAATCGGCAGTAAGGCGTAGTCAATTGCTTCTTTGGATAAAACATCTTTCATATAGTCGGTGGTGGAAGTATCCCCGGAAGCATAAATTTTAATATTATCCAGGGCAATCACGTAGCCCACACATTTGTTTTTGTCATGGCCAGTATTGTAGGCGGGGACCGCCTGGATGGTAATTGCATTAATCGTTACGGTTCCATAAACACCATTGCTCAGAATGTTCTCCGGTCTGATGATCATGCAGCTATCCTTTTGCTGAAGCAAGGATAGTTTATTATGGTCGGGATGCTCGTGGGTGATTAAGACAATGTCGGCCGGCAGTTCATAGCCGGTCCCGGCGAAGGGATCAACATAGATCACGATCCCCTGATCGGTAACAATTCGGTAACTGCCGTGACCTTGATAAAATAATTTTCCCATTAAATTTTCTCCCCTTATAAAAATATTTTAGTCGATTCAAGTACCTGAATCTTATTTTGTAAACGCCGATTCAGTACCAAATAAATAAGCTGCTGTTTTCAGTTTATCGCCATGAATTGTTTTTGTCAAAGGAATTTAAGAAGAATAGTTGTTAAGGCGGGTAAGGAGAATTAGCAGGACAAAAGCTGGAAAGGGAAAAGACGCAAAAAATAAAAACAACGGCTCTTCGACGAGACCGTTGCTTTCATGAAAGGTTAGAATAGTTAAGTGTTTGATGATGCTTTGCTTATTTATAATATACATGGGAATACTTAAATGCATCTTGAAATGATTCTTGATTAAGAATTTATTAAGAAATTCTAATATAGATATTGATGATCAGTTATGGAAAAATAGAAATGTAGCCGATTTGATTTTTTAATAATGGATTATTTTCACAAAATACTGGTAACAAATTAAAGAAATGTTAGACAATCAAAGTCGTTTATATGCTATAATAGCCTCGTATAACTTTGTTCTGATCACGCAATTTTGTTTGCGACTAATCATTTTCGAATGATTAGTCGCAAACAAAATTGTTAGATCACCCCAAAAATTCAAAATAGATCGTTTATCTGTGCCTTTGGAATCATTTTATTATGGCTGATAAAAGGAGACGGTGAGAGAGTGCATAATGAATAATCAACATTTTGTTAACAAGGCTTTTCGTATATTTGTCATCAACAGTATTCTTTCCTCGGCCGGGGTGGTTCTGGGAACCTTTGTGGATGCCATCATTCTGGGGAATGCTTTTGGGGCAGTTGGTCTGTCGGTATTGGCAGTGTCAATGCCGGTATATACGGTTTACAACCTGTTTGGCTACGCCTTTGGGGTCGGCGGGTCACTGAAAGTGTCGGAGGCCATCGGTGCTGAGGATAAAGACGCGGTCAGAACTTATTTTACCCAGGCGATGTTTTTTGCTGCGCTAGTCGGACTGGCTATTGCGGTATTGGGAATGCTCTTTTTGCCGACGATTATTGGTATTACCGGCGGGGCCGAAATTGCCGCCGCCGGTGATTATATGTGGCCGATTGTAGTCACGGCACCGATATTTGTTCTGGCTCCGGTGACGTCGTTGCTGATTCGCAGTGACGCCGATCCATTTTTGTCGACTCTGGGGATTGGTGTCTCGGTGGCGGTAAATCTGGTTTTGGATCTCATTTTCATCTTTGGACTGAAGATGGGTGTGTTTGGTGGGGCGCTCGCTATGATTATCGGACAGCTGTGTGCGGTTTTCATCTATTCACTGCACTTTTTTAAAAAGCATAATCACCTCAAATTGTGTCAGACTTCCCTTAGTCTCAAAGCTGGCTATCAACTTTTTCACGGCGGCTTCGGGATTGCATCGGCCTTTATTTATCAGGGGATCACCCTTGTCATTATTAATAATCTGCTAAGTGTGACAGTGGGGGTTGGAGGACTGGCCGTCTATAATATCCTTTTTAATGTCTCGTTGTTTGCCTATGCCATATTTGACGGCATTTCACTGGCACTGGCGCCCCTAGTGGCAACGTTTGCCGGGGAAAAAGATACCGAAGGGGTTTATAAGACCATGGGGCTGTCATTAAAGACTGCTGTTTTACTTAGCGTCTTATGTGTCATGATATTGCTTGTCTTTGCCGAACCGATTGCGTCGATGTTTGGGGTGGCGGATAATCTGCCGCTGGTGGCCCAGACCATCCGGATATTTGCCTTCGGGGTAGTACAAACCTGCTTTAACTGTGTCATGGCACATTTTTATCAGACCATCAAGCGGCCGACGCTGGCGGGGATCATTTACTTTATGCGGGGGTTTTTACTGCTAATTGCCTTTTCGGCCTGGTTTATTCCGATTTTTGGCGCAGTGGGAACGGCTTTGGCGATTGTGGCGGCGGAAACGGCAACCATGGGGATTCTGCTCTTGGCAGCGTTGGTGCTCAAGCAACAGGGTGGCTACCGAAATATTTTATTATTTAAAGAACCGATTATCGCGAAGGATAAACTATATGAAACAACCCTTTCTTCTGACATTAAAGAGCTTGAAAATTGTGTGGTTGAGATTGAAGCTTTCTGTGAACGGCTTGATATTGATAGCAGGAACGCTTATTTTATTAACCTGACCATTGAAGAATTGGCAACTAATATAATTAATTTTGGATTTAGTGATGGGAAACCCCATTATATCCATATAAAAATTGCTCTATTTGAAGAGGACATCTATATTCGGCTCAGGGATGACAGCACCAGCTACAATCCTTTTGAAGAACCGGAAAAACCGGATGAAGGGCTTGATTATCTGGGTGTATCAATTGTACGCAAAAAGGCAAAATCATTTGCCTATAACCGAACCCTGGTATTTAACAATTTGCTTATTATTTTATAGAAAAGGTGGCATGTATGAAAGAACAAAAGAGCATTCGTCGAATCAGTTTAAAAACTAAGTTTGCCTCAGCCAGTATGATTCTGGCACTGGTGTTATCATTGGTGATTGTGCTGGTTTCCTATTTCAGTTATCGGGATTCCATGTTTAAACGCTATGAAGAAAACATCACATCACTCGTGAAAACCGCTTCATCCTTTGCTCCGGTAGACAAGGTCAACCAGTATTATGAAACGGGCCAGACCGATTCTGATTATGAATTGTTCATTAAAGAGCTGCAGGTCATCCAGGAACAGAACCACTTGGAATTCCTTTATGCCTATGTCCCAATTGAACAAGGGTTTAAAGTTTTTGGGCAGGGAACCAAACCGGGGACGGCAGGTCATTTTGTTCTTGGTGATTTTCTGGGAACAGACTATTACCCACAAGAAGATATTGATGCTGCTAATCAATATTTTATCGGTTCTGAGAAATCAAAGACCATTATCACGAATGAAAGTGAGTTCGGATATCTGATTTCTGCAGTTCATGTGTTAAAAGATGCAGAAGGGAATCCGACTTTGATTATTGGGGCAGATATGTCCATGAAAGATATTAATTCGACTCTTAGTAATTATATTATTCTGGTTTCTTTTGTTGCGGCACTGATCCTAATTTTATTTATCACCATTTATCTGCTATTTCTTAACAAATCGATTATCGATCCATTACAGGTGATTGTTGATAATGCCACCGATTTTGTCAATACCAACATCGATGATAACCTCAATGAGATTGTGGCTTTGAATATCGAAGTACGAACCGGTGATGAAATCGAAATTCTGGCCGAAGCCTTTAACAAGATGACCAGTGATATTATCCGTTATATCAAAGAATTGACTAGCGTCACGTCTGAACGGGAGCGGATTGAAACCGAGTTGCGGATTGCCACCCTGATTCAGGAAGGCATGCTGCCCCGGAATTTTTTATATCCTGACAGAAACGAGTTCACCCTTTATGCCTCGATGCGGGCGGCGAAAGATGTGGGCGGCGACTTTTATGACTTCTTTTTCGTGGATGATGATCACTTCTGTATCACCATTGGCGATGTTTCCGGAAAAGGGGTTCCGGCGGCTTTGTTTATGGCGATGACCAAAGCGACCGTAAAAGACCTGGTACTCAGGCGCCTGCCTGTCGATGAGGTCATGACCGAAGCTAATGTTAGTCTGTGCAACAACAATGAACAGGGTATGTTTGTGACCTTGCTGATTGCCATTATTAATGTCAAAACTGGGGTCTTCCAGTGGTGCGATGCCGGACATGACCCGGCAATTATCTGGAAAAAAGATGGCACCGTTGAAATGCTTACTGGTAAGAAAGGATTTGTTTGTGCTGGCATGGAAACGGCTAAATATAAGATGAATGAATCGCAAATCGAAAAAGGGGATATTATCTATCTCTATACTGATGGGATTCCCGAGGCGAATAATACCAAAAATGAGTTTTATGGACTGGAACGCCTGAAAACATTGGTTGCTTCAAAAGACGAGCATGATATTAAATCACTGTGCGCCGATATTTTAGCGGATGTAGACGAATTTGCCGATACCGAACCGCAGTTTGATGATATCACTATGCTCGGGTTTAAGCTTGAGGAGTAGTGGTATGGATATTAGGATAAAGCAGGGCGAGTGTTTGTCGAGGCAGGACTTTGAAGCGATAATTGATTTGGATCGTAAAATTTTCGGAGATAGCATAATAGTAAATGAAGGGATGGCCGAAAAACGGTTTTTGAAATTTAAAGACGGTTTGATTGCGGCATTTTCTGGTGATATGCTAATTGGTTTTACCAGCTTTTTTAGTGTGGATTCGAGTATTTATCAACGGGCGGCCGACAACCGGGAGTATATTGATGATAATCTTAATGATACAGATGTCGTTCCCTTGGAAAAAGGAAGGAATAACGATATTCTCTTGTTTGATATTGTTGTTGAGCAAGCTTTTCGTCATCAGGGTGTTTCATATTTATTAGTGGATTCAATCAGGGATTATTTGAAGAAAAAACATGCAGAAGGCTATGCGCTTGGGAAAATTATCGCTTTCGCAATAACTTCTGATGGTATTAACAATATGGTATCTCTTGGCGGGAAGTTGATCTGGTCCAATGACAAGGCGACACTTTTTGAAATAAGCAAAGAGACGTTCTTGGGGTGCTTATGATAACCATATGGGACAGAAAGCTCGACAAAAATAACATGAAAAAGGCGACTGATGTGTTGTGCCACGCCTTTAAGAATGACCCCCTCTACCGAACCGTGTTTCAGAATGAAAAGGATCTTTGCCGATATATCAAGCTAATGGTCAATTACTACAATCGCAATGGTGAAATTCATGTGGCGGTTGTTGATGATAAAGTAGTCGGTGCTTCCATTTGGAATCATAAAGGCAGACCGTTTTTTAGTATCCGCACGGCCCTAGTCAGTGGTATGTTGGGAGAACTCATCAAATTTCTAATGCTTGCGCAGGTTAAAAGTTTGATTATGGTAAAAAATGAAGCTCTGATCACTGAGCGCTATCATTATAATAAAGAACACCATTATATCTTTATGCTTGGCTCTGTGATGAAAGGGGCGGGCCGGGTGCTGATGGAATATGATATTAAAAAGTTCAGCGAATGTCCCATTTATTTAGAAAACAGCAACATCACGGACAATAAGAATTTTTACGAGCGACTTGGATTTCATTCCATTAAAACGATTGATGTGATGGGGGTCCCGGTGGATTTGTTAACCAACAGTAAAGGAGATCAGAGCGTATGAAGAAATTAACCGTTGATGCATCTACAGAAAATTTATCTAAGATTCTTGAATTTATCGATGCCGAACTGGAGGCGGCTGGAGCCGATATGAAAATGATCTTTCAAGTTGATTTGGCGGTAGAAGAAATATATACAAACATTGCCCACTATGCCTATGCTCCGGATGATGGCAAGGTGATCATTCAATTTGACGCCTATGGTGACCCGTTGCTGGTGGAAATACAGTTTATTGACTGTGGAAAACCATTCAATCCCCTTGATAACCCGGATCCGGACATCACATTGACAGCTGAAGAGCGCCAAATCGGTGGTTTAGGTGTGCTGATGGTCAAAAAAACCATGGATGAGGTGGACTATCGTTTTGAAGAAAATAAAAACATTTTAACAATAAAAAAATATGTAAGTTAGGTTATTAAACAAAGTGATAAGGAAGATGTTGGATTGTGATTATAAAAAGATTATAGCGAAGGGGTTTGATCCCGATGCACCAGTGTTAGCGGCAAAAGAGGATAGAATTGAGGAGGGGATAATGCCCAATAGACAGAAGCTTTTGGCCTTAATGCTAGGGTTTATAATTGTATTGTTCGGTGGTTGTTCAGCCGCGGATGAAGCGAAAATTGACAGTACCAGTGATTTAAACCAGGCCGGCTATATCATCGGCGTTCCGGAAGGAACGCCACCAGAAGAAGTGGCGAAAGAGTTTATGCCCAATGCCGAAATCTCTTATTTTACCCAATTTATTGATGGGGTGGCGGCGCTTAAAAGTGGCAAGGCCACGGCGGTCATTTATGACAGCTCGGGGGTTGATCGTATTCTGCTCAGCAATCCCGATCTGGTCAAGCTGCCCGAGGAACTGGGCAATATTGAAATCGCTGCTGTGGTCAGGTTGAGTGATACGGGGCTTAATGACCAGGTTAATGCTTTTATTAAACGGATTCATCAGGATGGAACTGCCGACGAAATGGTGACCCGCTGGATTGAGAACATTGGTGGCGTGATGCCGGATATTTCCAAGCCCCAGAACCCGGAAAAGAAGTTGACAATCATTACCAACGGTATGACTGAACCGATGAATTATTACGAAAATGGCGAGCTCACCGGTTACGATATTGAGTTTATCGAGCGCTTCGCCAATTACGCCAACTTTGATTATGAAATCATTACCATGGATTATGCCGCGATGATCCCGGCGCTGCAAAGCGGCAAAGGCGATATTATTATCTCTGACTTTTTTAAAACCGACGAACGGGGACAGGAAGTCCTTTACAGTGATGCCTATGTGGTGCTTCACAACAGCGTGATGGTACGAAAAAGCATGTTTTCGGGAAATATAGAAGCGGAAAACAGCACCATTGCCACCAATGATGAGCTTAATGGCAAACGGGTGGGCTTTATTACCGGCATGGTGCACATTGATAATTTTCGTCCATTGTATGATTCCATGGAATATGAAGTTAACGATTTTTCAGCGATGACAGAAGCCCTGAAAGCGGATCGGATTGATGCGATGCTAACGAGTGAATCCAAGGTGGCTGAAATTATCGAACAAAATCCTGACCTGCTGGCCTTACCCCCATATGCGGATAACTCGGCATCGATTGGGATGAGCAAAACAAACACCGAGCTTGGGGACAAGCTGGATGCGGTGGTGAAAAGCATGATCACCGATGGTTCATTGGATGCCTTGACAAAAAAATGGATGGGCAGTGATGAGGCCCAAAAGGTGCTGACACCGGTTACCTTGACCGGCGAAAAGGGTACCTTGGTCGCTGGCGTTCTCGGTGATGATTATCCTTATTCTTATTATAAAGACAATGAGCTGGTGGGGTTGGAAGTCGATCTGGCCAGAATCCTGGCGGCCAAACTGGGAATGAGCTTAGACGTTAAGACGATGGATTTTTCAGCCATTATCCCCAGCATTACCGCGGGCAAGATTGACCTGGCTTTCTACCTGGCCTATACACCGGAACGGGCAGCGTCGATCCGATTCCTGACACCGCTTAAATCAGATCGTGCCGTGGCCCTCGTTAAAAATAAAGTGTCCACCGACAGTACCGCTACTGCGGGTTCATTCGTGACCGGTTTTTTTACCTCGCTTCAGGATAGCTTTAATAAAACATTTGTTGTCGAAGATCGCTATAAGCTGATTTTGCAGGGGTTGTGGACAACCATTGTTATTTCGATGTTGTCACTATTGTTTGGCAGCGTTCTGGGAGCAGTAGTCTGTGCGATGCGCAAGTCCCGGGTAAAGATTGTATCCGGGCTGGCGATTGTTTATATCCGGCTGATACAGGGGGTGCCAATTGTCTTAACCCTGATGATCCTGTATTACATTTTGTTTGCGTCAGTGGATATTGCCCCGATTCTCATCGCTGTGGTGGGTTTCTCGATTAACTTTGCCGCCTATTCGGCCGAGATATTCAGGACTGCCATTGATGCCACCGACAAGGGTCAACTGGAGGCGGCCTACGCGTTGGGATTTACCAGGGTATCCAGCTTTTTTAAGGTCACCTTACCCCAGGCACTGCGTCACATTCTGCCGATTTTTAAGGGCGAATTTATCAGTATGGTAAAAATGACCTCGGTCGTCGGCTATATTGCTATTCAAGATTTGACCAAGATGACAGATATTATCAGGAGCCGAACCTTTGATGCTTTTTTCCCGCTCTTTGTGACCGCTTTTATTTATTTTGTGATCACCTACCTGTTTATTATCGTGCTGGGAAAAATTGAAGTTTCGATTGATCCTAAACGCCGGAAACGGGTGGTCAAAGCGATTATCGATCCGGAAGTGAGTGTAGCGGAGGTGGCAGAATGATAACAATTAATGGTTTGTCCAAAAACTTTGGAGAATTGGCGGTGCTTAAGAGCATCAGCACCGAGATAAAAGAAGGCGAAGTGATTTCGATCATCGGACCATCAGGCTGCGGCAAGTCAACCTTTTTGCGCTGCATCAATTTGCTGGAAACCCCGACTAGTGGCGAGATCGTCATTGATGGCCAGAACATCCTGGCTAAAAATGCCGATGTCTCAGGACTGCGCCAGAAAATGGGAATGGTGTTTCAGTCTTTCAACCTCTTTTCCCATCTGATGATTATTGAAAACCTGATGCTGGGGCCGGTTAATTTATTAAAAATACCCCGGCAACAAGCCTATGATGAAGGGCTGGCTTATCTGGAAATGGTCGGGCTGCGGTCAAAAGCCCTGGCCTTCCCTGACGAATTATCCGGTGGCCAGAAACAGCGGGCGGCGATTGCCAGAACTCTGGCGATGAAACCGGAGATTGTTTTGTTTGATGAACCCACCTCAGCCCTGGATCCCACGATGGTCAGTGAAGTACTGGGGGTTATCCGTAAACTGGCGTCAAGCGGGATGACGATGATGATCGTAACCCATGAGATGAAGTTTGCCCGCGATGTTTCCAGCCGGGTGTTTTATATGGACGAAAAGGGAATTTACGAAGATGGAACACCAGCAGAAATTTTTGATCATCCCAAGAAGGCCAAGACCCGGGCGTTTATCCGGAAAATTTCATCCTTTGAATATATCGCCGCGGGCAGCGGCTTTGATCTCTATGAACTTAATGCCAGAATCGAAACCTTCCTTAAAAAGCAGATGTTTACCGATCGTCAGATTATGAATGTCCAACTGGTTTGTGAGGAGCTGGTCCTCGCGATCCTGCTGCGGGCGTTTCCCAAGGCCAGCGTTGCACTTTTGGTGGAGTATTCAGATTTAAACGGTGAGATCACCATTAAGGCCAGTTTTGCAGGGGATGCCTATGAACTGGAAAAGGCAGAGGAAAACGAACTATCACTGGCGATTATTAATACATATGCCAAATCCGTTACCGTTACCAATGAGGCGGGCCGAAATAGGGTGAAGATAATTATTTAACTAAATAGATTGTAATCAGGGGGATAATAAAATGGCTAACGTGTTTTCTTCCAAGGCCTTAGAGGCCAATCTTAATCAGACCCGGGAAAGCGTCACGGAGATCCCGGAAATACAGCTATGGTTCGGTGAATTATCAAAAGAGTACTGGGGGATTCATAAACGCACCCAGGAATTTTTAATTGAGCTCAATCATAAGTATCGCAACAACCGCTATGTGATTGAGTCGCTGCAGACCATTTGTCTTGGCGATATCTGGCTGTACCATGATTTGGAAGACTCCGAAAAGGCCTTCACCGTTCTGGTGGAGATGATCCGGTCAGTGTTGCGGTCTAAACTCAAAGACAGCCAGCGGGCGCTGCTCAGCCAGGTATTGATCCGCTTTATGGACCGCCTCGCCAATCTAGACGATTTTCCCAAAGCAATTATTTTTTTGTGCATCGATGTTCTCAAAGAGGACATGGCGGAGCACGAACTTCTTTATGTCAAAAATTCCGGCGTTTTTAAAATATATTTAAATAAGGTGGTAGCAGAACCAGAATTTACCGCAATGCTGGTCGAAATTACCGCAAAATTACTGGATCAATGTATTGATTATTGGGATCAGACCTCGTTGGCCGATGCGTGGTTTGCTTCCCGGCAAAAACTTTTTCCCCATCTGCAGGCAGCTGACATCCAGGCCATCGGTCATGCCTATTTTGAGGATCTCAGAGAGAAACGTCAACAGGCTACCACTTGGGATGCGCTTCAGCAGCAGTCTTTTTTTAATGATATCGCCAATCATTTCCGCAGCTTCTCAGAAAAATTCCCCACCCATCTGGAAACCATTTACTACTTGTATTATCTATTGCATTTGCCCGGAATGGCCACTCTGAACGACCATTTAATTTATGACATCAACCGCAATCTGCGCAATATCTTTGATGAACTGGATTCCCAGGATATCACCGAATTTATTAACACCATTATGGCTGAGTTTCAGGAACTTAATGTGGAGCATGGGGGCACCGTACTGGATTGCCTGCTGACCCTGGGTAAAGAGATTATTGCCACTGGAGATGTCGCCAATATTGATTATTTCACCAAAGCCCTGATTAGTCTGGGCTTTAACTACCCGGGGAAATTGAGTCTTAATACCGACTGGCAGATTCTGATCGATTCCAATCACGTCAAAAATATTCGGGTGTGGCTGGAGTTAATTGAAGAAAATCCCCGCGTCATGCGTGAGCTCTTGGCCGCTCTGATTGTCAACCTCAAGTTGGGTGGGATCTTTATTTCCGATACCGATCTCTTTCAGCGGGATATTACCCGGCTGCTTAACGGTGAGATCACGCCGGTTTACCGGGAAATCAAACAGCTGGCGCGGATCTTTCCAGTCTATTTTCGGGAAATCGGGGCCGAGGGTGAGCTCCGGGATGTGACAACTGCCATTGACGAGGCCTCCCGGCGCAAGGACCGGCTGATCCACTTTATGCGCAAACAGATTCATATCGAAAGCAACAATACCCATATTGAGCTGGCCCGGAAAATCATCACCTACTGGTATGACGGCAACAAGGAGCCACTGAAAGAGATGATCCCCCAGGAAATCTATGCTGATCTTGATCAGGACAGCAAATGGTTTATCCGGCCCCACGAAACGATGATCCGACTCTGCCAAGAATTACAAACGGCTCCCGCCGCGTTGCTCCGCTTGGATATTGACGTGATCCGGGAGGTATTGCACAGTTTTGGGCCGGATCAGGCGCTGGATATCAAACGGGTCATTTATATGTTCAGGGTTTATTTTCTGCTGTTGGAAAAGTATTCCTTTGAATTTGACGATGTCCTGGCCATGCTCAGAGGTTACAGTCCCAACCTGACCGGGGACTTGAGTGAACTGAAACAGCGTCTTAAAAATGACGATAAGGAAGCAGCGATCCGTCAGCTTTATCAGCATATGAACCATCTCAAAGCGATTATTCTGGATCCCCAACCCAGCGAAGCCTCCGAAAATATTTATTACAAGCGGCACATTGCTGCCGATATTCCCTCAATGTACGGCGAATATGTGGAACCCAAGTTTGATGCTCTGGGTCTGATGTACCGGTTGGAACGGACCGTTGCCAAGCTGATGACCCAGGTCACCCAGCCCTTTAATGCGGAGTATATTACCGCCAAAACCTTCAGGCAGATTTATCATATTCTGCTGCTTTTTAAGGATGGCCTGGAACTGGACGGCATTTATAATCAGGGCCTCAACTCTCATCTGGATATGCTTAAATTCGGGCTGGTCTCACCCAGTTTTTCGATCCACCAGTACATCAATATTTTTCAGTTTATGGCTAACGATATCAAACAGATTATCAGTGAATACTTTTTTGATCTTTTTGAGGTCCCGATGCGGGTTATTATTCCCCAGGTACTCGCGGCAAAGCAGGTCGAAATGGCCGGGGACAGCCGTAAATTCTATCATATCGAATCAGAGAAATTCTTACGGGACAACCTGTCCACGGCCTTTCTGGTTCAGGATCTGGATAACTTTATCACCGATACCATCAGTGGCCTGCGCAGCATGATGAAAAATTATTCCAGCACCTTTATTGAAAGTATGATGACCTATGACCCGGATATTACCTTTAGTTTGCTGACTGAAAGCACCGTAGCAATTGACAATCCGGTTTTTTTGGGGGCCAAGGCTTATTTTCTGAAGAAACTGATCACCTACGGATTTCATGTGCCGCCAGGATTTGTGATTACCACTGAAGTGTTCCGACATAAGGAGACCATTGAAGGCCACCCGGATATGCTGCGGGATCTGGATCTGCTGATTGAGAAGCATATTACTTTTATTGAAGCAATTACCGGTCAGTATTACGGAAAAGCAGAAAACCCGCTATTCTTTTCGATCCGCTCGGGCTCATCGATTTCTCTGCCTGGCGCGATGAAGACTTTTTTAAACGTCGGGATGAATGACGAAATCGCCGAAGCTTATAGTAAGCGGCAGGGTTATGGTTGGACGGCCTGGGATTGTTACCGGCGCTTTCTCCAGAGTTGGGGGATGGCTTACGGCATTGATCGGGATGTTTTTGATCGGGTGATGCTGGAATATAAACAACAATGGGATGTGGAATTGAAAATAAACTTTACTCCTGACCATATGAAGATCATCGCTTACAGCTACAAAATGGTCTTAAATGATTACGGTATCGAAATCGAAATGGATCCTTTCCAACAACTGAAGCAGGCCATTCGCTCGGTTTTAGACTCCTGGTTTTCCGAAAGTGCGGTTTACTATCGCGATCATCTGCAGATTGCCGAGGACTGGGGCACCGCCGTGGTGGTCCAGAAAATGGTGTTGGGGAACCGTTCGGCCCGCTCCGGCACGGGGGTGGTGTTTACCAGCAGCCCCTTTAACGGCTGTGCCGGGATTAATCTTTATGGCGATTTTGCCCTCTGCAGTCAGGGCGAAGATGTGGTTTCCGGACTGGTCAATACCCTGCCGATCAGCGAGTCACAAAGAAAACGGGATTACCGGGACAGCAGTTTGTCACTGGAGTCGGGATTTCCTAAAATCTACCAGGCCCTGATTCGTTATGCGGCACGACTGATTGAAGAATATGGCTTTGTTCACCAGGAAATAGAATTTACCTTTGAATCTGATAATCCGGAAGATTTGTATATTCTCCAGACCCGGAATCAGAACCTGAAAAAACAGACCTCCTTTTCCAGCTTTTTGCCGGCACCCCACGAAATGGAACTGGTCGGTCACGGCATCGGCATGAGCAGCGCGGTGCTGTCAGGACTGCTGGCCTTTGATATGGCGGATATGGAGGGTTTAAAACGAAACTGTCCCGAGGCCAAAATTATTCTGGTCCGGCCGGATACGGTGCCGGATGATATTCCGCTGATCTTTGTCTGCGATGGGCTGATTACGGCCAAGGGTGGGGTCACCTCCCATGCCGCCGTGGCAGCCGCCAGCGTCGGTAAGGTCTGTATTGTTAAATGCAAGGGGTTGGAAGTCAATGATGCAACCAAAGAGTGTACCATCAATGGGCATCGCTTTAAATCCGGGGATCCCATCTCCATTGACGGCGGGCTGGGAAATATTTACAAGGGGAACTATGAGATTGGTGAGATTTAAAAAAGATCATTGTTTCTGAATGAATACAATAATACTATGAATAACCGTTTGTCATAGCGAGTATTTAGCGAACGATGCTATTTTTTTGAATATACTGGCGAATAATTTCCAATCCTTTTAGGAGTTTTTTACTATTGCCGGCTTTAGATAACGTAACTCTTAAGTAGTGTTCGTCTTCATTTGGGATAACAGTAAAACGATAAGAATGAACAATTTCAACACCTAATTTCATAAGCTCATGCTCTACCTCCTTTCCCGGCTTATCGCATGGAAAGGGAAGCCAGCGGAAAAAGCTGCTATTGGCTGGGGACTTGTGGCCAACCAGTGGGAAACAGGTATCAAAAATCTTATTTGCCTGCAACGCCAGTTCGTATTTTCTCTGAATCAGTTCAACTGCATCTCCGCTATGAATCAATTCGGTAATGATCTCGGCATCAAGGCTGCTGGTTTTCATGTTCATGTTATATATTCCATTTTGCAATTTTTCTCGGAATTGTTCTCCGAAAACTAAAAATGAGACTCGTAATCCTGTACATAAAGCTTTTGGAATATCGCTAAGATAACAGGTCTGCTCTGGCAGTAAGGTGTAGAATGTTGGTGGTTCGGCGGATGGTAATCCAGCAAAAACATCATCTTCAATGATGATCAGATGGTGTTTACGAACAACATTTACCAACTGACTTCTGCGTTTTGCAGAAATGCTGATTGTTGTAGGGTTGTTGCAGGGGGGCATAAGATAAATCCCGCGGACTGAGTTTAGCCTGCATGCTAGATCCAGTTCTGTTGCCAGCATACCTTCCCAGTCAGAGAAGACTGGGATCAGACGAATGTGCATGATTCTGGCGAGTTCGATAAAATTGGGGTAGGTATAATAATCAACTGCAATTGCGTCGCCGGGTGAAAAAAGGGTTGCCAGAATGATCGACAGGCCATTCATAACACCAGACACAATTGCGATGTGATCGATATCAGCATGAATCCCATATTGTTCCAGCCAACTAAGACCTGCAGCAAGGTGATGCGGGTGCCCCAGCATATAGTTATAATCTAATAAATCGGTCAGATACTGTTTTTGTGCGACTTTCTGGATAGTTTTTGCAACAATTGCATTGCATTGTTCAAAGCTGCTGATATAACCCATCTCAATAATGCCGGACTGTAAAGGAAATTCATGGATGGAAATGTATTCAGACGCATGTGGCGCAACAAAAGTACCGCGTCCAGTGACGCCATAAATAAGACCTTTTTGTTTGCACAAATTGTAACTGCGTGTAACTGTCGTAAAATTGATATCCAAATAATCAGCCAGTTCTCGTTGTGGAGGAAGCCTTGTTCCTGGTTTTAATTTTCCCGCAGAGATATCCGCAGCCAAAGCAGAAGCCAGAGAAAGATAATAGGGCTGTTTCAAATGGGATTTTTCCGGCTTCCATGACAAATGATAATTATCATAAGAGTTGATGGGCATACTAAGCACCTCATAAATTATTGTATCCATACAATTGTATCATTGTATGGATATGGGCGCAATGCTATAATTTAGCCAGTAATTTTAATGAGGAAAGGAAATTGCGATGAGAGAATCCAGGTTTGCTGTAAAACAGACAATTGCTATCTTCTTTACATATCTTTTTATTGGGATGGCATTCGGGGTCTTAATGAATGAAGCGGGATATTCTGTATTTTGGTCAGTGATTGCGGCGTTGTTCATTTATGCAGGGTCGATGCAGATTGTTATGGTTTCTCTGCTAACGGCTGGTGCACCGGTTTTGTCAGTTGCGGTAATGACATTTTTTATCAATGCCAGACATATATTTTATGGAGTTGGATTTATCGATCGTTTTCGGAAAATGGGTTGGAAATATCCATATATGGTTCTTACTCTCACAGATGAGACATATTCGGTTCTTTGTTCGGTAGACTATGAGGTGGGACTTGACAGAGAAAAAACGGATTTTTTTATCGCGCTCATTGATCATTGTTATTGGATGTTGGGCTGCTTCCTTGGTGGTTGTATGGGACAGTTTCTGCCTTGGAATACCGCTGGTATTGAGTTTTCTGCGACCGCATTTTTCCTGGTGGTCGTCATCAATCAATGGCAGCAATATCCATCTAAGATCCCCTTTTTCACTGGAATAATCAGTTCTGTCATTTTCTACTGTCTGCTGGGAGCAGACAATTTCCTGATCCCGTCATTGTCTGTCAGTCTGATTGTTTTATTGGTACTGCGCGATCGGGTTGCGTTGCGAATGGAAGGTGCGTAAAAATGGTAAATAATTTGGCTTACATGACCGGGGTAATCGCCATTACTGCGCTAGTGACATGGTTGACGCGGGCACTACCTTTTCTAATTTTTGGAAAACGGCGGTTGCCGCAAACAATCGAGTATCTCGGTAAAGTACTGCCTTCTGCAATTATGGTGATATTGGTTTTTTATTGTGTCAGAAATATCAATCTGACACAGTACCCATATGGAATGGCAGAAATAATTTCTTCCATAGCAGTTATCCTGACACAAATGTGGAGGAAAAACAAGTACCTTGCGATTATTGTTGGAACAGTATGCTACATGATTCTGATTCGGACAGTTTTTTAAGCTATGTGCTAAAGTCGATAGTAGACGTGACAGTAACGATTCATTTTTGCGTCGATCCTGTCTGTAGCCATAGAAAGAAATGGTATGCAGGATGGTTGAAGGACAATCGTCTCGGGAATCCATGGGGCGATAAAGAAAAAGTAGTTTGGGTATGGATAAAATTATCAGGTTATGTCATCCTGGAGCCTTTCGTCATCGACGGCGGGTTGGGAAATATTTATAAGGGGAATTATGAGATTGGTGAGATTTAAGGATGCCATAAAATTAAGCCAGCTGTCATCGTAGGTGTAGATTAGCTTTAGTGCTCTGAACTTTACTGCAATACCGTCGACAATCATTAGAAAAGATATTTGAGTTGTCATAAAGAAAAATTATTGTTTCTGAATCGATCTTATGAGATGATAAAGAACAAAAAAAGAAATAATGTGTTTAGACAAGGATGAGGTCTTTAAACATAAGATACAAGGAGAATAAAATTGAAGTTTATTTCATGGAATATTGATTCATTAAATGCGGCATTAACCGGTGAATCAGCACGGGCACTATTATCGCAAAAGGTATTAGAAAGTATTGTTGACCACCAGCCACAAGTGATTGCTATCCAAGAAACAAAGCTACCGAGTAAGGGACCGACAAAAAAACACTTTGAAATTCTGAGCGACCTATTTTCAGGTTATGAAATTGTCTGGAACAGTTCAGTCGAACCGGCCCGTAAGGGTTATGCCGGAACCATGTTTTTATATCAGCAGGATCTGACCCCAACCGTTACGATGCCGGTGATTGACGCACCAGGCACCATGGATGCAGAAGGTCGCATCATCACCTTGGAATTTGATGATTTTTTCCTGACTCAGGTTTATACGCCCAATGCTGGGGACGGCTTGAATCGACTGGCTGATCGTCAAACTTGGGACCAAAAGTATGCCGATTATCTGGCCGCTTTAGATCGAAAAAAGCCGGTCATTGCAACTGGAGATTTTAATGTCGCCCATCAGGAAATTGATTTGGCTCATCCTGAGAATAACCGTCGTTCCGCGGGCTTTACCGATGAGGAACGCCAGGGTTTTACCGGCCTTTTGGCCAAAGGCTTTACGGATAGCTTTCGCCGGCTTCATGGGGACGTGACTGGGGTTTACTCCTGGTGGGCTCAGCGCGTGAAAACAAGTAAAGTTAATAATTCGGGCTGGAGAATTGACTACTGGCTGGTCAGTGACCGTCTTGCCAGTCGTGTTATCAAATCAGAAATGATTGATTCAGGGCCACGACAGGATCACACACCCTTGTTGTTTGAAATAGACTAAAAGGTTTTTTGAGGCTGACCGCCAGATGATAACGGACACAAGTAAGGAATGGAACATAAATCCGCGACAAAAAACAAGCAGTAGAAATAAGGGCCAGTTTTTTGGGGCTAGCTCTGGTGATTAAGTGGCAAAAGTTTCCGAAACTCTACGGAGCGTTGATTGAATAATTTCCATCGATCCGTTACTATAATTCATATGGAGGTACGACAATTGGATTGTAATAAGGTAGGTATACTACTGAAGGCATTACGAAAAGAAAAAGCAATGACTCAAAAACAGGTTGCCGATCGGATGCACATCAGTGATAAAACCATCTCCAAATGGGAACGTGGCCTGGGTTGTCCGGATGTATCCCTACTGGGGGAGCTATCGGAACTATTTGAGGTGAATATTGAAAAAATACTTTTAGGAGATCTGGAACTGAATGATATGGAAACTGGAAACTTGAAACGAATAAAATTTTATGTTTGTCCAAACTGCGGCAATGTGATCAGCACCACTGGCGATGCGGAGCTTTCCTGTTGTGGCCGCAAACTGGCTCCACTGGTGGCCAAACCAGCTGATGAAAAACACACCGCAGTAGTAACGGATGACGATGGGGAATACTACATTACCTTCGATCATGAAATGAGCAAAGCTCATTTTATTTCCTTTGTGGCTTATGTGTCGACTGATCGGTCCTTGTTTATCCGGCTGTATCCCGAGCAAACCGCGGCAGTGCGGCTGCCTAAAATGAGCGGCGGCAAGCTGGGCAAAAAGTTTGGCAGTAAACTGTATTATTATTGCAGCAAAGAGGGGCTTTGGGTATTGTAAAAAATAGGCAGCATTGATTAAGGGGATTTAGATAGATGGAAACGCGATCAAAAAAAGCATTAAAAGAAAACTATAAAAACCGGACCGTTGTTGGGGGAATCTTTGGTATAAAATGTCACGGCAATGACCGGATCTGGATAAAATCAACCAAGGATATGACCGGTCAAAAAAACCGCTTTGGGTTTGCGGTGGCAACCAATTCCTGTCCGGAGCCCGGCATGCTGGGAGCATGGAAACAATACGGTGCCAAGTCGTTTTCCTTTGTTGTTTTGGAAGAAATCGAAAAAGGTGAAACCCAGACTGAGGGAGAGTTTAGTGATGACGTTGCAACGTTGCTTGAAATATGGATTGATAAACAGAAGGAAGAACTAAAGAATGAACACACAATTACATCCCATTGACTTTGAAACCTGGGAGCGGAGACCGTACTTTTACTACTTTACCGAAATGCTGCCCACCGGGTTTAACCTGAGCGTAGAGATCGATATTACGGAGACTTATCAAAAGATTAAAGAAGCGGGTATGAAGTTCTTTCCGGCATATCTCTATTTGGCCGAAAAATGATGCCTTTTTCGATCACCGTTCACCACGCTGTAGCCGATGGCTATCATGTCGGCTTATTCCTGGAAAAATTTCAGGCGGCCATGAATCATCCCGACCAATGGATCAGGTTATGACGAAAGTCATAGCCTTTTATTTCTTTTTGCACTGTGTAAGGCGTTCTTAAAATGATATCTTAAGTATGAACAATCTGTGACTGACCAATGAATCGGGCAGATTATTGCGTATGATAGATAAAAAGTGTGATAAAGAAAGGACGTTAAGAATGGAAACTGCAATTGTAAAACTGGAAGGCTTGACAAAAAAATATGATGGCAAGGCCGTCGTCGATCATGTTTCACTGGAAATTCGACCGGGGGAGGTTTTTGGACTGTTGGGGCCTAATGGCGCTGGTAAAAGTACCACGATGAATATGATCTGTTCGTTGGTGAAGCCAACCGCTGGCAAAATCAGTCTATTTGGCAAAGATGTGCAAACCGATATGAAGGAGGCCAAAGCCAGACTCGGTTACATTCCCCAGGAGCTGGCCATTCATGGCAATTTGAAAGCCTGGGAAAATGTCGAGCTGTTTACCTCTCTTTATGGAATAAAGGGCAAGGAATTAAAAAGAGCAATTGATGATTCATTGGAATTTGTTGGATTAAAAGATCAACGCAATGTCTTTTGTAAAAATTTTTCCGGCGGCATGAAACGCCGGTTGAACATTGCCTGTGCCATCGGGCATCATCCCGAGCTGCTGATTTTTGATGAACCCACGGTGGGCATTGATCCCCAATCCCGAAATTTTATTCTGGAAAAGATAAAAGTTGCCAATGAGCAGGGTGCCACCATTATTTATACCAGCCACTATATGGAAGAAATCGAAGCGATCTGTTCTCGGATTGCGATCATGGATAATGGCAAGATTATTGCCATGGGCACAAAAAAAGAACTGACCGAACTGGTCACGGCAGAAGCAGACTCGACAATGAGCCTGGAAGAAGTTTTCCTGACTTTAACCGGCAAGAAGCTGCGCGACTATGCCGAGGGAGAACTGTGAGATGCCACTGATATTGATCAAAAATAACATGAAACTGATGTTTCGGAGTAAGGCTTTTCTGTTGATGATGGTCGTTATGCCGATCATTGTGATCGCCCTGTTGTCCAGTGCTTTTAAGGACATGATGGCGTCGGCCCGGGAAATCGATCCGTTTACGGTGGGCTACCGAATCATGGCGGACAGCCCCTATCAGACGTATTTATCGGAACTGAAAAAAGCAAGTGCCGAGAACGATGTAACCCTCACTGAATATCCGGAAGGTGAGATTGAAAAGCTGATTAAAAATGGAAATGTCGCTGCCTTTGTAGACATCCAGGATGATGAGTATATCCTGTATCAGTCAAGCGAAAAAAAGGCCGAGGCATTGATCACAGAAAGTATTTTTGACCGTTTCTTTTATCAAGTGGATGCCAACTCTGCCCTGGTAAAAGCCCAGATGGCGCAGGGAATCATTGACATAAAATTGCTGGAACCGGATCGTAAAACAGCAACCCGGGAGGTATTGGAAGTGGAACCAATGCCCACATCCACCGATTATTATGGCATTATCTATATTGTCTTCTGGAGCTTTTGCGGGATGATGCCATTGGCGGCGGTCATCTCCAGTGAACGTAAAAATGCCATTCCCCAGCGAATGCGGGTGTCGCAGATGACGAAGACGCAGTTTTATCTGGCCAAATTTGTGCCCTGTTTTCTGGTAACCTTTATTGAAATGGGGCTGGCCTGGACAATCTCAGCCTTGCTCTTTAACGTCCATTGGGGACAGCTTCCGGCTTCAGTCGGAATCATTTTGCTTGCTACTATGGCAGCAGCGGCGATCGGCGTTTTTCTTTATCAGCTCTTTAGTAAGGTGGTTGTCAGCGTGGTCGTGGGCTTTTTTTTGACCTGGGTGCTGGGCTTTTTCGGTGGTTCCTTTGATCCGTACTTCTATGAAGATTTCCCGATCATGCTGATGAAAGCATCACCGATTTATTATGTTAACCGGACGCTGGTGGAATTTTCCACCAAAGGATACAGCGACTATACTGGCACCTGTCTGATTTATCTGATTGGTCTGATTTTTGTTTTTGGAATATTAGGCAGCATGCTGATGAACCGGAAAGTGGAGGAATAATATGAATGGCTTTGTTACCTTGGTAAAAACAAATCTGAAGCTGCTGCTTCGAAATAAAGGCTATCTGTGTCTGGTGATACTACTGCCGATTCTATCAGCCGGCCTATTATCTTTGCAATTAGACGAAACCGTGACGATGAAAGATGACAGCTCTTATGTTGTTCAAAACATTGAAGACCGGGATGATAATATCACCAGTATTGAAAATACCAAGCTTTTGGTTAAAATCTATGACAACAGCAACAGTCAATTATCCGACGATCTGGCTCAGGAACTGGCGGGTTCAGGAATTTTTCGAATCTTCCGCTATAATCAGGAAGTGGTTGATTTGGCCACTGCCAGAGCAGCCAGTATCGACAGCGCCGGGAAGAGTAATATTGGCGCGGTCGTCTATATTCCCGAGAATTTTGAGGCGGACATCTTATCTGGCGGCACCGGTCATTTATCGATCATGGAGATCACCGATGACGGACGAAATGCCTTGCTGGCCAGCCAGGTCAATACCTATATCAACTTTATGATGCAAGCCGCCGACAGCACGAATTATGATAAAACAGCACTAGCTTCGCTGCTGGGTGAACTGAATGAAAGTCGGCTCAACAAAAAAATTGAAGCGGTGGAGGTCGGCAATAGCCTGACATTAACCAGTCAGCAGAACCACCAAAGCACCCGCATCGGTTATTCAATTGCGGCGCTGACAATGGGTTTTCTGTTCTGCGGGGTCTTTATCGCCGACATCATCGTCAAGGAAAAAAACAACAAGGTCTATAACCGGATATTTTTGTCAAAAGCCAGTATCCTCAATTATGTCGTAGCAAAAATGGCCATGATTTTGTTGACCGTTGCGATACAGACCGGTATTTTGGCCTTGGTCACGCCGCTCATGGTGAGTACTGATTTTGGCATCCCTTTTGGCAGCTATCTGTTCCTGGTTTTTGGTCTGGGCTTATGCATCAGTACCCTTTCAGTGGTCATTGGCACCCTGGTAGGGAATACCATGAACGCGACCTATGCCGTCTTTGCCATCTGGATTGTGTCAAACATCATGGCCGGCTTGTACTTTCCTATCACCAGTGCGGCTCAATGGTGGGTAAAAGCCTCACTGCTGATTCCCCAGCGGTGGGTGATCGTCGCTTCAGAAATGTTGATGACTGGCGAAACCGGGGTTTATGCAATGTACGGGCTGATTGTCGGCTGCTATCTGCTGATCCTTATGGCCGGCACCTCGATTGGCATCATGGTTGGAAAAAAGGATTATTAAACAATTGCATTGAAGTGAAAATCGAAAATGTGATAGAATGTTCGTAAAGTAAAGGTGGATGGGAAGTCAGACAGATGGTTGAAAAGATGAAGGATAACTATTTCTCGATGATGAAGTTTTGCTGTCTGACGGTCATGCTGGCATATGTGATTGTTGACGGTGAGAAATCATTTCAAGCGATCAGCCAGGAGGGGTTTTGGTTGGGATTGTTTGTGGTGGTATCAACCCTTTATGAGTTGCTGGATAAGGAAAAAATCGGCTGCTTGCTTGCTGAAATAATCTTTGCGATAGGGATCTTCGTTTTATTTAGGGAAAGTAGCATCGGTTTTTATTTAATTCCGGTGGCGGTATTGGATACGGTGGTTTATTTTAAACTGCCCCTCGTCGTCGGCTTGATGGTCTTTGCCGGTGTCCTTTTTCGTCCCCCGGATTTAGCCGTTTATATGATTTATAGTATCTTTATTAGTGTTATTTATTTTCAGAATCATGTGCTGATCAAGCGGTATCAAGATAAGCTGGAAAATTATGAGCAGGAAGAGTTTAAACTAAAGGATTCCATTTCGGACAAAGACTTGCACTTTAAAAAGAAACTGGAACAGAACAGCCTGCATTATAAAAATCAAATCCTTACCGAACGGGCCGGAATTTATCAGGCCTTGCATGATAAGCTGGGGCACAGCATTAACGGTTCCGTTTATCAACTTGAAGCCAGTAAGGTGCTGATTCATAATAAACCGGAACAAAGCAGTCGGATCATTCAGGCCGTCATTGATACCTTAAGAGAAAGCATGGATGAAATCCGCTTTATCTTGCGGAAGGAAAAACCGGAGCACAAAAAGGTGGCCCTGCATCAGCTTCAGGGATTGTGCGAAGAATGTCGGGAAAAATATGGCATTCAGGCGACCTTGCAACTGGAGGGGGAAGATAAAGAGATCCCCGATCACATTTGGGAAGTGATTCTGGATAATGCCATTGAAGCCGTTTCCAATGCCCTTAAATATGCAAAATGCTCCAGACTGGCCATCGAATTGGTGGTTATGAACAAAATAATCCGTTGCAGTATTTATAATAATGGCACAAGCTGCGAAACAATTGTCGAAGGAATGGGGATTAAGGGAATGAAAGACCGCACCCGAAAAGTAAGTGGTTTGATTGATATTGATGGCCAAAACGGATTTCGGATCAATATGATTTTTCCGTTAACTTCCGCTTAAGAAAGGCGACAGACATGACTAAAATAAAGGTAATCATTGTTGATGACTCTGATTTTGTACGAGACGGCATGGGCATCATCTTGGGTGTCGATGACGAATTTCATGTCGTTGGCTGTGCTAAAAATGGCAGAGAGGCGCTGGAATTTGCTCAAAAAGAAAAGCCGGATGTTTTTTTGATGGATATCCAGATGCCAGAGATGGACGGCATTGCGGCGACCAAAGAGATTGTAGCAAGAGGTTTGGGAAAGGTACTGATCTTAACCACCTTTGATGACCGCGAGCTGGTCGAAAAGGCGATGAAAAATGGGGCCGACGGATATTTAATCAAAAATCATACCCCGGAACAATTAAAACAGAGCATCAAATCCGTCTATCATGGGGTTCATTTTCTCGACAGTCAGGTGCTTGATAAATTTACCGAACCGGAAACTAAATGCAGTACTGCTTTTGACGGCAGTATATTTACGACCAGAGAACTGGGGATTATCGAAGCGGTGGCTGACGGTTTATCAAATAAGGAAATTGCCGAAAAACTTTTCTTAAGTGAAGGAACTGTTAAGAATTATATCAGTGTGATTCTAGACAAAGGCAATCTTTCTCACCGCACCCAAATGGCTATTTATTATTTAACCGGCCGACGATAAGCAGGAAAACTCAGCCACTCAACTAGAAAGATGTTGTATTTTAACGATTTGGGGTATCCAATAAGTAAGTGTAGTTTTATTTGGAGGGTACTTTATGCAAGAACAAAAGAAAAAACAGTCGCAGACAGAAAATTTTAACCGGAAAAATTGGCACGCTCTTGAAGAAGAGGTTATTTTTAAAGCGTTAGAGAGTAATCAAGCCGGGCTTGAACCTGGAGAAGCAGCCAGTCGGCAGTCCGCTTATGGTAAGAATGCGTTACCGATGAAAAAGTTGCCGTCGATCTGGACCATTCTGCTCCATCAAATTAAGAATCCGCTGATCTTTATCCTGATTGCGGCGGCAATTTTATCACTGGCGTTAGGCGATGCCAAGGATGTTATTTTTATTCTGATTGTCATTATTCTAAACAGTGTTTTAGGTGCCTACCAGGAGTACAATGCCGAAAAAAGCGCCGCCAGTTTACAGAATCTGCTTAAGATTAAGGCCAACCTCAGGCGGGGCGGAAAAGAGGTTGAAATTGATTCAGAGGAGCTTGTTCCTGGAGATATTGTTTTACTGGCATCGGGAGACAAGGTACCGGCGGATTTGCGCCTGCTGGAGGCTAAAAATCTCGCGTCAGATGAAAGTTTTCTAACCGGCGAATCCATCGAAGCAAGTAAAAAAGTAGGTCGGTTGTCCGAAAATATGGGCATCGCTGAACGAACGAATATGGCTTATGCCGGCGCCGTAATTACATCGGGCCGGGGAATGGGTATTGTGGTTGAAACAGGGACAAACACCGAAGTTGGTCAAATAGCCGAGCAACTCAGTGAGTCTGAAAGTGCAAGCCCACCGCTGGTCACGCGGATGGAAAAATTCACCAAACAAATTAGTGTGGTGGTTTTACTCATCAGTGTCTTTTTAGCTGTTCTGCTAAGACTGCAGGGGCTTGATTTTGCGGCCATCTTCTTTGTAGTGCTGGCCCTGGCGGTTTCAGCGATTCCCGAAGGGCTTCCGGTAGCACTAACAGTGGCACTTTCGATTGCGGCATCCAAAATGGCAAAACGCAACGTCATTGTCAGAAAACTACCAGCGGTGGAAAGTCTGGGTAGCTGTACCGTGATTGCCACCGATAAAACAGGTACACTGACGGTTAATCAACAAACAGCACGGCAGGTTTTTTTGCCAGATGGACAAGGGTTTCACATCTCAGGCCAGGGCTATAATGGTGAAGGAAGTCTTAAGACCGAACAGAAAAATCAGATCTCGGATCAGCAGCAGATACGTTTAGAAAAGTTGGCGGTTTCTTTTGTCATGGCAAATGAAGGAACCCTAACACAAGAAAGTGGTGCTTGGACGCATCATGGCGATGCTATGGATGTGGCATTTTTGGCACTGGGCTATAAGCTTGGGATATCACCGGAAGCGGTAAAGTCTGAAAACAGGCTGCTGGAGATGATTTCCTATGAATCGGAACGGCAATTTTCAGCGGCCTTTTATGAGAAAGAAAGCACAACCTTTGTTGCAGTTAAAGGTGCCGTTGAAAAGATACTAAAGTTTTGTGATCAAATGGCAAATCAGGATGAAACGGTTTCTCTCGACCCGACAACGATTGAAAAACAGGCTGAAGCACTGGCTGCTCAGGGTTACCGGGTATTGGGAGTTGCGGGAGGCAAACACCCAGGATATGAAAAAAAGGACCAGTATGAAGATGAGGACCTGCCAGAAATGGTTTTTCAGGGGTTGGTTGCCTTTATTGATCCGCTACGACCAGAAGTGGCTGATGCGGTGGAAGAATGTAAGCAAGCCGGAATAAAGGTGATCATGGTTACCGGCGATCACCCCAAAACGGCAATGGCCATTGCCAAAGAGGTGGGGATTGTCGAGCCCGATGAGGCAGTGGTAACCGGGAAAAAATTAAGTCAGGCAGGATCTTTAGCTGATGCAGAATTTAAAAGTCTGGTTAATTCAACCCATGTCTTTGCCAGAGTTTCACCCAAACAGAAATTGGAAATTGTTGAAGTTCTGATTAACCAGAACGAATTTGTGGCCGTTACCGGTGACGGGGTTAACGATGCCCCGGCGTTAAGACGGGCAAACATTGGGGTTGCCATGGGCTCCGGTACGGATGTTGCCAAAGAGATCAGTTCGATGATTGTAACAGATAACAATTTTGCTTCGATTGTATCCGGTGTGGAAGAAGGGCGCTTCGCCTATGATAATGTGCGCAAAGTAATCTATCTGCTCATTTCAACTGGTGCGGCTGAAGTTGCTCTTTTTCTAGCGGCGATCTTCACCGGGATGCCCTTACCCTTAATTGCGGTTCAGCTACTTTGGCTTAATCTGGTTACTAACGGTATCCAGGGTGTGGCTCTGGCTTTTGAAGATGGCGAGCCAGGAGCTATGAAAAGGAAACCCCGAAAAACCGATGAGAAGATTTTTAATCCCCAGATGATTAGTCAAACAGTGCTCTCAGGCGTTACCATGGGAACCATCGCTTTTGGGTTCTGGTATTACCTGATCTTTCTCCAGGGGTGGGATCATATGGCGGCTCGAAATATCGTGCTCCTATCAATGGTATTGATGGAAAATGTCCATGTCTTTAATTGTCGGTCGGAATTTTCATCAGCATTTAAAGTTCCAATTAGCCGTAATTACATATTGGTGATGGGCGTTTTAGCTGCTCAGGGGATTCATATTCTGAGTATGCATCTTCCTTTTATGCAACAAACGCTTGAGATAGAACCGATTTCAATTTTTGAATGGTTGGTGGTTTTTGGCTTTACCCTGCTACTCTTAGTGGTCATGGAAATTTATAAAATCGTCCGCAGGAAAATGAACGCAGCACTCAGTTAAAATTAGCAAAGATACAGAAAAAAAGAGGTTTAACCGAAAACGCCATTGGAATTGGGATTCCAATGGCGTTTAGTGGGCACTTAATTTAGGGCAATGTTTTTTTTGCATTTTATTTTATCGTGGCCGGATCCAATTGCTGCCACTTGTTGCCCAGAACAGGCGGGGTATAGTGAATCATTTGACGGATCAATTCGTCGGGGTCTGTTGAGACCAGCACCAGCTTTGTGTTGGACGGGTTCATAAAACCTTCGTTGACAATGTTTTGCATCATTGCAATAAAGGAATCAAAAAAGTTTGAAATATTGAAAATCCCAATGGGCTTTTTATGAATCCCCAGTTGTGCCCAACTAAAGGTTTCAAATAATTCTTCGAAGGTCCCCACCCCTCCGGGAATGGCAATAAAACCATCAGATAAGTCGGCCATGGTTTGTTTGCGTTCATGCATGTTTTTTACTTCAATAAAACGAGTCAAACGGTCGTTAATCACTTCGTTGGGGAAAAGGCCTCCAGGCATAACCCCAGTGACACAGCCACTATTGTCTAACATATGATTGGCGATTTCGCCCATTAGACCAAATTTTGATCCGCCGTAAACTAATTCAATGTTGTTCTTGACGAGCACCAGACCCAATTTTTTTGTCATTTCTTTGTACTCCGGACGAACACCGAGATTGGAGCCGGAATAAACACAAATTCTTTTCATAATGATGACCTCCTGAAATATGAATGCTAAAGCTAGCAATTATTCTACTTATATCTTAAAATAAGAATATTTAAATGAGATCTTAAATTATAAC
>Ga0163223_100034_pt1 | contig 58291 bp, 56 predicted proteins | sample MSEWel2016_02_17_2_FD_113147 | JGI IMG/M metagenome (GOLD analysis project Ga0163223, IMG submission 113147) | Subsurface microbial communities from deep shales in West Virginia, USA - MSEEL Well Study Marcellus 5H_2016_02_17 ...
CCAATCGACCGCTCCGCAACGTTCAGGGAACAGGAAACAATCATCGTGGACAAGGAAATAGCGACAATGGACTAATCCAGCATCATCAGGGACAAGGAAATGGAAACCGTAGACTGCTCCACAATGCCCGTGGACAAGTCCATGATATTGATGGACTGCTCCACGCGTATTGTGGACAAGGAAATAAGGCCTGTGGACTAGCCCATCATTCCTGTAGACAAGCCCATGGTTTGCGTGGACAGATCGCCAAACCGCCAAAAACCCTATAACCAGAGGCTTTTAGAATATTTAACACTGGGCGTTCCGGTTTGCAAGCGGAACAAATCGACCTGAAACCCAGAGAAAAACGAAGACAACTGTGGTGTTTCTTCCTTTAAATATCAAAAACTCTCCCCTCAGCCCGCTGCGCGGTCTTTTCCCATCTCTTCCTGAAGAGAGGGGACGAGTCAGAGCAATCCGTAGGATTGGGATCGACTCAGGGGTGAGTTAAAACTCATACACATCAAATAACATGCTTTTCGGGATTTGAGATCCCGAAACCGAAAAGCTGAGGATTGCAAATCCATTAGCAACACGGATCGGATTGCAAATCCGATCCAGCAAGATTCGTGCGGTAGCCGGGGCTTGTGGCAATTCCCCGTGCTGCAACAAAATACATCTCTACATTTGAGGCGAAATAACACCGGGAATAAGGGTTTAGCACCATGGAATGATTATGCTGCCACTTGGAATTATATAAATTCTCTAAGGAACAGGGATAATTCCATAGAGAATTTCTATTATTCCAAAGGGAATTGTCTCTCGGAGCTATGGAATAGCTTTAAAGCAACGTGGAATCATAGATATTCCATTTGGAAGCAAGGCAATTCTATAGAGAAGTTCTATTATTCCTTATGGAATTATCCTTCGGAACGACATCCATGGTTTGCATGGACAGATCGCCAAACCGCCAAAAACCTTATAACCAGAGGATTTTAGAATATTTAACACTGGGCGTTCCGGTTTGCAAGCGGAACAAATCGACCTGAAACACCAGAGAAAAACGAAGACAACTGTAGTGTTTCTTCCTTTAAATATCAAAAACTCTCCCCTCAGCCCGCTGCGCGGTCTTTTCCCCTCTCTTCCTGAAGAGAGGGGACGAGTCAGAGCAATCCGTAGGATTGGGATCGACTCGGGGGTGAGTTAAAACTCATACACATCAAACCACATGCTTTTCGGGATTTGAGATCCCGAAACCGAAAAGCTGAGGATTGCAAATCCAATCCAGCAAGGTTTTGTTTCCTATGATTTAGCGAACCGCCCAGTACGAGACCCGTACGCTGGGTGGTGTGAGGGGTTATCCACTAGGCTTTTAGCCTAGCGGCTTCCCACTCGATTGTATGCAGTTATTCTATTGAATTCTGTCCTAAATAATTTAATAAAGCATTAATTCGTCTTGTTTTTCGTGCTTTACTTTTTGTTCCAGCATTCATTGAAATCTGATATTCTGTTGTGAATGGATTTTCACTCTTATTTCTTAACTCGGTATAGAATGTGCCCAGTTTTTTTGCTAAATCTGTAATTTGCAGATTATTTGTTTGAATTACCCATGCAAGTCCAAATATACCATATAGGTGACTCACTCCATAAATACGATATTTTTCATAATCAAGATTAAAACTTTCCATTATATCTGTAATCGCATTAAATTGTTGCTCAATATTAGCTTTATCAAATGGATTTCGAATAGAATACTTTTCAAATAGTTCATCAACTAATTCGGTTCTATCACTTGCATAAATTTGGTTCTCTAATAAAACAAATAATAATTCAGAGATAAATTCATGATGTTCTAATCTATTTTTTTCAAGTTTACTTAAAATATTATCCCAAAATTTTAATTCAGAACATTCTCTAACTAAATTATAAAATTCAGTACTATGGAATTTTGCATTTCTTAATTCTTGAGCGGTTAAAGGTTCTCCATTTCTATTTAATCGGTCAAAAATATTATTAACAATACCAATCTGGTCTGTATCTACATACTCAATTGTTAACTCATATTTCCAGAAAGATTTTTTCCAACCATCAATTTCAGGATTTTCCAAGTCCTTGAAAAATAATCCGTTTAATTTCTCATTGCCAAAGGAATCACTACTGAAATCATCTGGAAGTGGAATTTCATTATTAATAAACGAAATTATTGTAGTTAGTCTTTGTTTTCCATCAATTACATCATAAATGGTTTTACCAGTATCAACATCAATGTGTTGATGTAAAAAAATAGGCGGCATTGGAAAATTCTTCATAATTGTATCAATTAGGAAGGACTTTTTAGTAGCTGCCCACACATTGGAAGGTCTCTGATAATCTGGGTTAAAATTATATTTGTCCAATTGACAATTTTCCCAAAATGTTGCAATATTTATATTATTACTATTTCTTTCTAATATTTTCATAGCTATTCACTTAAAGTTTTTGAATCATTATAAAAAATTACATTTTTAAAAAGTGTTGTCATAACTGCATTTAGGACTCTTGGAGGGTTAGGATTAATAACCTTAACATTACTAATCTCAGAAGATATATTTGTCAATAAAGTATCTACTTCTAATCTATCAACGTGCCAATAGGACATTCCGCAAAAAATTAATTCATCCTCTTTCGTTAGTTTTTTTGCTTGTTCTATTGCCTTCTCTCTTATAACTGAAGCCCATTTAAAATCTAATCTACTTGAATCACCGGCAGGTGGGATAATTGCATTTATTTTATTTAGTGCATCTAAATCCTGATATTTTATTGAAAACTCTGAAATATTACCATCATTTGAATCTGAGTCATAATCAATTTTAAAATCATCCACAACCTTTCTTACTTTATGACAGAAACTTATAGAGCCATGAGGTTTATAAATGTTAAATTTACTGTCAGTATCTCCAAAACCTACAATATCAAACGGAATATTTAACTTTTGCAATATTCGCTCTAACCAAATGTCGTAATTATATGTAATTATATGAACCTTAGAAATAGACGCACTATTATTTAACTTGCTAAAATACGATGACCAACCCCAATCTTCAAGATTAATGTTAGGCACATCTATTTGCTTGTCATAATTAACAAACAAAGCATAGAGAAATGCCGCTAGTTCTTTGTAGGCTTTTATGTAAATATTCGAATCATTGCGGTTGTTTTTCTGAAGAATATTGGCGCAAGTAATGATATCCTCAATTAATTCAATAGTTTGTTTTGCATCAGCATTAGGTCTTGCTCCTAAATTCCAAAGATTCGGACAATACTTAAAAGATAGAAATCCTGAATTGTTATTCCCTGGCCATGGAACTTTTTCTCCATTTTTAAAAAGATTTCTTGAATCAATTAAATTTATCTTGTCGATACTAAATAAGAAATCAAGTGTAAATCCATTTCCCAGTATTATATAAATATTCTTCATTTAAATATATTTTTATTCATTCTTTCTAATGACGCCCAACGTATTAGTATTTTATCCAATGTTCTTAACGAACGATGTTAAAAGTAGGAATAATCTTCGATTTGATCAGCAGTTTTTTAAAAGAGCTGATGAATAGTGGATAAAATTAAGTTGGACTGTTCCCCGCGCCGCTATGGGCCTGTTATGACTAAGGGTCGTGTTTTTAAATATCAATTGAGTGGTGATGTTGTTGCTTTGAACTGATTTTTTTCTCATTTCGCTTTTGTTTTGTTTGCTTGCGGGCATAACTTTCCCGTTGCCGTTTTCCTTCCAGTTCTGACAGGTACTGAGGCTTGTCGATCAGGGACAGGCATTGCTCTTTTTTAGCTCGTGCGTTTGCCGAAGCCAAAACTCCGAAGTACCTGATTTTGTAAAAACCCAAAGGAAGTACATGAAGTAGGAACCGTTTGACAAAGGTTTCATAAACGCGCACGGCACTCAGAAACAACAAACACAAAAAAAGACCATCCTTTCGGACAGTCTTTCTGATTTTTGGTTTTCTTCCCAGTCATGCGTCAGCATCCGCCTTGCACGCGCTTTTTCTTTTTATTTTTAATTACCGGAGGTGCTGCTGCCGGTGCATCCAATTCGGTGGCAGCTGGCGCGATGTCACCACCACCTCCGCCAAGAGCCGAGCTTGCAGCTTTCCGAAAATCGTATTTTGCGATCTCTTCATTCGGGCTGGTTGAAGCGGGTTTTTCAGGATTCATAATCGTCTCCACCCAGTAGTTCAAACCTCCCTGTAGCACATAGTTATTTTTGTACCCCAATTGGCGGGTAATCATCCAGGCTTCGTTAGCGTCAGTCGATCCGTTGGAATAAAACACATTCAACTTCACATCCTGATTAATGTAATATTCGTAATCTTCGGAGAGCAAGTTTTCCAACGGAACATTAATCGCTCCCGGCAGGCTAAACTTCTCGAATTCAGCTTTACTTCTTACATCAATCAGCTGTAACGAAGGATCTTTCTGAATCAACATATCAGCCACCTGGTCGGGATGAATAAATTGTAAATTTTCCCGAACTTCGTTGAGAAGTTGCCCGGCGGTTAATTTATAGGCTTTGGTGGTATTTGGCGGAACTGCTGCGATGATCAGTCCCAACGGTAAAATAACACTTGCTAATATTAGTCTTGGTTTCATCGTTTTATTTTTTTTTAATGTTCAACAATTGAATGATGGAAGCTTAGTGCTGATTGATTTCGTAATCATCACGGGCAAATTTTTTCTCAGCCCATTCTCCAACCCAAAACATACCGATTGCCACAATAGCAATTAAAAATGCCAATAGTCCGCGTGACATATTCAGCCAGTCGCTTAACAACGGGCTTCCCATATATTTCGCTTTAAAGAAGCCTTCCCACAATGGGTAACCTTCCATAAAAATGACAATACCAATCAGGATTCCTCCAATAAAAGCTAATGCATCAAGCTTACCAATGGCAGCCGCACAAAAGGAAGTTCCCGGGCAATAGCCACCCAAAATAAAGCCGGCACCCATAATTACTCCTCCACCAATAGCCGACCAAAGAAATGTTGGGTTAATATAGATGAAGCTGAGATCGATCCATCCAAAAAGGCTTAAAAACAAGAGGCCTATTCCTGCAGTAATAGCAGCGGTAAAAAACACTTTAAGCACAGTTGTGTCGTAGCCATAAAACATACCGGCCAAGCGGCGGCTGGATGAAAACCCATTGGCTTCGAGCACAAAGCCAAAGCCGATGCCAATCAAAAAGGCGATGAGTAAATTGGTATTGGGTGATATTATTTCGTTTACAATTAATGGTCCCATAATAGATTGAATTATTGCGTAATTGAATGAATGAATGGTTGAATTAAAGCCAAAGTTTTCGAACAAAATAGGCCATGCCAAAAGCGGTTCCAAAAATCGCTGCCATGGTAATGAAACCTCCGGCCGAAAGCACCGCCATTCCGGTGAGCGCCGATCCACTGGTACAACCACGCCCCAGTTGCGAACCAAACCCAAACAGAATTCCGCCAAACACGGCGAAAATGATCCTCACTTTGCTGGTCACATTGGGGCCTTTTTCAACTTTAAATTTCAAACGGCCTGCCACAGCTCCGGAAAGGAACCCTCCAACCAGTACCCCCAGCATCTCAAACACCAACCACGACTTCAACGGATGCGCATGTCCGCCCAGGTACTCTTGGTAAAAAGCCGTATTGGCCGTATGCGAAGGAGCAATAGCATTGATCCCTGCAACCAATGCAGCTTTTGGTGCACCACTTGCGCCTAAACCACGCCCCGACACCCAAAAGGCAACAATCAAAACCAATCCCAGCAAAACTCCACCGAGGTATGGATTCATGTATTTTTTAGCTTCTTTCATATCTGTATAAGTTTTATAGTTTTTTTAATTGTCATTTCTGAACTTGTTTCAAAATCTGTTTGCAATGAGATCCTGAAACCAGTTCAGGATGGCTCCCACTTTATGCTAGTAAAGCCAGCGGCTCATTTGTCCGGCATAGGAAATAATAAAACGAAGCATTAAACTTCCGAATAAAACCAAGACTACCGGGATATAAACCGGAATTTTCTTGTGGCGCAGCTCCATCAGCTCCAAAATCGCGGGGACGATCATTCCCAATACCACCACAAAAATCCAGAACGGTGCAGTGTAAGCTCCTCCCAAAAACATATCTGCAGCGTCAATTTGCACTTGCGTGCTGGCTCTGAACCCCATAAACATATGGATGATCAGAAACAATTCAATAACGATAAGCATGATATCTATTTTGGCAAAAACCACTTTCTCTTTCTTGCTTTGGGCAAACAAAATAATGGCAGCCGCACCTGCCGACAAACCGGAGGTCAGAAATAATGGCCCCAAAATAGAAGTATTCCAGAGTGGCCGGGCATTAAACGCAGAAAACAAAATACCGGTGTAAATTCCAAGGATAACGGAAAGAACAATGGTCACCCAGGCCAGCCCGACTTTATTCTTTAAAAAGAATGCATTCAGGTCTCTCAGAATGACATTTTTCCATTCCCACCCGGGGAAGTATTCCTGAATATGAATGGCGACCCAAATAATTGAAATCGGAGTAATAGCCATCAATGTCCATGCTCCCCACGACATAGGAGATTCCAATTTTATGGTTGTGTATAGTTGCCAGAAAAACAGTTTGTGACGTAAATCGAGAAACAATGCACCCAACCCGATCATTAAAATAAACGGAACAATAATAGGGGCACGACGAACAGCTCCACGATATTCGTTTTCTTTACCAAGAATAACATAAAGGGAAGCAAAAAACAGAATTCCTGCAGCTAATCCTCCCAGAAAAAGATAAAGCGGAATTTGCCAGTGCCATATTTCCAAATATGGATCAACGTTCGGGTTCAAGCGTCCGCTGGTAATAAGTTCTTCTCTCATCTTCTTACAATTTTAAATCAAATAATACACCTGAGGTTTGGTTCCGGCCTGCGGTATCAGGGTTTTAAACTTTCTTTTCTTCAACACTTTGGAGACTTCACTATTTGCGTCATCCAGATCGCCAAAATACATACATTTGGTAGGACACACCGATACACAAGCAGGTTGCAGTCCATCCTGAATCCGATGATCACAAAACGTACATTTGTCGACATATCCATCGGGGTGTCCATATCGCGCATCGTAGGGGCAACTGGTAATACAGGCACCACATCCAATACATTCGTGCGGAGTAACCTTGACGATCCCACCTTCGACATAATGGCTTGCTCCGGTTGGGCAACAACGAACACAAGGCGAATTGTCGCAGTGATTGCAGCGCTCAGAACGGATTTCGATCTCCAACTGTGGATAGGTTCCATCTGTTACCTCCACTATCCAATCGCGGCAATAACCAATCGGAACATTATTTTCCGTTTGACAGGCTACCACGCAATCGGCACATCCTACACATTTTTTTGTATCAACTGCCATCGCATATCTCATGATGTCACCTCACTTTCTTTTTCAAAACGGAAGGTTACGAAGTTGCCGCGCATGCCGGTTCCCCCCATTATCGGATCAACCAGCACCCGGGTAATCAACTGCGAGTCGCTTGCTCCCTTACCAAAAGCCCGACTTAATTTTTTATTGTTATGCCCAAAACCATGAACCATATACACTGAATCGAAACGAATGCGCTCTGTCACTCTCACTTTTATTGGAAAATCAGAAACAACACCATCCTGATTTTGCAAATAAATTGGCTGACCACTTTTCAGTCCCCATTCTTTAGCAACCTTAGGATTCACCCAAACCACATTTTCATCCATTAAATCAGTCAGGTTCGGATTGTTAGATGTTCGACTGAATGTATGCTGCGGTGCCCGGCCATAATTCAAATGATAAAAGCCGGCTGGCGGTTCCATGTGAGATGTGTATTTCGGCATAGGATCAAACCCCTCTTCAGCCAATGCAGTCGAATACAACTCGATTTTACCGGTATTGGTAAAGAAGTCAATATCCTGGCCTTTCTGATAATACAAAGGACCAAATTCTCGCGGTAGATTTTTCACGCCGATACGCTTCATCTCTTCCAGCGAAGATCCAATTTGCTTCAGTTCCCAATCCAGTTTGTCTTCAAATTTCTCCCAGGCAAAATAGTCGCCCAGTCCCATTTTATTGGCCAATTCTTTTGCAATCCAATAAGCCGGTTTAGTATTGTATTTTGGTTCTGCAGCAGGCATCCTCAATGCAATATTAGGCTCCCTCCCCTGTATCACCCGCAAATCATCCCAACGCTCTAAATAGGTGCATTCTGGCAGGACTACATCGGCATAACCTGTTATTTCCATTGGCATGGTATCGACCGTCACCATAAAATCCAAGTTTTGGATAGCTTCCAATGTCTTTTTCGGATCAGGTAGAGTCATGATCAGGTTTGTTCCATTCACAATCCAGGCCTTAATATGGCAATCCAAGTCAGCTGAAGGGATAGTGGCATCGCAAACTCCCGATGCAAGCGCCAGGTCTGCCAGCTTATACTTACCGCCCATCGCATCTCGCCAAGTGCGGGTAGGTTTAGGAAACTGAGGATGAGGATATGCTGGAACTGACGCTTTTTCAGGCACATAAAAACCACCGCGCCGCCCCCAGGAACCAAGTAATGCATTTAAAATTGCCACAGCACGTAAACGCTGGGTATCATCGCCATACCACGTCACATGACGCCCGGGGTGAATGATTACTGATGGAGCGGCATTCGCCATTTCCCTTGCCGTTTCGCGAATTACGTGCGGTTTGATAGTTGTAATTCCATAAGCCCATTCGGGCGTATAATTTTTAACATGAGCCTTTAACTGCTCAAATCCATAAGTGTACTTTTCAACGTAGTTTTTGTCGTACCATTCATTTTCTATAATTTCATGAATCCAGGTTAACAACAAAGCGATATCGGTTGAAGGTTTTATCGGCAACCAAAATTTTGATTTACTGGCAACAGTTGAAAAACGAGGATCAACCGTAATAATGGCGGCTCCTTTATCTATGGCATCCGACATTTCCTGAACCTGGCCATTGTGCATGTTTTCGCCCAAATGTGAGCCGATCAAGACCAAACAACGGGTGTCGCGGATATCTGTTGGTTCCGGAGAATTCAGTCCATCTCCAAACGTGGCGATAAAACCAACTTCACGAGGCCCCCGGCATTGAGCGTATGATGGAGCCGCAATATTTCCCGATCCAAAAGCTTTTAGCAAAGTGCCAAAATAGTGGCCTCCTGAACCATGTGTCAGTAAAGCCGTGCATTCTGCTCCGTGCTCATCCTTAACTTTTTGCAAGCCTTTCGCGACTACATCCAACGCCTCGTCCCAGCTGGCTTCCCGGAATGTTTGCTTTCCATCTTTGCCTGCAACCCGAATTAATGGCGACTTCAAACGATCTTCATCATGATACATTCCAACACCGCCGGTCCCGCGAGGACATAAGCGACCATTGCAATTCGGATCGTCATCATTACCAACTACTTTTTTGATATTACCTTCTTTGTCTTTATAAACCCATCCGGCGCACTTCCAAAAACAAACTTCGCAATAGGTTGGTGTCCGAAGAGTATCCAGCGGGCCAAAATCACCTAACTTGCTTTTTGAATTTATCTTTGTTGCCGAGCTTAATTGCTGAGCCCCGAAGATTAATCCGGCAGCACTTAAAGAGGATATTTTTATAAAATCACGACGTTTTTGTGCCATGTGTTTTTAATTTTATTTCCACAAACATACAAAACTCCTTATATCGAAATATGTAGAAACCTCAATATATCGACGAGCTTCGATATGTTGATTTTAAACTTGAAAAAACAACTCACACAAATTACTGAATTTCAAACGAAAGCAGAGAGATTGTCGCCTATTTAGATTTACTATAAATAAAGTGATAGCTCAATTTATATCTATTCCAAGCAGGCAGATGGGACTTTTAAAAGCATTATTTCTGATTCAAATCCTCAGGCCTGTTTAGATTTAAGAACAAATCGGGAAACTTTTGAAGCACAGACGAAACATCAACAAACCGAACGGGTATTTCCCGAATAACCTTTTGCAATTTTAAATCTCCGTGCTTGATCTTTTCTTCTAAAAACCCGCTGAGCTCTTTATTGTACAACGCCGCCATAGGTTCTACACCATTATCGTGTTTAGGAATAATTGCCTGTGCATCCTCCTTTTTGGCAAGCAGAAACTGAAAAAGCTGGCTGTTTAGGTTTGGAGTATCACAGCTAACGACAATATTCCAATCAGTTTTCGAAGCACTTAAAGCAGCGTGCAAACCTCCAATCGGCCCACAACCCGGATAAACATCAGTCACAACAGGTAACTCAAATTGATCATAGCCTGATTGATTGGCACTAATGAGCATGTGTGAACAAAGCGGCCTCAACAAATCAATGGCATATTCAATTAACCTTTTGCCCTGGTAGTCAACCAAGGCCTTATCCTGTCCCATTCTCGAACTTTTCCCTCCTGCCAATATAATGCCGGTTAGCGCCATAAATTGTTTTGAAAAATATTACTCAAAATTGTCGATTTTTTATTTGAGAAAAAATAAAAATGTTATATTTGCACCCGCTTTGGCAATCAAAGCAAACATGGTGGTTGTAGTTCAGTTGGTTAGAACGCCGGATTGTGGTTCCGGAGGTCGTGGGTTCAAATCCCATCATCCACCCAACAAAAAAACTCCGTTGGATACAGCGGAGTTTTTTTTTACTCATATACTCCCCAACTCCAGGGCAAATTCTCCAGCAACAAATTAAATCCAAAATCTCAACCAGATCCGCACGTTGTTGCTTTCTCGATCAGTTTTCGTTTTCAAATACCAGATATCATTCGCATCCTAAATAAATTCTCGCCCGTATAAAGTCTCTGGCTTTATACGGGATTATCTATAGCTAGCATTGGATATTTTAAAACATTAGTGTCCGGTAGATTTTACCGGACATTTCAAGGTAGATTAAGATTATCAGGAAATAATATGTTTTGCATTTCTCTGAAAAACGTTGGCAATGCGACAACGATAAATTAAAATGGTTAATCTTTTTTAGATTCCTTCGATATTGTGAAAAGAAATTCGGAGCCCTCGCCGAGTTTAGATTTTACCCAAATTTCACCACCAAACATTTCAACAATACTTTGCGAAATACTTAATCCTAAACCTGTTCCCCTGTACATCACCTTTTTGTCCTCTATTTTAATAAAGCGGTTAAATATTTTGGACTGGTGCGCTTCAGGAATACCAATACCCGTATCTCTCACAAAGAACAGGATATGATCGGCCTTGTCTGCAAAGCCAAACGAAATTTCTCCTTGTCTGCAAAATTTGATGGCATTGCTTATCAGGTTACTCAACACCTGTTTAATCCTGTACTGATCTGAAAACAGAATCACTTCACCAGTATGTTCACTTAAATTTGAAAAAACCAGCTTAACCTTCCTCCCGTGCTGTTGCTCAACCTCATTTTTAAAAGTACTGAACAAACCGGACATCAGCTCATTAACGCCAAAATTCTCTTTTTTAACGGTGAGCTGTTTGGCTTCAATTTTCGAAAGATCAAGAATATCATCAATGAGTTTAAGCAACATAGTTGAATTAGAAGTGACCATATCGATGTACTGCCTTCGGGTTGACTGATCCAGCTCATCATCTTCCAGAAGTGAAGAAAACCCACAAATAGCATTTAAAGGCGTCCTTATTTCGTGTGACATGTTTGCCAGAAACGACGATTTCAGTTCTTCGGATTCTTCTGCCCTACGCATTGCAAGTTCCAGTTCACGTGTCCGCTCACGTACATTATTTTCAAGTTCGGCATGATGCACCTCTATTTTCTTTTTCTGCCCGCCAATTATCCGGTTTTTTTTCGACAATTCTTCAACTGCATTTCTTAAGTCGCGGGTTCGTTCACTCACCAATCGCTTTAATTCAGCCTGTCTCCTTTTTATTTTTGTTGACTGGTACTTATAGATAAAGAAAATCAACCCAATAACAACGAAGCCCATCAAAAAACGGAACCAGTTTTTTTGATAAAATGGTGGTTGAATTACGATACGGATTTTCGGTGTTACAGATGACCATATCCCATATTCATTTAGTGTTTTAACCTTAAAAGTATAATCACCTGGCTTGAGATCACTGTAGGAAACAAAGTTTCTGTTCCCCGAATTATTCCACTGCAGGTCGGCACCTTCAAGCTTATAAAAATAATTATGGCGGTACGGGTTTTTGTAATCCAGCTGGATAAAATCGAAACTGATGTAATTCTGATCGTGCGAAAGTTTCAGCTCTTCCTGGTAAAGTACATCCTGCACCATACTTTTCCCGTATACCAGCAAATTTGAAATCATAACCTTCGGTTCGACATCCACATGATTGACTTCGTCCGGATAAAAAATATTGAATCCGTCATTACCTCCAAACAACATTTCTCCGGTTGGGAAATGGCAAACAGCCCCCGGTTCAACGATATTGCTCTTTAAACCCACTTCGCTGTTAAAGTTCACGAAGTGTTCGGTTTCGGGATTAAACTTTGATATGCCGTTATGCGTACCGATCCATAAATTGTTTGAACGGTCTTCTCTGATGCTCATGATCAGCGGAGAAGGTAACCCGCTTGCAACATCGTAATAAGAAAAGCGACCGGTATTTGGGTCGTATTTATTTAAGCCGCCTACCTTGGTACCTATCCAGACATTCTTTTTCGAATCTTCATACAGGCACCGTACCATACTGCTGTTAACACTGGTATGTAATGGCAAATTCCCGGTGTAATGACGGAAATAATCCGATTTCGTATCGAAAACAAACAGGCCATTGTTACGTGTTGAAACCCACATTCGCCCATCGGATGCCTGAATGATGGAATAGATATTGAGCAGGTCATTTTGAAACAGAATAGAATCGCCCTGATCATTGTGACGCACCAGCTTATTTAATTGATTATCGATATAAAAAAGCCCCTTAACAGTACCAACCCAGATTGTACCTTCTTCATCCTGAAACATCGTATTGATTGACAGTGCACTAATCTGACTGAAGGAGTTATCAGTCTTGTTGATGAATTGCAGCCCACGATCGGTACCAACCCACAACACGCCACTTCTGTCGCGAAATAATGCCTGTACCCTCATGGATAGCAACGAACTGCTGTTTGATGGGTTGGTTGTGTAATTAATTATGGTATCGTTGTTCAGGTCGCATTTAAACAATCCGTTTAACTTAGACCCAACCCAGCATACTTCTCCATCATCCAGAAACGAATAAATATAAACTGAGTTTATATTCTTGAGCAACTTGTATTTTTCCGGCCACTTTCTAAACAAGTTGATCCGCTCATTCATCTGGAATAATCCGCTAAACTTCGTTCCTACCCAAATAACGCCATCGCGGTCATTAAAAACATACTGAATGTGATTACTTTGAAGAGCTCCTATTTTTCCAGGTTCTGCTTTGATAAACTTATAGCTCTCATTATTGGTATTAATAACCAATATCCCTTTCGTGTAGGTGCTGACCCATAACAAAGAATCATCAATACATTGAATGCTGTTAATACCTTCTTCCCTGTATTTTGATGAATCAGCCGCGTTGTAATGCCACTGGTCGAACCGTTGTTTTTTTAAATCGAAGCGCTGAAGTCCACGATGCGTTCCTAACCATAATCTCCCTTGCGAATCAATTTCAAAAGCCTGTACAAGTTTGTTGATCAGATTATTATTTGCGCCCCATCTGTTCAAGATGCCCTCTTCAACAGAAAACTTAAACATACCCTGATTCGTGCCCAGATAAAAAGTGCCTTCGGGATATTCAATAATCTTATATACCGAAAATTGCCCTTCGAGAGCATCACCACCACTCACATTCAAAAAGCTTTGAAATGTTTCTTCATCTTCATTCAATAAAGCGAGGCCATTTCCGGTGCCAATCCAGATACGTTGTTTTGAATCAATAAAAATGGTGTTACATTTATTATGCGGCAGGCTTGCTCTATCTCCGGGGTGAACATGAAACTGTTTAAAGGATAATGTTTCCCTGTCGAACATGCTTAAACCATTATCGGTTGCAAACCATAAGTTATTTGATTTGCTTTCGACAATGTGGTTCACAAAATTATTTGAAATTGAAGTTGAATCATCAGGAATATTTTTAAACGTCGTAAATACCTGGCCGTCATAACGGCAAACACCTGAACCTTCAACTGATATCCACATGATACCTGAGTGATCCTGAATCTGGTATATCATATTATTGCCGGGCAAACCGTCTTCATAATCGATTTGCCTGAAAAAAACTGAATCATTAGCTGATTGATTAGTACCAATACATACTTGTTGTATGCAAAGCATTAATGCCACCAATAACAGTTTCTGAAAAAAATCGCCTTCCTCAACCTTTGCTAAACTCCTCATAATGTGAAGTTAAAAAAATTCCAGCGGTAAATATAAAAAATTATTGTGATAAGCCGTTAAGATACCACTCATCAATGAACCTGTAGTATTAAAAACCAGACGAATACATTGGATGGTAGGATAGGAATCAGAATGAACAAAGAAAACTTTACACAACGGTTGATCCGGCGTTTTCGCAAGCCATTTCTTTCCACCTCGGCCAACATCAGCAGCGAACCATCACCCGTCAATTTCAACGACATCTCAAACGACATCAAAGCGCAGGTCGGTTACTTTGTACAATATAGGCAGGATGAATTAAATAGCTAAAAGCTTACAACAAATGGTTAATGCGTCAAACATCGGGGTGATGACATCTCGGTCCGGCCTAATTTTTCGTATTTTTACACTCAAAATAGATAACATGAAACCACTATTGCTTGCCTCGCTCATTCTAATGCTGTTTACTGGCTGTCAAACTTCAGAAAAAGAAGTCTATCTCTTCTCTTATTTTCAGGACAATGGACAAGACGGGCTTCATCTGGCATACAGTTACGATGGGTACAATTACACTGCGTTGAACGACAATAAATCATTTTTAACACCGACTGTTGCTGAAGACAAACTCATGCGCGACCCATGCATTATTCAGGGGTCTGGCGGGAAATTTCATATGGTTTGGACCGTGAGTTGGAACGACCGGGGGATTGGCTATGCGTGGTCCGAAGATTTAATTCACTGGTCGGAGCAACAATTTATTCCGGTGATGCAAGATGAGCCTGATGCGCTGAATTGCTGGGCTCCCGAACTTATTTATGATGAAAAAAGTAATCAATACATGATCTACTGGGCAACAACCATTCCCGGACGATTTGCAGCAGGTGAAGGATTGGGTGATTCGAAATACAACCATCGAATGTACTATACAACAACCAACGATTTTGTCCACTTCAGCGACACAAAACTTCTTTATGACGAAGGATTTAATGTAATAGATGCTGTTATTAAGAATATTGATGGTGCGTATTACATGTTTCTCAAGGACGAAACAAAAAACCCGGCGAAAAAACATATCCGGATTGCTAAAAGCGATCAACTAACCGAAGGTTATCAGTTAATTAGCGATCCCATCAGTCCCGACTGGGTTGAAGGACCAACGGTTACCAGGATCGGTGATAGCTGGGTCGTTTTCTATGATGAATATACCCGCCATTACATGGGAGCTGTGCGTAGTACCGATTTAAAAAACTGGGAAGTGATTAACGATCAAATCAATTTCCCTGAAGGAACACGGCATGGAACTGTTTTTAAGGCTCCGGAAAGTGTCCTGAATAAACTACTTGAAATTCATTAACCGGAATTCAAAAAAGCAGGCTTCAAAAAACCTGCTTTTTTCTAAAAAAAAGCGAATTCGTTAAAATCCGCTTTCCATCCGAAAAGATTGATAATTTCGAATTGATTGATTGATTGATTGATTGAACTAACTGAGTAAAGCCTTCACTTTGTCAGCAATATCTTTTCCGTCGGCTTGTCCGGCCAACTGCTTTGATGCCATTCCCATAACCTTGCCCATGTCTTTCATGCTGGTTGCTCCTACCGAGTCGATGATGGTTTTAATATTCGCTTCCAGCATCTCATCGCTCATTTTCTCGGGCAAGTATGTTTCCAACACTTCCACTTGTTTCATCTCTTGCTGATACAAGTCATCGCGCCCTTGCTCTTTATAAATAGTGGCCGAATCACGACCTTGCTTGGCCAATTTCTGAATCGCTTTTACGGCATCCTGATCATCCAAATCTCCAGATGCACCTTTTGCTGTTTTGGCTTCCAAAAGCACTTTTTTAACGGCCCGTAGTGCTTCAAGTTTTTCCTTCTCGCGTGCCTTCATGGCCGCTTTTATATCTTCATTAATTTGATCAAATACACTCATGATATTTTTAGTTTCAAGTTTTTAGTTTCGAGTTTCAAATAGTTGACAGTCGCAGTGATCAGGTTTCATGTTCTAAATTTCACTTCCGACTTCCCTTTCCCTGCTCTCTTAATCTACTTTATCGTGCAGATAGGAATTGTTGTCGCGCAACTTTGTGTTGTCATCATCATCGGGTGATAAAGAAAAACGCGACAATTTTTCTTCAAACTTCTTTTTCATACTCTGAATATTAACCTTCTTGCGTCGGTAAGCCGGAATATTTTCCAGTTCGTCAACTTCCTCATCACTCGAAATAGAATAATCCAGTTTTACTGAGTATTCTTTCTCCGGATCAGCAGATGAACTTGATTTTCGGTACAACTCATCAAATTCATCGCCCGGCTTGTTTACCTCAAACTCAATCGATTGTTGATTTTGACTTGTAACAGAACGACTCGAATCTCCGGTGAATGGAACTCGTGCCTCCGGCTTCGGACGAGGAGGTGCGGTTGGCTGAGGATCATCAACCAGTGTATGGTAGGTTTTTTCCACTTTCCGGGCAGCCATCATTTCCGGTATGCTGCTTACGCTAAACCCTGTTGCAATTACGGTTACTGAAATTTCGTTGCCCAACGTCTCATCAACACCATTACCCCAAATCAGATCGGCATCGTGCCCTGCCTTAGCCTGAATATAGTCCGTAATCTCACCAATCTCATCCATGGTTACTTCTTCACTTCCGGAAGTAATATTCAGCAATATATTTCGTGCACCATTAATATCGTTATTATTCAGCAAGGGAGAATTCATGGCTTCTTCAACCGCTTTGAGCGCGCGATTTTCACCTTCAGCTTTTGCCGATCCCATAATGGCCACGCCACTGCTTCGCATAACAGTCTCAACATCGGCAAAGTCAACATTGATATAACCCGGGACCGTGATAATTTCGGCAATGCCTTTCGCTGCAGTGGTTAACACATTATCAGCCTTCGCAAACGCCTCCGAGATTTTAAAATCACCATACATTTCACGAATCCGTTCGTTGTTGATCACCAAAAGCGAATCAACGTGAGTCTCCATCTCTGCAATACCATCAATGGCCTGTTTGATACGCCGGCGACCTTCGTTGCGAAATGGAAGCGTAACAATACCGACTGTTAAAATATCAAGCTCGCGGCATGCTTCCGCAATTACAGGAGCTGCACCTGTTCCGGTTCCGCCACCCATTCCAGCAGTAATAAACACCATCTTGGTATTCGATTGCAATGTTCTTTTGACATCTTCAATATTTTCGATGGCTGCTTCACGCCCAATCTGAGGTTTATTTCCGGCTCCCCGTCCTTCAGTGAGTGAAGCTCCAAGTTGTATTTTCAGTGGCACCAGGCTGTTTTTCAAAGCCTGCTCATCCGTATTGCAGAGCATAAAACCTACATCTTTTATTCCTTGCTCATACATGTGGTTAACCGCATTTCCACCGCCGCCTCCAACTCCAATCACTTTAATAATTGCATCGGAAGATTTATCTTGATCGAAATTCACCATATCACTTGACATACACTTTTCTCTTTTTATTAATTATCCATTTCTTCATCCTGATCGTCGAAAAAACGATTAAACTGGCGCTGAAACCAGCTATCCGTATTCCCATTTTCCCGAGCTTCTTCAGAGACCAACTCGCGCTTTTTTTGCTTTTTTGGATTACGCGACTGGTTTGTTTTCTTAGCCACTTGCTGTGGTTGCTTTTTCATTTCATCTTCAAAAATCCTGGAAAAGTCGTCTTCATCATCTTCCAGGTTAATATCTACTGGTTGATCTTCAAGAATAACTTCCTCTTTGGGCTCTTCCTTTTGAAGTAAGCTATTGGGATTTTTATCAAATCGGGTCGCAATTAAGGTTACGCTGACTTTCGTTCCAAGTCGCTTATCCAAACTGTTACCCCAAATAATATTGGCATCCTGACCTGCTTTTTCCTGCAAAAACTCAATGATATCGCCAATCTCGCCCATTCGGATTTCCTCTTCACCCGACGTAATATTCAGCAAAATATCTTTTGTACCTTTGATGTCGTTGCTATCCAATAAGGGCGATTCCAGTGCTTTAATCACCGCATCCATCGCTCGGCCGTCACCTTCAGAAATACCAGTTCCCATGATGAATACCTCACTCTTCGCCATCACAGTCTCAACATCGGCATAATCAATATTGATATTTCCGTGCAGGGTAATAATTTCAGCAACGCCTTTTACCGCAGTTCCCAAAATATTGTCCGCCTTTTTAAAGGCTTGCGAAGCAGGCAAATCGCCATAAATTTTGTGCAGCTTCTCATTACTGATCACCAGCAAACTATCTACGTGCTCCTTGAGCTTATCGACACCTTCCAGTGCTTGTTGAAACCGGCGCTTCCCCTCGGCTGGCGACGGGATGGTAACAACTGCAATGGTCAGAATATCCAGTTCGCGCGCTAATCCGGCAATTACCGGAGCAGCACCTGTTCCTGTTCCTCCCCCCATTCCTGCTGTAATAAACAACATTTTGGTGGTTCCATCCAGCACAGTTCGAATATCTTCGAGATTTTCAATGGCAGCCTGCTCTCCCTGAGCCGGTAAATTACCTGCTCCACGACCTTCAGTAAGGGTTACCCCTAATTGAATTTTCACGGGCACAGCACTCCCCCTCAATGCCTGAGCATCAGTATTGCAAATCATGAAATCAACACCTGTTATACCTTCTTCAAGCATGTGGTTAACTGCATTGCAGCCACCACCGCCTACCCCAATCACCTTGATGATTGATGATTTTGTCTCTTGAAAACCGAAGTTTAATATGTCCTCATTCATATTCGAGGATTAATTGTTTACTAAAACATTTCCGTATCCTGATCTTCGTCGAAGAACAGCGTAACCTGACGAGCTACCTCATTTTTCATTTTTGATAAAAAGCCAGGTTGTGTTGAGCGCGTTTTCTTTCCCTTTCTATTTTTGAAAGAGTTCCTGGTCGCCTCCGAATCCTCTGATTCATTCAGAGCAATGAGCAGTAAGCCCAGGACAGTTGCATTTCGAGGATCTTCCAATTCCTTCCACTGCTCACCAGCTTTCATCCGTGGAATGCCTTTACGAACATCCAAGCCGGTCTGAAACTTGATTAGCTGGCTCAGGTTAGGGAGTAAAGCACACCCCCCTGTGAGCACAATTCCAGCTCCTACTTTATCCATATAGCCCGATTTTTCAATTTGAAAGAAAAAAGCTTCTATAATTTCCTCCATCCGGGCCTGGATGATAAAAGCCAGGTTTTTAAATGAAATTTCTTTGGGTTCCCATCCGGAAATTCCGGGTATGGTAACCACTTTATCTTCAGGGGCAAAATCACCCATCGCCTCACCAAACTGTACTTTCAGCGATTCGGCCTGACGGGCTAAAATGGTGCATCCCTCTTTTATATCGTGTGTTATCACGTTTCCTCCAAACGGAATGAGCGATGAGTAGCACAAAACACCATCGTGGTAAATTGCCATTTTTGTGGTACCTCCGCCAATGTCGAGCATGACGACACCGGCTTCCTTCTCATCTTCAGAAAGCAGTATTTCGGACGAAGCCAAAGGATCGATCACCATTTTTCGGACTGTGATTCCAGCACGCTCGAAGCAAAGCTGTAGGTTATCTTCGTACAATTGGGGGGCAACCAAAAGTTTGAAGTCCGCTTCCAATCTTTCACCCGTCATTCCAACCGGATTTGGAATACCTGCCTCATTGTCGATTGTAAACAACTGTGGCGACGTATGGTATATCTTATACGCTTCAGGTAGTTCAACATTTTTCACCTGTTGAAACATGGCATCAACATCTTCCTCAGAAACAATCCGGCTTTCGTTAATGTATTGTTCGCCACGCTTAGTAAATGTTTTTAGTTGTTGCCCGACAATATTGACATACACTTCCTCAATGTCTCCTTCGAACATATCTTCAGCCTGACGAATAGCCTCGTGAATGGAAGAAAAAGCTTCGCCGATATTTAACACCACGCCGCGCTTCACCCCCATGGAACAAGATTTTCCGTATCCCAGAATTTCGATCGTTCCTTCTCTATCCTTGCGACCAGCCACCACAACCACTTTGGTTGTGCCGACGTCAACTGCCGCTACTATTTTTTCGCTTTTGCCCATAAGCTTCATTTTTTTGTACACACCACCTGATTCCTATATTTCAAGTTTATTTTTGAATAGTATTCCCATCCTACCTTCGAAAATGCCTGATCGTATAAAGCTCTCAGGTTTCGAAATTTAATCTGAAAATCAACCGTTTTCCCCAGCTCAATAATTTGATCGCCCACTAAGGGCGCCATGATCACATCTCCCTGCCTGTTGACCTGCAATTGCTCAATCTGAGCGTTCCAAAATTCGTCGCTCCGAATAAACTTGACCATGGGTAATAATTCTTCTCTGGCATATTTCTCACTAACATCACCATTTACCAAAAGCACCTGAGTAGCCACTCCCTGGTTGGCAGGAATCCGAACCCCCTCATCATCAAGATAAAAGTTTTCCTTATCATTAATCACCCGCAAAATTGGCTGACGCTGCTTAACTTCAACCATTAGACGACCTTTAAAGTCCATGTCCTCACCGGTCACCCTGCGGTAAATTTCAATATTTTTTATGGCTGTCACTTTTCGAAGTTCAGCCTCCAACCTTTCCGTATTAATGCTATCCAAGCGGGTGTTTAGCAAGTTCCCTCCTGCCTTTTTAACAAGAGCTGCAATCTCCTCCTCGTCAATAAACCGCGGGGAGTCCTTGTCAATGACTACCACAATCTCATCACAATGAACCTTCGCCAACTTGCTGGTTGAAAATGCCATGGTGACTACCACAAAGGCAACCAACAAACCAAAAAATGCTATTTTTACAATTGACTTAAACATGTTCAGTTTCCATTAGCTTTTTCTTAACCGGTTCAACCAAAGTGTCAATATCACCTGCTCCCATCATTAAGATCACTCCCGGATCAAATTTCGCTGCCAATTCCGGTAACGATTGCTTCGTAGCCAGCTGTTTATTTTTATTTTGAATCTGATCAAAAATCAGGCTCGAAGTAACTCCCGCCATCGGTTTCTCTCGTGCCGGATAAATATCCAGTAAAACGATATTATCCAACCGATCTAATTCTCTTGCAAAGCCATCAGCAAAATCATTTGTCCGGCTATATAAATGAGGTTGAAAAACACCCGTCACCTTGCGACCTACATACATGTCGCGCACCGAAGTGATGGTCGCTTTCAATTCTTCCGGATGATGTGCGTAATCGTCAATCAACACAAATTGCTCGCTTCGATATTGAATATCAAACCGTCGTTTCACCCCTTGATAAGCAGCCAGAGCAACCATCAATTCTTCGGAATTTACTCCGGCGAGCAATGCCAACGACGAAGCAGCAATGGCATTCTCCACATTCATCAATCCCGGATAATTCAGGTGCATGCCTTCAATTTTACCCTTCGGATGAACCAAATCGAATTGGTAAGCTTCTCCAACTAACTGTATGTTTTCAGCATAAAAATCAGCTTGCTCATTCAACGAATAGGTGTAATGTTTTATATTCTTGTTTCTGGCTTTATCTATTAGCAATCCCTTTTTAGCAACAACTGCTCCCTCGCTTTTCACCTGACTTGCAAAGGCGTTGAAAGAATCAACGATAGCTTCTTCACTTCCATAGATGTCCAGGTGATCGGCATCCATTGATGTAATTACTGCCAGATTGGGGAACAAGCGTAAGAAAGAACGATCAAACTCATCGGCTTCAGCAACTACCCAATCGCTATCTGAGCTCAGTAATAAATTGCTCCGGTAGTTTTTCGATATCCCTCCCAGAAAAGCAGTACATCCTACAGCAGAAGTATAAAGAATATGAGCCAACATGGTTGACACGGAAGTTTTTCCATGTGTTCCGGCAACCGCACAACAGCTCAACTCGTTGCAAATCATCCCCAGTACTTCCGACCGTTTTTTCATTGGGAAACCATTCGACTCCACAACTACTCGTTCGCCTAAATCATTGGGTACTGCCGGAGTAAAGACCACGAGACAGTTGCCCTTTTTCAGGTGACCTGTCAACCACTCAGGCCGATCATCAAAATGAATATCAATTCCCTCTGATTGCAATTCACGCGTCAAAGTAGTTTCCGTTCGGTCATAACCGGACACCTCATACCCGGCATGCTTAAAGTAGCGCGCCAAAGCACTCATCCCGATTCCTCCGATTCCGAGAAAATAAACCTGCGTGATATTTGCTAATCCAATCATAAATCCTTCACTTCATTTAAAATGACGTTCACAATGTCGGCTGTTGCATTTGGCCGGGCCATTTGCTTGCTGTTTTTCGATAACTCTGCTAATTTCTCTTTATCCTTAATAAGCTCAAAGGCTGTTGGGAATAAATTCTTTACCGCGTCTGAATCCTTCACCATCACGGCCGCGTTATTATCCACCAGTGCCATCGCATTTTTGGTTTGATGATCTTCTGCCACATTCGGAGAAGGCACCAGTATTGAAGGCTTGCCCAGTAAACATATTTCAGAAATGGTCGCAGCTCCTGCTCTTGAAATAACCAAATCAGCTACAGCAAAAGCTTTATCCATATGAGCTAAAAACTGATGCAATTGTATATTCTCCCGAAGTTTTCCGTTCAATCGTTCTAGAATAGCATTGTGGTAAACTTTACCCGACTGCCAAATAACCTGAACACCAGAGTGATCGACAAAATCCATATTATCAAGGATGCTTTCGTTTAATGTTTTGGCACCCAAACTACCCCCCAGCATTAAAACAACCGGCATATTTCCTTTTAACCCAAGCAACTTCAAGGCCTCCTTCTTGTCCACTTTCTCCAACAAATTCTGCCGTATCGGATTTCCTGTTACAACCAATTTATCTTGAGGAAAATATTTCTCCATTCCCTGATAAGCCACACAAATTTTGCGAGCCGACTTTGCCAACAGTTTATTTGTTACACCGGCATAGGAGTTCTGTTCCTGAATAACCGTGGGAATGCCTTTCTGGTTAGCCGCTTTTAACAACGGTCCACTTGCATATCCTCCCACTCCAATGGCAATATCGGGTTTAAAATTCCGAACGATCTTACGTGCTTCGAACATACTCTTATTCAGCAACCACAAAAACTTGAACATCTTTAGAGAAAACTTCCGGGGCATACCGATTACCGGGAGTCCATATATTGGATATCCAGCAATTGGCACACGTTCCATTTCCATTCTTCCTAAAGCTCCAACAAATAAAATATCAACTTCAGGAACACGAGCTTTAATCTCGTTGGCAATGGATAAGGCCGGAAATAAATGTCCCCCGGTTCCTCCGCCGCTAATGATAACTTTTAATTTTGTCATGTTACAATTCCTCGTCTTCGTCCGGCATATCGACTACAACCGGTGGTTCAATAACTTGATTTTTACGCTGATTGTGATAACTAACAGATAAAATGGCTCCAAATGAAACTGCCGTAAAAAGCATTGAAGTACCGCCCATACTCACCCATGGCAGTGGTTGCCCGGTAACAGGTGCCGCTCCAACCGAAACCGCCATATTGATGACCGCCTGGAATACGAGCAGCAAAACTAGTCCTGCGGTTAAGAATGCAGGGTAAGTCCGTTTAGATCGCCTGACAATAACAACACCTCGATACAACAGGATGAGATAGAGTAAAGCGACAAAAAAACCTCCTACAATTCCATACTCTTCAATAATTATGGCATATATAAAATCATTATACGCAGCCTCCATATAGTTGCTCACCTCACTCCTTCCGGGCCCTTTTCCGAATGTTCCTCCTTCATAGATTGCTAACTTGGCGTAATCGGCCTGAGTTGTTCCCAACTCTGCATCATCATCACCCGATACAAAATCATCAATCCGCTCTTTGAAGGTATGAACACGTCCGGCCCATTCAGGAAGATAGTCAGCCGTCGAATATACTAACACCAACAATAGCACTCCTGTTGCGAATGTGAGGAATAAAAATTTAATTGGAATTCGTGCAATCAACATCAGCACCATAATGCTGACAAAAATGAGAGCTGAAGTAGAAATATCGCCGTAAAAAATAATACCACAAACAACACCACTCACACCCATCACCCACAAAAAAGCCTTTTTCAAATCCTCTTTCGTTTTCTGACGTTTGGCCAATACTTTTGCCACAAACATCACTAAAGAAATCTTCGCCAACTCAGCGGGTTGAAAACTCAAAAAGCCCAAATCAAGCGAACGCGGTGTTGGTTTAGAAGGTGTTAGTTTATACTGAACGATGGCAGCCAGCAAGGCGCCGATTGTTATCATCAAAAGTAGTGGTGCAATGTAGGTGTAGAACTTAACAGGTATCACATTAACAAGGAAGGTCATGACCCCAAAACCAAGCAATAGGAAGACAAGCTGCCTGATTAGGTAATAACCGGTATTGCCACCTGCCTCGCGGTAGGCCAAACGCCCCGTGGCGCTGTATACAATCAACAATGAGATGAGTGATAAAAATACCAACACCACCCAAAGTATCCGGTCTCCTTTTAATATTTTACCTATTGAAAAATCCATTCTTCTTTCTTTACAAAATCATCTCAATCCTAAAAAAACTACAACTCGCGTACGGCCATTTTAAACTGGCGCCCACGATCTTCATAATTATCAAACAAGTCGAAACTTGCACATGCAGGCGATAACAAAACGGTTTCTCCATCCTTAGCGAGGTAATAGGCTGACCGAACCGCATCTTTCATATCTTGCGTTTCAATTATATCCGGTACGATATCGACAAAGGCTTCCTTAATCTTTCGATTGTCGGTCCCAAGACAAATGATCGCTTTCACTTTATCTTTCACCAAGTCTTTCAGGGCATCGTAATCGTTGCCTTTGTCAACCCCTCCGGCAATCCACACAATGGGCTTGCTTAAACTCTCCAGTGCATACCAGGTCGAATTCACATTGGTTGCCTTTGAATCGTTGATAAACTCGATTCCATGAACGCGCAGAAAGCGCTCCAAACGATGCTCTACCCCTTTGAAATCAGAAAGACTCTCTCTGATTTTTTCGTTCCTGATATTCAACACCATCCCGGTCAACCCCGCTGCCATGGAGTTGTAGGTGTTGTGTCTTCCCTGTAATGCGATATCAAAAATGGACATATTGAATGATTTTTGTTTCCAATTGATTAATAGTTCTTCCCCTTTTATTCCTGCTCCATTTTCCGGAGTCTCTGTCCAACCAAATGGCAAGCAAATAGCTGGTATATTTCTTTTCTCTATTTCTTTTTGAATGATTGGATCGTCAGCACCATAGATGAAATAATCCTCCTCAGTTTGGTTTTGCAGAATGCGAAATTTTGAGTCCACATAGTTTTGCAACTGATAATCATATCGATCTAAATGATCTGGCGTGATATTGAGCAAAACTGCTACGTTCGCTTTAAACTCATACATGCCATCCAACTGAAAGCTGCTTAACTCAATGACGTAGTAGTCAAAATCTCTTTCAGCAACCTGCCACGCGAGGCTTTGTCCAACATTTCCAGCCAACCCAACATTAAAACCCGCTTCTTTTAGCAGATGATAAGTCATCATGGTTGTGGTTGTTTTGCCATTGCTCCCGGTAATACAAATTGTTTTAGCCTCGGTGTATCTTCCTGCAAATTCGATTTCTGAAATCACCGGAATTTCCATTTCTCTTAATCTCAGAACCAGTGGAACTTTATCCGGCACACCGGGACTCTTTATCACCAAATCGGCGTTTACAATTTGTTCTTCTGAATGCTTGCCCTCTTCATAAAGAATATCAGACTTTGTTAGAACGTCTTTGTATTTATCTTGTACTTTTCCGGCATCAGTAACGAACACCTCAAAGCCTTGTTTCTTTGCTAAAATTGCAGCACCAACGCCACTCTCCCCTGCTCCTATAATCACTGCACGTTTCGCCACAACTACCTCATTTTAAGCGTCACAATGGTCAACACGGCCAATATAATTCCCACAATCCAAAAGCGCGTAACAATCTTCGCCTCCGGAATTCCCTTTTTTTGATAGTGATGGTGGATCGGACTCATCAGAAAAACCCGGTGCCCTTCACCATATTTGCGTTTTGTATATTTAAAATAGGCAACCTGAATAATCACCGATAAATTTTCAACCAAAAAGATTCCGCACAACAAAGGAATCAGAATCTCTTTACGGATGATAACTGCAAAAACTGCTAAAATACCACCCAGTGCTAAACTTCCGGTATCGCCCATAAACACCTGTGCCGGGTATGAATTGTACCATAAAAACCCGACTGTTGCACCTATGAATGCCGCAATAAATATCGTCAGTTCTCCAATGTTGGGAATGTACATGATATTCAGGTAATCAGAGTAAATGATGTTACCACTAACGTATGCTAAAATCCCCAAAGTCACCCCGCTAATTGCCGAGGTTCCGGTTGCCAGACCATCGATTCCATCAGTTAAATTGGTGGCATTTGAAACGGCCGTAATAATCAGAATAATGGCCAAAGCGTACACCAGCCAACGCCAGAAATTCCCTGTCTGATTAGCAAATGGCACCAACCAGGCATAGTCAAACTCATGGTTTTTAAAGAATGGAATAGTGGTGCGAGTTGATTTTACATCTTTGGTTATGAACTGCACATCCTGAAGTCCGGATTCAACATCAATTACAATTTCCTTTTTAAAATCGCCACTTTCGTTCAGCACTCTTTCACGTACAACTACGTCTTCAGAAAAATAGAGTGTTGAAGCTACAATAACTCCTAAACTGATTTGGCCCAAAATTTTAAACTTGCCGGCCAAACCTTCTTTATCTTTCAAAAACACTTTGATGTAATCATCAGTAAAGCCAATCAGTCCCAACCAAATTGTTGTAATCAACATCAGCAGGATGTAGATATTGTCGAGCTTAGCAAATAGTAGTGTGGGAATGATAATTGAAGCCAGGATAATCAGTCCCCCCATGGTTGGTGTTCCTTTCTTTTGTATCTGACCTTCCAAGCCTAAGTCTCGGACCTCTTCTCCAATCTGCTTCTGGTGTAGAAAATTGATCAGTTTTCGACCAAATCCCATCGTAATGAACAGCGAGGTAATAATAGCCGCCGCTGAGCGAAATGAGATGTATTGGATCATCCCAATTCCGGGAATATCTAAATATTTCAACCACTCGTACAGTAAATGAATCATCCTTCTGTATTTAGTTTAAATTGAAAATTTCTTTAATAATCTCTTTATCATCGAAATGATGTTTCACCCCGTTGATTTCTTGATAGTCTTCGTGACCTTTGCCAGCAACAAGCACAATATCTCCGGGCTGTGCCAACATGCAAGCCGTGCGAATGGCTTCCTTCCGACTAACGATAGAAAGCACTTTATTTTTCTGGTGAGGCTCAATACCGGTTTCCATATCGGCAATAATTTGCTCCGGCACTTCACTCCGAGGATTGTCTGATGTAAGAATCACTTTATCGCTTTGCAACGCCGCCTCCTGTGCCATCACCGGACGCTTTGTTTTGTCACGGTCTCCACCAGCACCAACAACCGTAATCACCTGCTCGTTGCCCGTTCGGATATCAGTAATTCCATTCAACACATTTTTCAGAGCATCAGGTGTGTGGGCATAATCTACCACAGCATATCTCCCATCAACCGAGCGGAGAATTTCAAACCGTCCGGCAACAGATCTCATCTCGCTAATCACCGGCAGTACACTTTCGACTTCTTCGCCCAATAAAACCGCCGAACCATAAACGGCCATTAAATTGTAAGCATTAAATAGACCCGCGAAATGAGTCCACACTTCCCTGCCATCGACATCCAGTAACATGCCATCAAAATGTTTTTCGAGCACTTTACATTTGAAATCAGCCAAGGATTTTAACCCGTATGTTTTTTTAATTGCTGGTGTATTTTGAAGCATAACCAAGCCGTTTTTCTCATCGGCATTCGTGAGTGCAAATGCTGATTTTGGAAGCTGGTCAAAAAACTTTTTCTTGGCTTTTAAGTATTCAGCAAAAGTTTGATGATAATCCAGATGATCGTGGGTTAGATTTGTAAAGACTCCTCCATCAAACTCAACCCCTGCAATACGATCCTGATGAATAGCATGCGAACTCACCTCCATGAAGCAGTAGTCACAACCTGCATCAACCATTTTTGCCATTATTGCCTGAATTTGCAAGGCATCCGGGGTTGTGTGTGTTGCTGGTAATTCTTCATCTCCCACGTAATATTTTATAGTTGAAATTAAACCAACCTGATACCCCAATTTCTTGAATACTCGATACAGCAAGGTTGCAATGGTTGTCTTGCCATTTGTTCCGGTTACTCCCACAACTTTCAAATTAGATGAAGGATTGCAGTAAAAATTGGCTGCCATGCATCCAAAAACAGAAGCTATATTTTTCATTTTCACCAAAGTAGCCGACCCAGTCTGAACACCGTCAAATCTCTCTGCAATAACTACCTTCGCTCTTTCATTCAACGCACTTCCTATAAATTGGTGTCCATCGACATGGGTGCCGGCTACCGCGACAAAAACATCGCCCTCACTCACTTTCCTGGAATCGAATTGCAATTCGCCTACGTCTACCGAATCGTTCCCTTCGATCACTTCGTATTCCAGTCCTTTCAATATGTCACTCAGCTTCATCATTATCCTAAATCGATATAGATTGTTTGTCCTTCTCTAATTTTATTTCCAGCTTTCAACGATTGTTTTTTGACCCTGCCAATCCCTTTCATTTTCACCTTCAGCCCCGCGTTCTCCAATAAATAAAGCGCATCGCTGCCACCCATTCCGCGAACATCGGGAACCAATCCTTCTGCAACAGCCAATGCTTCTGCACTTAGCTCTTCAGTTCCTTGATTAATCTTGATTAATTTTGAGTCCACCTTCGCCTCCATCGGCAAGTCAAGCTCATTTGCTGTTATTTCAATTTCATCTTTAAAACCGGTTTTCACGATTGGAAGAGCTGCAATTTGATTCATCTCTTTTTCGCGTGGATCCATAAAACTCGCATACACTTTACTCACAATTTCTTTAAATACTGGTCCGGCTACCGATGAACCGTAGTACGTACCCTTAGGTCCTACAATAACCACCACACAAGTATATTGCGGATCGTCAGCCGGAAAATAGCCGGCAAATGAGGCCTGGTAATTTTTACGGCCGCCTTTAGAGTAACCCTCATTATCGTACGCCACCTGCGCTGTACCTGTTTTTCCGGCAATTGCGAAATACGGATTATTCAGTGATTTTCCGGTACCATCAACACATACCCCTTCTAGTAAAGCCTGAGCCTTTTTCAGTGTTTGCTTCGAGCAGATGGAAGGGTTAATCACTTCGGTTTTAAACTCCTTTTCTAAAATACCATTCCGACGCACTTCCTTAACGAACTTCGGTTTCACCATTCGACCATTGTTGGCCACGGCATTGTAAAAAGTAGCTGTTTGCAGCGGTGTTAATTTGATCTCGTAGCCATACGAAATCCAAGCCAGTGAGGGTCCCCACCAAACCTTGTCATCCGGATACTTAATGTAAGGAACACCTTCTCCTGCAAAACCAAGTCCGAGTGGCTTATTTAAACCGAAATTGTAAATCCGGTCGATATAATCTTCTTCGTGCCCCTCGTAATATTTCGTAATTATTTTGGCTACTCCAACGTTCGACGAAAGCTCAAAAATTTCTTTCATGGTCAGCTTGCCGTGCCCTCCATGGTGGTAGTCACTATCATAAATTGTCTGACCACGATAGTCCCATGCTCCGTTTCCTGTGTCAAATACATCAGCCGTATCAACATAACCCTGCTCCATGGCAACCATCATCGACATCAGCTTAAAAGTTGACCCCGGCTCACTGCATCCAGCATGGCCCAACGCAAAGTTGTAAGTTTCAGCATAGGCACCATCTTTACGGCGACCAAGATTGGCAATGGCTTTCACCTCACCCGTTTTAACTTCCATAACGATTGCTGTTCCCCACTCTGCCTGCGAAGTTTCCATCTGACGAAACAATGCATTGTTGGCAAAGTCCTGCAAATTCACATTCAGCGTCGTGACCACATCACTACCATCATTGGGTTCAATAATGGGCACATTAATCCAACGTCCCGAATAGTTGCGTTTAACAGCCTTGCCATTCTCTCCACTGAGGTATCCTTCCATCAATCCTTCGATACCGGAATAGCCGACATTACCATGAATACCTCCAAAAGCTCCTTTGTTTAATGTCCCAATGGTTCGGCTGGCCAACTCGCTGTGCGGCATCACCCGTTCATTCTCTGTCACGACAATCAACCCACTGCCAAAGATGCCCCGGTTCATTGTCGATAAGCGCTTAAATCTTTGAAGTTGATTATAGTTAACTTCTTCCGGATAAATCAAAAACCATCGATTCCCCTGCTTAAAGTCCTTATCCAGTTTTAGTTTGAATTGATATTTTGAAATTCCAAAAAACTCCGCTACCTCCAGTGCAAAAGCATCGGCCTTCTCGTCATAAACTCGTTTAATTCGTGGAGCAGCCAAATCCAATCGTAATTCATATTTTGGCACCGATGTGGCCAGAATACTTCCATCGTCAGCACAAATATTTCCACGCTTGGCTTCAATTTCGGTCGTATTGTTTTTTAAATCCTTGGCGATACCCTTCCATTTATCGGTATCCATATTTTGGATCATGAAGATTTTAGTAACGATGACAATCCCAAAAATTGCCGCCGCAAAGTAAATAAACCCAAAACGGGCTGTTATTTCTTTTCTAATCTCCATTATTCGTTGTCTATTTTTTCAACCTCTATTTTCCGGGCCGGTTCAGCTGGCTCCAACAAGTCCAATCCACTCGACTTTACTTTCGCCACAATTTCCGAAGGCCGGTTCATTTTCATCAACTCAGTCTCATAGGTTACCGACTCTGCTCGCAATTCCTTAATCGAATCCTGCGCGGCCTCCATCTTCCGAATTGTTTTTTCAGACCAATAGCGATTCGAAATCAACAGAATACCCAGAAAAACCAAGAAAAACACAAAAGGCATTTGCTTCACCACCTTTTCGCTGGCCAGCAAGCTACCGCCTAACAAGGACTTCAGTCCGTTTCGGCGATTTTCAGCTTTTCCTGTTATGTTTTTTTCTTCGCTCATACTTTTTTCGCTATTCGCAATTTGGCACTGCGAGCCCTCGGATTTCTATTGATCTCCTCATCAGAAGGAACGATCACCTTTCGGTTAACCGCTTTCAACACCGAGCTTACATTTCCATAAAAGTCTTTCTCTTGTTTGCCTTCAAAATTGCCTGACTTAATAAAGTTTTTTACCAAACGATCCTCTAACGAGTGATAGGTAATTACCACAAGGCGGCCACCTGGCTTTAACAGGCTGGCGCTTTGCTCCAGAAAATCTTTAAGCACGTCCAGTTCCTTATTTGTTTCGATTCGCAAAGCCTGAAAAACCTTCGCCAAATATTTGCTCTCATTCTTTTTTGAAACACAATTGGCAATTACAGCTTTAAACTGATCAATCGTTTTGACCGGACTATTGCGCCGTGCCGCAATCAACTGCGTCACCAACCGATAGGCATTATTGATTTCGCCATACTCCCGAAAGATCTTGAGCAAACCAGCCTCATCGTATTCATTAACAATATCGGCTGCGGTCAATTTGGCATCGCGGTTCATGCGCATATCCAGCTCCCCGGAAAACCGGAAAGAGAAACCACGTTCAGCAACATCAAAATCATGAGAAGAAACACCAAGGTCAGCTAAAATTCCATCCACTTTTTCAACATCATGGTAACGTAAAAAATTGCGGATATATTTGAAATTGTGACGAACAAATATGAAGCGGGAATCATCAAAGGCGTTTGCCGCTGCATCTTCATCCTGATCAAACCCAAACAAGCGACCCTTTTCAATATATTTTAAGATTTCGCGAGAGTGACCACCTCCACCAAAGGTGACATCAACGTAATCGCCATCGTTTTGAATATTTAGCCCTTCGATGCTTTCATTCAATAAAACCGGTATGTGATACGGTTGTTCCATGCAGTCCTACTCTCCTCCAAAAAATTCGGTAAACATATCCTTAAAGCTTTCCTTATCAGTATCTGAATAGTAAGCCTCGTATTCATTAATATCCCACAATCGAATCCGATCGCCAACACCAACGAAAAAAACATCTTTCTTGATGTTCACTTTCTCCAAAAAACTGTTGGGGAAGTTCATTCGGCAACTTTCAGGTACATTCAGGATTTTAAAATTTCGGTAGATCATATCCAGCAATCGACTTTGCCGGGGGTTATTTCTATTCAACTTTGCTTTAAAAGAGGCCAATCTAGCCTCCCATGCTTCCATTGGATAAATATTTAGACACTTCTCAAACGGATCAATCTCAATCGCCAGCTGACCACCCGGAATGCGCCCTCCCATCTCGTTTTTATAGTCGACAGGCAGCACGACACGTCCTTTTTCGTCAAATGTTGCGCTCTTTTCTGCGGAGAAATCCATGAGTTAAATGTCTATTTTTCAATTGTAAAATTAGCAAATTCTTCCTCAAAATTCCACTCTTAGTCACATTAAGTCACTTTGCACCACATTTATTTGACTTCAAGAGTGTTCATTATTTGTTAACAACAACGCAATCACTGTTAACAACGTCAACCAAAAACCTAATTAACTGACAATTACAAAACAAACAACACTTTTCAACATGCGTTAATAAAACAAAGACTCAAAGATGAAAAGAGCATGTAAAAATTATTCACACACAGGAGTATGATTATCTAAAGCGAGTTCCATGTTTTGCAAAAAATAAACAATTACAAAAACATGAAAAACTACAAATAAACCGAAGACATAAGTTAGCTCAGTTTTATTTCCTATTTTTCGGCATCAAAAAATCCAGACATGACTGATCAATATCCAAATGGCATTAAACCGATTGATATCAGGGAGGTTTTCAAAGCAAAAAATCCAAAACTTGCCAAGTTTATCCCGGGATTCGTTTACAATTACATTACCCGGATTATGCACATTCATGACATCAATGAAATATTGGCTAAATATGGCGACAAGACCGGAATCGAATTCGTGCACCAAATGGTAGCGCATTTCGATGTAACCGAAAAGGTTGTTGGCACTGAAAATATTCCAAAGAACGGTCGTTTTATTTTTGCCTCCAACCATCCTCTTGGAGGCTTCGACGGACTACTACTCATGTCGAACGTAAATAAAATACTCGGCGATGTTCGGTTTTTGGTTAACGATGTCTTAATGAACATCCCTCAACTCGAAAGTGTATTTGTTCCTATCAACAAACACGGTGGTCATGGGCGCGATGTTGCCCGTATTGTGCATGAGCAATACCAGTCCAACTCCCAAATTCTGATTTTCCCTTCAGGCTATGCTTCACGAAAAATAAAAGGAACCATTACCGACACGGATTGGAAAAAACACTTCATTCAAAAATCGATTCAATACGAACGAGACATTATCCCTGTTCATGTCTCGGGACGAAATTCAAATTTCTTTTACAATTTTGCAAATTTTCGCAAGCTCCTCGGCCTGAAGTGGAACCTTGAACAATTTTTCTTACCTGATGAGACTTTCAGACATCGCGGGCAGAGCTTCACGATAACCTTTGGAAAACCAATACCCTATGCTACATTCGACAAAAGCAAGAAACACAAAGAATGGGCTGACTATGTAAGAGACAAAGTCTATTCAATGTCTGAAATACACAAGCACTGAATTTAAAGGTAAGCACACCCACGTTCTTAAATAAATTTTTATAGTTTTGTAGCTCAACAAATTTAGCGCGATTAAGTATGAAAGATATTGTTGCACCGATGCCTAAAGAAGCTATTATTGCCGAGTTAACCCCGGATAAGCTTTTGAGGAAGACGAACAAAGGTGCCAATGAGATCTACGTGATTACACATCACGATTCTCCCAATTTAATGCAAGAGATTGGCCGTTTACGAGAAATCACTTTTCGTGATGCCGGAGGCGGAACAGGCAAAGAGCTCGACATAGACAAATACGACACGAAGGAAAATCCCTATCATCAATTGATCGTTTGGGATCCGGATGCGCAGGAAATACTTGGTGGCTACCGCTACCTCATGTGTGCCAATCTTCCGGTTGATGAAAATGGAGAGGTCGTACTTGCCACTTCCCGCTTATTTCATTTTTCTGAAGAGTTTACGAAGAATTATCTTCCATACACATTAGAGCTGGGCCGCTCATTTGTTCAACCGGCATATCAATCAAGTAAAGCTGGAGCAAAAGCACTCTTTGCACTCGACAACCTATGGGATGGCTTGGGCGCATTGATCGTTGACCATCCGGAAATGAAATACTTTTTTGGAAAAGTTACGATGTATTCTCATTTTCACACGGATGCCCGCAACACCATCCAGTATTTTTTCCTAAAATACTTCAGGGACCGGGAAAATTTGGTTTACCCCAAAACACCCATGGAGATGAATATGGATATGGAATCATTGGAGAAAATATTTAATGGCGGTTCTTATCAGGAGGATTATAAAATATTGACCCAACGAGTAAGGGATTTTGGAGAAAATATTCCCCCGCTGATTAATGCTTATATGAATTTGAGCCCTTCAATGAAAACATTCGGGACGGTTCTAAACGACCACTTTGGGGGTGTTGAAGAAACGGGAATTATTCTTACCATTAAGGATATTTACGAGGCAAAAAAGGATCGTCATATTGAGACGTACGTAAAAGGGAAAGAGGATAATTTCCCTAACCCAGAATAGATTTATAAAAATACAGATACAAAAAAAGCAGGCTTGAAGCCTGCTTTTTTTATTCTTATCGATTTCGTTATTAATACGCTCTTCCTGAAACCCCCTCAACAAAATTGATGAAGGATTTATTGACCACTTTATTGCCCCCCGGAGTTGGGAAATTACCAGTAAAATACCAATCTCCTTTATCATTCGGACATGCCTGATGCAAGTTTTCGATGCTCTGATATACAATTTCAACTTCTGACTCACAATCTTCAGGCTTCAACAATTCGGCAATTTTAGCCGATATTTCCTCCGCTGTAGACTGGCGATAAATATCTTTCACATAATTGACAATTTCTTCTTTCGGAAGATTTTCCTGTGCCTTACATTTCTTATAAACTTCGTCAATGATATGCTCTTTCTTCTTATCTTTTAATAATTCAATGGCTGCCGTAAAAGCAATAAACCGCTCCAATACTGCCATATCAATACCATAGCAATCGGGATAGCGAATTTGAGGTGCTGACGAAACCACGATAATTTTCTTCGGATTCAGTCGTCCGAGAATACGAAGAATACTTGTTTTTAAAGTAGTGCCACGAACAATGGAATCATCAATAATCACCAACGTATCTGTCTTTTCACGAATGACGCCATAGGTAACATCGTAAACATGAGCCACCAAATCATCGCGACTCGCATCGTCAGCAATAAAAGTCCTCAGTTTAACATCTTTAATTGCGATCTTCTCAACGCGGGGTTCAATAGAAATAATATCCTCTAACTCCTTTTCAGTCATCGTTCCGTTTCCTTCACGAATCAACTTCTTCTTGCGTTCAAGTAGATGCTGACGCACACCGGTCATCATGCCATAAAAAGCAGTTTCCGAAGTATTCGGAATATAGGAGAACACTGCATTTTCCAGGTCATAGTTGATTGACTTCATAATCATCGGAGCCAGCAATCGACCTAACTCTTTTCGCTCCTGGTAAATATCTTTATCACTACCGCGCGAAAAATAAATACGCTCAAAAGAGCATGACACCCGATTGTGAGGAACACGAATCATTTGCCTCGAAACATCTCCATTTCTTTTAATGATCAATGCTTCTCCCGGTTTGATTTCTTTTACCTGATCGGCTCTTACATCCATGACAGTCTGAATTACCGGACGCTCAGATGCCACAACGGCAATCTCATCATCCTCGTAGTAATGAGCAGGGCGTATCCCCCATGGATCTCGTATTACAAATGCATCACCATGTCCTATCATTCCGGCAATAGCATAACCGCCATCCCAATCTTTGCTGGCATTTTCCAAAATACTTTGGACATCCAGGTTTTCTTCAATTAGTGGCGAAATTTCTTTATTTGAATAGCCTTCGTTTTTGTATTGACGGAAACGAAATTGGTTTTCTTCATCCAGAAAATGACCAACTTTTTCGAGAACAGTTACTGTATCAGTATAATTCTTCGGATGTTGACCAAGGTCGATCAACTTCTGAAAAAGCTCATCTGTATTTGTCAAATTAAAATTACCTGCCAAAACCAATGTGCGCGACTTCCAGTTATTTTGGCGCATCACCGGATGCACAAAGTTAATGCTGTTTCGCCCAAAAGTCCCGTAGCGCAAATGGCCTAAATAAAGCTCGCCCGAATACGGCAGATTTTTATAAACCCAGTCTGTATCATTAATATCCTTACCATGCTTGATGGCTTTCTTAACTCCTTTGGTTACCTTATCAAATACATCTTGAATTGGATTTTGCTCAATTGAGCGATACCGGCTAATGTATTCCTGTCCTGGCTTAAGGTTCATTTTTACACTAACGACTCCTGCGCCATCTTGTCCCCTGTTATGTTGCTTCTCCATCAACAGGTAAAGCTTATTAACCCCATATTGCCAGGTGCCGTATTTTTCCTGATAATAACTTAAGGGTTTCTTCAGACGAATTAATGCAATTCCACACTCGTGTTTTATCTGATCACTCATTTACTCTCTTTGTCGGTAATTAATTTTGGAAACTGAATTATATCTTTCACAATAAACGCATTCGGATACGTTTTTTTTATTCGATCTTTCAAGGCTAATGCTTCGTTCTTTGTCCGAAAGTCTCCAACCCTGACCTTGAAATCAGGACTTTGAAAAATCATATAAGCCTGAACATCCGGGTATTTTGTCAGAAACTCGGTCTTTACACTCATCGCTTCCTCCCTTGCCTTCAAGCCAGAGCTGAAAAAAACTTCTAGCCGATACCCTTCAGTACCGTTCATCCGTTTATTCATCGCAATATGCCTCTTTAACAAGCTATCAATCCTTGCATCTTGCGACACAGGCAGTTGCTCACTTATTGGTTGCGACACATTTTCTGTTTCAGGCTGATTGGGGTTGTATGAGGACTGTTGAGCACTGACACTCAAGCAAAAAAGGATAAATGCGATCCATGGTATGATCAACTTCATAATTTATTGTCCTTTAAAAGTGCAAATATAAACTTAATTGGTAGAATACAAGAACGGATAATTTCAATCATCTGAAAAAACGAAAAAACTTTACATTAACATCAAATGACTAATATTTACTATTCGTTCACACAAACATAACGAAGTGGATCGAAGAAAATTTTCCATTTCAGTATTTCTTCAATTTTGATAAATTTGCGCATCGATTTCTTAAATCCGGGAAGGACTGATCATGTAAGTACTATATCTCACTCCTATTCCATTCGAAACTAAAAACTTTTAGTATTTTAAACCGTTACTGAAAAGTATATTTTCAGATTAATACAGGCTAGTCAACTTATAATATTTCCAGGCAATGAGCAAATTAATTGAAGATTTCCAGAATTATCGTTCTGAAATGAACGAAAAAATCCTTTCGAATGACAATAAAGTGATGAAACGGATTTTCAGTGTTGATACCATAGCCTACCAGAAGGGAGCGCTGAGTGTAAAAACAAAAGAAATGCTGGGACTGGTTTCTTCGATGGTGTTGCGATGCGATGACTGTATAAAATACCATCTGGAAAAATGTTTTGAACAAGGAACAACGACCGACGAAATCGTTGAAGTTTTCAGTATCGCAAACCTTGTGGGAGGTACGATTGTTATTCCACATACCAGACGAGCTGTTGAGTATTGGGAGGCACTTCAAGAACAAGTAAAAAGTAAATGACAAATTTGAACAATTTAAATTAAGGTATTATGATTGCAATCAGCGCCACTGAAAAAAAATTAACTGCTCCGATGGATCTGAGATTCGGACGTGCTCCCTATTTTTATATCTCCGATGGTGAAGAATCTCGCTTTATCGTGAACCCCTACTGCCAGGAAGAAAATAACGTTGCTCCCCGGGTTGTGGAATTATTAGCAACCGAACGGGTTGATAAAATAATAACCGGGGAAATTGGACCGAAAGCACACGCTAGCTTGCAGAAAAACAACATCCAGGTTATCATGCTTGAAGAGGAGCGGATTAAAATAAACCAGATACTCAAAAAAATTAACTCCTGATTTCGACAATCAATCGTATAATTCAGTGTTTAAAAAGGGAATAAGTGCCAACATAATTGCGTGTTGGTAAAACTGCTGGCGCGTAATCAAGTCGTGAGTCAGTAAGCCAACGGCGCCATTTTGTTGTTTCGAATTACTTGCTTTGAATACCTGATCATCTGCGTCTCCAAGCTCCAGACCTTGCCCTATCAGTTGCGCAATTTCAGGAGGTAACTCAAAACTTCCTGTTCGTCCAAGTGCTAGTTTATCCCCATTCGAAATCGCAATCCATGCAAAAGCCTGCATCCGAGCATCCACCAGATCAACACCTCCTTCAATACCAACATAAAAATCGGCTTTCAAATCAGCGCGCATCAAATTATTCACCCTGTTTTTTGCTCCTGTCCTGGTTTCGCCATCACTCATCGGCTGATCCGAGACATCTGATTTCACGGACAAACCAGCAACATCAACAGGATTAGTGAAGCACATTTTGAAAGCTTCTTGAACAGCATTAACTTTGACCGGATTTTTAGATGCAACCAGAATTTTCATTCGGATAAATCTATAAAATAATCAGTCAATAAAGTTACTTTTACACCGAAAAAATATCCAGAGAATGATTATCCGCGAAGCAAAAGTTAAAGACGCCGGACAGATTGCAGAATTTCAATTGGCTATGGCCTTGGAAACAGAAAACATACAATTAGACAAAACAACAGTTGATCTGGGTGTAAAACACGTATTCGACGATCAATCGAAAGGAACTTATTATGTAGCTGATCGGGATGGAAGAATCATTGCATCACTGTTAACAACATACGAATGGAGCGACTGGAGAAATGGCACCGTTCTTTGGATTCAATCGGTCTACGTTTCACCCGAATTCAGAGGAACCGGCGTATACAAAAAAATGTACAGCCACATCCAGGGCTTGGTGAAAAAAGAGGATCGTTTAAAAGGAATTCGTTTGTATGTTGACCAGAGCAACACCCCGGCTCAACAAGTCTATCAAAAATTAGGTATGACGGCCGAGCACTACCGGTTATTCGAATGGTTAAAAGACTGAACGATGGAAAGAAAACCAATTTCACCTGAAGTTCGTAAGCAACTGATCATTGCTCAGCGAAATGAAATTACAGAATATAATATCTACAAACGGCTGGCAAGTCGGATCCAAAACGACCATAATCGCAAAGTTTTAAACGACATTGCTGACGATGAACTGCGGCATTACAAAATCTGGCAAAAATACACTGCCCGTGAGGTAAATCCGAGCCAATGGGATATATTTAAATTTTACTGGATTGCCCGTATTTTTGGAATTACGTTTGGTATTAAACTAATGGAAAAGGGCGAAGAAAATGCCCAAATCAATTACAACCAAATTGCCAAAGAGGTTCCCGAAGCAGCCGGCATCAGCAAAGATGAAAACGACCACGAAAAAGAACTGATCAAGCTCATTAAAGAAGACAAGCTGGAGTACATCGGATCAATCGTGCTAGGACTAAACGATGCTTTGGTTGAAATCCTGGGAACTTTAGCCGGGCTGACTTTCGCCTTGCAAAACACCAAAATAGTTGCTTTGGCCGGAATCATAGCCGGTATTGCCGGTGCATTATCCATGTCGTCGTCGGAATACCTCTCGAATAAATCAGAAGGCAATGAAGACGGAGCAATTAAGTCTGCTATTTTCACCGGTCTGGCCTATCTGGTTGCCGTTGTCTTTCTAGTCGCACCATTCCTCATTTTTGCATCTCCCTTTGTGGCGCTGGCAGTTGCTGTAGCTGACTCCATATTTGTTGTCTTTGTTTACAGTTATTACATCTCAGTAGCCAACGACCAACCATTCAGAAAGCGATTTTTGGAAATGGTCATTCTAAGTACAGTAGTTGGTTTGATTTCATTTGGGCTGGGTTACCTGATTCGCATTGCTTTTGGTATCAAGGTTTAAAACAATCCAAGTCAAGGCTTGTTAATCTGAAAAAATGGAGAAATATTGTGAGTTTTTATTTGTCAAAATTGATCCTTGAAGGAGAACACCAACGACAGGATTTTAAATATTGCATCAGCGATTCTAAAAAGATTGCCAAATCGCTGGTTGCGTTTGCCAACACCGATGGTGGACGCCTTTTGATTGGCGTAAAAGACAATGGCAATATTGCGGGAGTGCGGTCGGAAGAAGAATACTACATGGTTGAATCGGCAGCCAAAATATACAGCAAACCCGAAATTGATTTTACAACCCATCAACATTTTATTGACGGAAAAACGGTACTGGAAGCCACAATCAAATCAAGTGAAAACAAGCCGCATTTTGCAAAAAACGATGACGGAAGATGGATGGCCTACTACCGGAAGGATGACGAAAACAAACTGGCCAATAGAATTATGATTGAGGTTTGGAAAAAAGAAAAACGAAACAACGGCATATTCCTCAACTACTCAAATTCGGAACAATTTCTGCTTGATTATTTGGACAAAAACGAAACCATCAGCCATTCGTCATTTACCCGGAAAGCGCAAATTAGTTATCGCGAAGCCGAGCGAATTATTTCTGATTTTATTGTTTTGGGAATTCTTGAAATAAGAACCTCAGAGAAAAATATCATCTATGCTATTTCTGAAAATTTCGATCGCGATGAGTGGAATATCGAAAAAGTCCGGTAGCTTAAATAGTCATAAGTTCTTTTCAAGGTCAACTGATTTTACAATCATTTAATTGCAAATAGCGAACCTTTCTAATAAAAAATGAGTTCTTTTAGATAGGGAATAATTCTCTGCAAAATGATTCGTTTTTTAATACACTTTTCTATTTTACTTGCTATTCTAATAGCTTTTGTTCGTTGTAATAACGGCGGAACAGATCCTGTTGAACCTCCAATCCCTGAAGTTCCGGAGCAAAACATTAACGACAATGTTACTCCAAATGATTTTTTATCAGATGTTAAATACAAACAGCTTGTTATTGAGGCGGTATACCTCGATGGGCAACAACTCGATAGTCTATCAATTTATAAGTTAGTCTCTTTTCTGGATGAACGTATCCACAAACCGAAGGGAATCCAGCTTTTTTACAAACCAATTCCCAAAACCGGAAAAACCTCTTATTCGTTAGAAGATTTAAAAACTATTGAAGCGAGTTACCGGGAAAAATTGACGAATGACACGTTGCTGACCGCGTGGATTTTTATTACGAATGGGGATTATGCCGGCAACAGTGCTGACGAAAAAAAACTGGGACTAGCCTATGGCGCAAGCTCATTTGCCTTGTTTAAAAAAACAATTCAGGAATATAGTGGAGGTGAAAATCAGCCCACAACACACAACGTGGAGACCACGGTCTTAAAACACGAATTTGGTCATCTTTTTGGATTGGTAAACAATGGTACTCCGATGATCAATAATCACCTTGACAGCATTCATAGCAGTAATCATTGCTCCAACCCAAGGTGCTTGATGTATTATGCTGCGGAAACCAACAATTTTTCTTCAACTTTTTCAACCAACAGCACTCCTGCACTACGGTCCGACTGTATAGAGGATCTGAGAAACAATGGAGGCAAATAATCTATTCAATTAATCAATAATTAATCCGGCTAATCCATTCATTTATATATTTCTGATTATTTTTACTGTTCTAAAATAAAACAGACAAACATGAAGAAGATAGCAACTTTTATCTTGAGTATTATAATGGCCTGCTCGGTGCATGCTCAGGAAAATTACAAAACACTGACAAAAGAAGATTCAGTTAAAGTTTATAGAGGTACGATCAATTACGAGGTGAAAAAATATGAGGATTCATTCAAAAATAAGAAGCCGAAAAATATCATATTAATGATTGGCGACGGAATGGGAACGGCTCAGGTTTTTGCGGGATTAACAGCCAACGGAGGTCATCTGTTTCTTGAAAATTTCAAACACGCTGGCTTTTCGAAAACACAATCGGCCAGCAACTACATTACCGACTCAGCAGCCGGAGGAACAGCTCTTTCAAGTGGTTATAAAACATACAACGGAGCTATTGGTGTTGATGCCGATACCGTTTCGCATCCTACAATTTTAGAGTTGGCCGAAGAAGATGGCTTATCAACCGGACTTGTTTCCACTTCTGCCATTACCCATGCAACACCTGCTTCATTTATTGCACATCAGTCATCGCGTAATATGTATGAAGAAATTGCCGCCGATTTTCTGAAAACGGATATCGATGTTTTTGTTGGAGGTGGATATAAACATTTCACGGAGCGTAAAGACGGCCGAAACCTGGTTGAAGAACTGGAAGCCAAAAATTACACGGTATTGAAAGACATTGATCAGATTGAAAATTTCACCGAAGGTAAATTAGTTGGGTTAACAGCACCCGAGCACAATGGCCGAGCTCCTGAACGAAATGGATTGCTGCCCAAAGCGACTGAAAAAGTGATTGACCTACTCAGTCAAAACCATAAAGGATTCTTTTTAATGGTTGAAGGGTCTCAAATTGACTGGGGGGGCCATCAAAACAATACCACATACATTACCGAAGAGATGCTTGATTTTGATCAGAGTATTGGCAAAGCCCTTGAGTTTGCCGCCAACAATAAAGAAACGCTGATCATAGTAACGGCGGATCATGAAACCGGCGGATTTGCAATAAATGGAGGCGACATCGAAAACAAAATTGTTGAAGGCGGATTTGCAACCGGACACCACACAGCAGTTATGGTTCCTGTTTTTGCTTTTGGCCCGGGAGCTGTAAATTTCACAGGAATCCTTGATAACACTGAAATTGCCAATCGAATGATGAAATTACTTGATTTGAAATAGATTCAACACTCACAGAACTAAAAAACTATTGAAGGGACATGCTTTCTTTCAATAGTTTTTTAGTTTTAGAGCTTGGTTTAACTAAGCTTTTTCCAATGAATTCGTCAACAGACATAATTGACCGCAACTGAACTTCTCCTCTTCAGGCTTATTGTTTCTAAACATTTCATTGGCCGTTGTCATGTTCGGGGTAGCATTGGAAATAAAGCCAGCTGATTTCAACGATATTCTACGAAAACCCAAGTCGGCAATTACGGGAATTATTAGCCTAATATGAAGAAGTGGTCGCTGAGGCATGAAATCGCGAAACAGCTCGTGTGACTTGCCTTTTGGCTAAGTCGCAAAAAAATAACTGTCGTCAGAAAAAATCATTAGATCGAATTATCCATGCCTGAGAAATAAAAGGCGCTTTCTAATTTAAACCGACAAGGGAGAACAAGAGGCAAAATTTGTATATTCACGCGGACAATATTACCGCATGCATCACGAAATTGGAACATACCTGATTACTCCCTTAACAATCATACTTCTCATGTCAGGAGTCACAGGGATAATCATCAGTGTTTATTTGTATAAATACCGAAAAACGCCGGGAATTTTGCATCTGTCGCTTTTACAAATTGCGATAGCAGCCTGGGCTTTTTTTTATGCTCTCGAATATTCTGCCACGGTAATCGAATCAAAAATATTTTGGTCAAAACTCTCGTATCTGGGTATTGTTTTTGCTCCGGTATTTTTCTATTTATTCAGTCTTCATTTTGCCTATAAGCAGCACCGAATAAATGCGACTCTACTAGCTTTGTTATTTGGGTTATCTGCAATTTTTTTAATTTCTGTAACCACCAATGATTACCATTTCCTACATTGGAAATCTTATCATGTTGATCCGAAATTAAACACCACGATATACACGTATGGGATATCGTTCTGGCTTGTTTTTGCTTTCAACTACATCTTGCTAACCTTAAGTATAGCCAACATCATTCCGTTAATCTTTAAGTACCCGGAAAACTACCAGCAGCAAATCATTTTCATCGTTATCGCTTGTGTGTTTCCCGTGGTTGGCAATGTGATGTATGTTTTCAATGTTGGACCGATACAGGGGTTTGACTGGACTCCAATTTTCTTTGCTTTTTCCGGAGTTATTCTAACATACATCAATCTGCGATTTGGCATATTCGACCTGGTGCCAATTGCCCGAAATAAACTATTAGCCATTTTACCCGACGGAGTTATTATTGTTGATAAACACCGTCGGATTGCAGATGTGAACCCAGCCTTTCTGGAGCTCACACACCGCAGCAAAAATGATACAATTGGAAAATCGCTGGCAGATGTGTTCCCTAAACAGAAATCATTGATTGACCAACTCGCCCCAAAGGAACAAATTGAATCGATGGATCTGGAAGCAGAACTAAGTGGCCAACTTACCTATTTTGATATTCGGGTTACTTCGCTGTTTGATCAAGCCAATCAGATGAATGGGAAACTGATTGTCTTGCGGAATATTACCGAAAAAACAATCTATCAGCAATCCATCCAAAACACGAATCAGCAATTAAAAAAAGAGATCGAAGAAAAGGAAAAACTGATCGCTGACTTGGATGCATTTGATCACACCGTGGCTCACGATTTAAAAAACGTGATTGGTGCTATTGTTACGTCCAACGATTTGCTGAAACTGGAAATTGAGAACAAGAACTATCAAAATCTGGAAGAGATAATTGAACTGATCCAGCTTTCGGCAAACAAATCTTTTCATGTCATTAAAGAGCTGTTGACAATGGCCAGTGTTCGGCAGCAGGATATAAAAAGAGAGCAAGTGGACATGGCTGGTATATTAAAAGAATGTGAGATTCGCCTGGACGACATGATTAAAACGTCGAACGTCACCATCATCAAACCCAAAGAATGGCCCACAGCTCTTGGCTATTCCCCATGGATTGAGGAGGTGTGGGTTAATTATATCAGCAACGCCATTAAGTATGGTGGAAAACCTCCGGTTCTCGAACTAGGGGCAAAACAATTCTATCATGAGAAGAAAATTCGCTATTGGATAAAGGACAATGGCAATGGGTTGACAAAACAAGACCAGACAAAGCTGTTCAAAAAATACGAGCGATTCAACCAAACACATATCGAAGGAACCGGACTCGGCCTGTCAATAGTCAAGCGAATTGTGGAGAAGCTTGGTGGAGAAGTTGGTGTAATTAGTGCCGGAATAAAAGGTGAAGGCTGCATCTTTTACTTCACGTTACCTCAAGAATAAAATACGCTGAAACGACCATGATCAAAATTTTGCTCACCCAGGAGGATGATTAGTGGGAATTCGATGCATTGGTGTACAAAACTTAAGAACTACAGCGACGTACGGAAATTGTACAAACGTAAAATTAAAAAGCACATGAAAATTATTGCACTGGAAAAAGAACTTCCACACGCTAAAACGACAGACTTTACTAAATACGCTAAAGAAGAGGCCAAAAAAGCCTGGGAATTTCAGCAAGACGGGTTTATTCGTGAAATTTACTTCCGGGCAGATGAAAACAGTGCCGTTTTAATTCTTGAAGCTAATTCGGTTGATCAGGCAAATCAAAAATTACAGCAGCTTCCCCTCGTTGAAAATAAGCTCATTGAGTTTGAATTAATCCCTTTAAAAGCCTATCCCGGATTTGCCAGACTGTTCCAATAATTAACGGCGTTTACGTTTATGCTTCTTCCGCTGTTTCGCCAGGTTTTTGCCATCTTTTCGTTCCACAGGCGGCTTTCTCTTTTTTTCGTGGAAAGCTCCTTGAAAAGTAGGATCATCCATTTTCTTTTGTCGGTCGATTTCCCGCGATTGCTCTTGCGCTTCAGCTTTCCCGGTCGGTTCGATCACCACTTCGTCAGGAATAGATTTTTCCTCAACTTTCATTCGGATAACCTCTTCAATTTTTACTAAATGGTATTCCTCCGCGGGATCAATCAGGGCAATTGCCTCGCCATGATTATTGGCTCGTGCAGTTCGTCCAATTCGGTGCACGTAATCTTCGTAACGCTGTGGCAAATCAAAGTTGATGACATGTGTTATCATTGAAACATCCAGTCCCCGAGCCGAGACGTCGGTGGAAATCAGTATTCTTAATTCTCCATCTTTAAAGGCCTGAATCGCATTCATCCGGGCATTTTGCCCCTTGTTTGAATGAAGTATCCGCTTCTCCCCTTCCGTCTTTCGTTTGATGACTTTAAAGACCTTTTCAGCGTGTTCCTTGGTTCGCACAAAAATCAAAACCCGGCTAAATACCTCCTCATCTTCTAACCAGTGCCGAATCAGATTCAACTTGGTTTTAAAATTCGGAACTTTATAATAGGATTGTTTAACCAACTGGGCAGGAGTAGCCGATGGAGAAACTTCGACACGCTCCGGAAAATCAAGAAACTCGTGAGTCATTACTTCCACCTTCTCATTAAATGTTGCAGAGAATAGCAGGTTTTGCCGCTTGACCGGAATAATCTCCAACAATTGACGAATTTGTGGCATAAAGCCCATATCCAGCATTCGGTCGGCTTCGTCAATTACAAGTGTTTTTATTTTTTTCAGCGAAACAGCATTGGCATGATACAAATCACGGAGTCGCCCGGGGGTTGCCACCAAAATGTCAATACCCGGCTCAATCAAAGCTGCGTGTTTGGTCCATCCTACGCCACCAAAAACGGCAGCATGTCGAATGTTACTATAGGGAGTCAACTCTTCAATATCCTCTCCAACTTGGATCGCTAGTTCCCGGGTCGGCACCAAAATGAGTACTCTCGGATCTTCGCCTTCGGCTTTCACCAGTTTGGAAAAAATTGGCAACAGGTAAGCTGCGGTTTTGCCCGTTCCGGTTTGCGCCACTCCAACGACATCCATGCCCGACTTAATGATAGGGATTGCTTTTTCCTGAATAGGAGTTGGATGTTCGAAGCCAATCTCGTCCAACACCTTCAAAATTGACTTGTTTATTTTTAATTCACTGAAACTTGTCATAGGCCGCAAAGATACACTTTTAAATTTCCAGTTTACCAAACGGATGTTCCGGTTTTTAACCGCGTGTTTTGAATTGTCAATTGAATTGGGTGCCGCGGTTTTCACCTGCGCATTGATAATCGCCGATTAGAAGCTGAAGCACCCTACGTCAACTTGTACATTTTCCCCGGCAAGCTCGCTACCAAACCTTTAAATTCGAGTGCCAACAATACTGAAGAAACCTTGCCCATTGGCATTTGCACGATGGAACAGAGCTGGTCGATGTACAAAGGAGCCTCGTTCAACGAATCAACAATTCGCTGCTCTTCATCATTCAATTCAACAAACAGTTGCTTCTGTATTTTGGTTGGTTTATCCACAGTTTGTTGCCACGACATGGCATACTCCAGATCATCCAAGGTTTCAATCATTGCCGCTTTGTTTGATTTGATCAGCTGATTGCAACCTCTCGAAAACAGATCGATATGCCGGCCAGGAAGTGCAAAAACATCGCGATTGTACGAATCGGCAATATCTGCGGTCACCAGTGAACCACCCTTTTCAGCTGATTCAACAATTATTGTGGCATCAGCTAAACCGGCAATTATCCGGTTGCGGCGCAAGAAATTCTGCCGATCGATTTTCGTTTCGCTAATAAAGTCAGTGACCACGCCACCCGACTCAAGCATTCGCTCTGCCACCTGACGATGCTGCCGGGGATAAATCTGATCCAAGCCGTGAGCAAAAACACCAATCGTTGGCACTCCATTTTTCAAACAAGCTTTGTGAGCCGCAACATCTATTCCGTAGGCCAAGCCGCTAATTACTGTGTAACCGCCTCGCTGCGCCAGATCCTGAACCAACCCATCACAAAAATCGCGGCCATAGTTCGTTGCATTACGGGTTCCTACAATTGCCACCGTTTTTTCTGCATTAAATTGGATATTCCCTTTCCAGAAAAGCATGAGCGGTGCATCCACGCAGCGCTTTAATCGCATGGGATAATGGTCATCCCAAAATGAAACATAGTGAATATCATTTTTCAGAATAAATTCAACTTCCTCTGAAGCTCGCTCCAGGGCGTCGCTTTCAATAATGGCACGAGCTTTTATTTCACCAATGTACGGTATTCGTTTTAAGGCTTTTTCGTTGGCATCAAAAATAGGCTTAATCCCGCCTAAGGCATGAACCAATCGTCTGGCATTGCCTAGAGCAATACCCGGAATTAATGACAATGCAATTTGATATTTTAGATTTTCTGTTTCAGACATCCACGAGGTTTATGATAAATTTAGTTATTCCCTCCTGAATTTGCAAGTACTATTTTTCCATTAAATATTGAGATAAATCGGCCTTAATCGCACCAATATCTTTCTTACTCATCGCCGCCAAACTGACAGAAGGATATTCGGCAACTCCTCTTTTTGTCTTTACTTCCAGAAATAAATCGCTAAATAAAAACGTCTTCTTCACTTCAGCTTTATGCAAAAGCACTTTCCTGAACTCAATTGAATTATATTCCTTACCGAAAAAAGAAATGATAGGATAGTAACGCACTTTAATCATCTCATTGGTCGACTCATACTGCACGTAATCCAGTCCCACAATTTGAAAAACAATAATAAAAATGATTAACAAACCGCCATTTATCAGCGCAAATAAGTCCATCTCCTGCCACACAAAAAGCAAAATAGGCAATAACAACAGCACAACTCCCAGATTAAAACCTCTTTTTATTTTCTGTGAACGCTTTTGATTCGATATCTCCATAACCTTTTATTGAATTGTAAATAATGAGCCGTTTTTCCTATTGACTTTATAGCACTGCTAAAAATATCTTAACTTTGTGCTCCGCATTTTAAAACAGACAAATGGCGACATCAAAAATACATTCAAATATTATCTTTTCCCAAAAGGTAGCTGACGAACTCGAGAAAATCGTTCAGCAATTTCCTGCCGGCAAAGTATTTTTATTGACCGAAGAAACACCCAAAGAGCTTTGCCTTCCTTCAATCAACAATGTTATAGAAGAGTATGGCATCAAAACAATCAGTATCCGAGGAGGAGAACCCAATAAATCAGTTCGCTCGGTAGAGCAAGTTTGGGAATTCCTATCAAAGAATGGTGCTGACCGCAAATCGCTGCTGATCAATATTGGTGGCGGAATGCTCACCGATTTGGGTGGTTTTGTAGCCTCAACCTTTAAACGCGGAATGTCATTCGTAAATATCCCAACAACTCTGTTAGCACAGGTTGATGCTTCGCTAGGCGGAAAAACCGGCATCAACTTTAATGGTTTAAAAAATGAAATCGGGGTATTTAATGAGCCGGATGCAGTCATCATCAACACCAGCTTTTTAAAGACAATTGATGCGGACAATTTCCTTTCCGGTTATGCTGAAATGCTGAAACACGGCTTAATTAAAAATCCTGAGCACTGGGAAGAATTGATGCAATACGATCTTAAAAAGGTCGACTACGATTCGTTGCAGGAAATTATTGCACACTCGGTAGCTGTCAAAGAATGGCACGTGCAAAACGACCCGACCGAAAAAAATATCCGAAAGGCATTGAATTTCGGGCACACGGTTGGCCATGCTTTTGAAAGTTATGCTCTATACGACAATCGCCCAATCCTGCATGGTTTTGCAGTGGTTTACGGAATGATTGTCGAGTTGTACCTTTCTACTAAAGTTTGTGGTTTCGACCAGAGAAAGTTAAAGGAAATCAACCAGTGGATGCTTCAAACCTATGGCAAGTTTGAAATTGAGCCATCAGCTTACGACGAGCTTTACGAGCTGATGACGCACGATAAAAAGAATGAAGGCAGCCGGATTAACTTCACCTTGATATCAACAATTGGTCAGGTTGAAATAAACAAAGACTGCTCAAAAGAATTGATTATTGAAGCACTTGACTATTATCGTCAACTCTAATTTCGGAATAACAAATCATGAAATACCGCCTTTCCAAATCAGATAAAACCGTTAACGGAAGTATTGACCTTCCATCGTCGAAAAGTATTGCTAACCGCGCACTGATTATTCATGCCTTGAGTTACAGTCCTTACCATTTGAAGAACTTATCGGTTAGCGACGATATTGAGGTAATGCAACAAGTACTGACCTCCAACACCAATAAATTTGATATTGGACATGCAGGAACAGCCATGCGCTTTCTCACAGCTTTCCTCTCGCAGATCGTTGGTGAGTGGACGATTACCGGGTCAGATCGGATGAAGCAACGCCCAATCCATATTTTGGTCGACGCGTTGACCGAACTGGGAGCAAAAATTGAATATGTGGAAAACAAAGGCTATCCGCCACTTCGTATTTTTGGCTCACATCTCAAAGGAAAAGTATTGGAATTGGATGGAAGTATCAGCAGTCAATACATTTCGGCATTGCTCATGATTGCCCCTGTAATTGAAGGAGGCCTGACACTGCGGTTGAAAAACAAAATTACCTCGCGCCCCTATATTGAGTTGACGCTGAAATTAATGAAGCAATTTGGTGTTCGTTCCGTTTGGAAAGGCAATGAAATCCTTGTTGCTGAACAAGCTTACCAAGCCCGTGAGTTTACGGTTGAAGCAGATTGGACTGGCGCATCTTATTGGTATCAACTAGCAGCATTGTCTGACGAAGCTGAAATTGAGTTGAAAAACCTTCGTTTGATGAGTTTGCAAGGCGATTGCCAAATTGCAGCTTGGTTAAAAGATTTTGGAGTTGACAGTCAAGCCACTGGCGATGGTGTAATTATTACAAAGTCGGCTGACATTCAACCCAAACATTTACAACTCAGCTTTATTGAAAATCCGGATGTGGCACAAACCATGGCGATGCTGTGCGTGCTTAAAAAAGTCCCTTTTCATTTTACAGGCCTGGAAACTTTAAAAATTAAGGAAACCAACCGCATTGCGGCACTGCAAAATGAGCTGGCAAAATTTGGAGCCGAAATTACAGAACCCAAACACGGCGAGCTAAAATGGGATGGCAGTTTCTCGTTACCCAAAGATGAAGTGCCTTGCATTGCGACTTACCACGACCACCGCATGGCACTAGCCTTTGCCCCGGCTGCGATGTTTCAAGCAATCGATATTGACGACCCAATGGTTATCTCAAAATCGTACCCGGAATATTACGAACACTTGAAACAAGTGGGATTTGAAGTAACCGACCGCGAGTAGCAAATGTTTATACAATGAGTTTTTGATGGTCATCAACGACCTCAAAGAAAGTCATCCGGCACTTATTTCAGGATCTGCTTGAAGTCAACGCAGATTCCGAAACAAGTTCGGAATGACCTTATCTTTCAATACAGAACTCGCGACAACAAAAAAAGCCACCACCTTCCGGCAGCAGCTTTTCAATGTATAAAGTATCTTACTCAGGCAATATTGGTAAACACCTGTTGAACGTCATCGTCTTCCTCCAGCTTATCAATCAACTTTTCAATTTCCTCCAGCTGTTCTTCGGTAAACTCAACAGCCGAAGTAGGAATCCGTTCCAGGTTTGATTTTTTCACATCTATTTTTTTCTCCTCTAAAGCTGATGAAAGCGTTCCAAAAGCAGTGTAGTCACCATAGGCATAAACAGTTTCTTCATTTTGCTCAATGTCATCCAGCCCCGCATCAATCAACTCCAGTTCCAGCTCTTCCAAATCCATACCTTCGTAGGCTTCGAACTGAAAAACCGCTTTTCGGTCAAACATAAATTCCAACGATCCGGTTGGCACCAAACTACCGCCAGCCTTATTGAAATAGGACTTTACATTGGCTACAGTACGGGTTGAATTGTCCGTGGCACATTCGACAAAAATAAGCACCCCATGTGGACCTTTTCCTTCGTAGTTAACTTCGGTGTACTCGCTGGCATCTTTCCCTGCTGCACGCTTGATGGCCGAATCAATATTGTCTTTGGGCATGTTTTGCGCTTTGGCATTCTGAATCGCTGTACGCAGCTTAGCATTCATGTCCGGATCAGGGCCTCCTTCTTTGGCTGCCATTGTTATTGAACGCGATAACTTTGGAAAAATTCGAGACATATGTCCCCAGCGTTTTTCCTTTGCTGCTCTCCGGTATTCAAATGCTCTTCCCACAGTACAAATATTTTAGTGTGAATGAATTATTTTAAACGACTGCAAAAATAAAAATAATCATTCACAATTGATTTCTGAAAGGCTAAAAAATCGATTTTCGTATATTATTCATCGATTACAAAATAAAAAGTAGCTCCTTCTCCATAAAGCGATTCGACCAAAATACGCACATTTAGTTTCTGAATAATTTTTTGACACAGAAAAAGTCCAATTCCTGTTCCTCTGAAATATTGCTATTGATCATCTTCCACTTTAACGAAACGCTCAAAAATCTATTCCTGATTTTCAACGAACATTCCAATTACTAATCTCATAATTCATTCTAATATAACCGAATCAACTATCTTTACGCCCCTAAATGATTAAACTTGCAAAAAACGCACACGGTCCGAAATGGTAAAAAACTCATAATCAACATGAAAAACACATACTGGATATTCCTGATAATTGTAACACTTGCTTCTTGCTCAGGCAATCGTCAATACATTTCGAACGAAGGATTTATTTATGGCACCATCTATCATGTCACGTATGAAAGCCCTGAAGGTAAAGATTTACAAACTGAAATAGAAGCCGTGATGAATGAAGTGAATCATTCCATGTCAACCTACGATTCAACATCAACCATTTCGAAAGTGAACAGGAATATTGACACTGAACTGGATCAATATTTTACGACCGTCTTTAAAAAAGCTGAAGAAATTTCGGAAATTACCAATGGAGCATTTGATATTACCGTTGCGCCAATGGTCAATGTTTGGGGATTTGGTTTTAAAAACAAAGAACAGGTCACATCAGAACTAATCGACTCGTTGAAAAACATTGTGGGTTACAAAAAAGTTCGAATTGAAAACGGAAAGCTTTTAAAAGATCATCCGAATACGATGCTCGATGCCAGCGCTATTGCAAAAGGTTTTGCAAGCGATTTAGTAGCCAACTACCTGCAAGATCAGGGCTGCGAAAACTACATGGTTGAAATTGGAGGTGAGGTGGTTGCCAGCGGTAAAAACGCCAAAGGCAATTACTGGTCAATTGGGATCAGCAATCCGGATGACAATGAGTTGTTCACGGAGCAAAAACTAAAGGCTATCGTAGAATTGAAAGATATGGCTTTGGCTACTTCGGGTAATTATCGCAATTTTTATATTGAAGACGGGGTGAAATACGCCCATACCATTGACCCAAAAACAGGATATCCGGTTCAACACAGCCTCTTGAGCACAACCGTATTAGCCGACAACTGCATGACTGCCGATGCCTTCGCAACTGCTTTTATGGTCAGCGGATTGGAAAAATCCATTGAAATAGCCGAGGCAGAGCCGGAAATTGAGGTGTACTTTATTTATTCGGATGAAGCAGGCAACTACAAAACCTACATTAGCCCCGGCTTTAAAAGCATGCTTAAAAAGGAGTTTTAAGAAGATGAGAGCTTGAAGGCAGCGGCCGCCTGTCGCCCTGAATATATTTCAGGATTTATAGAAACATGTTGTGGTTACGAAAAACAGAGTATGAATAAATTCAGACTGACTTTATCCTTACAAAAAAAAGGAAGCTTAGCAGCCTCCTTTTACATCATTCAATATCGATAGTTCTTTAAATGAAAGTTGTCGTTTGGCTTTGGCCTGCTCCATTTTATCGAAAGTTTGAGCACAGGTAATTCCACGTGCTTTCATATGTTTGTTACTTCCAATATGCAAGTTTGGAAATTTCCCTTTCTTTTGAATCAACATCCGAACAGCCAACCCAACAAAAGCAATAGCAACCAATGCCACTGCCAATCCAAATACTATTAAAAATTCCATTGTTTTATCCTTTCTTTAACGCCACAAAAATACTTAAAATCAGGTGAACCGAAAAATTTAAGCTTCCTTTCATTATAAACAAGATCACCAAACAAATGGTTGAGTTTTAGTTTCGGATTTTAACAGAACGAAAACAAGTCCGTGTGAGCCATTCCCAAAAAACTTGTTGGTTAAAATCACATCATAAAATCTACTCCTTCGCTACATTATTTTCCAATGAATGCGAACTGGGAAAATAGTTCGCCAGTTCACGATCATCACGTTCGAAATAGATTAGGTGTTTGAGCATCAGCACCCCATGAGAACGCACAATATGGAATCGTTTTAAATAAACGAATGCCCGTTTTATTTTCAAACCTTTTAAGCTTCCTTCCTGTTAAGAAAGACAAAAACAAACATAAAATCGTCTAACTTTTAAATTACAGAATTATGTCATTTGAATTACCAGCATTACCATACGCAAAAAGTGCTCTTGAGCCATACATTAGTGAAAAGACATTGGATTTTCACTATGGGAAACATCACCAGACCTATGTGAATAAGCTGAACGACCTTGTTTCAGGAACCAAATTTGAAAATGCTGATTTGGAAACGATCGTCAAAGAAGCTGAAGGTGGGATTTTTAACAATGGCGCTCAGGTATGGAACCATACCTTTTATTTTATGCAGTTTTCGCCTGATGGATGCAACGAACCAAAGGATAATCTGAAAGCTGCTATTGAAGCAGAGTGGAAAACCGTTGAAGGTTTTAAAGAGGCATTCTCGCAGGCAGCTGCTACATTGTTTGGTTCTGGTTGGGCTTGGCTAGTTAAAGACGATGCTGGTAAACTAAGCGTCGTTCAGACCAGCAATGCAGCCAACCCAATGCGCGATGGACTAACTCCAATACTGACTTGCGACGTGTGGGAACACGCTTATTATTTGGATAAGCAAAATGCCCGTCCTAAGTATGTGGAAGATTTCTGGAAAGTACTGGATTGGAAAGTTGTTTCAGAGCGATTTTAATAGATCGCATTGACACATTTTGGGAAAGTCGATCTGAACTTGTTGCTGAGTATCCTTTTGTTACAGATACTGAAACAAGTTCAGCATGACTGACTCAGACTTGACAAAATAAAAAGAGGGAATCGTAACGATTCCCTCTTTTATGGTTATTTATTACTTCAGAAACCGAATCGTCCAGGGATAGCGATAAAACTCGCCTTCGTTTGCTTTTATTGCGGCAATAATGGTTAGCACCAAAGCGCCAACTCCAACAATTGCCAGCAACAGAAATCCAATGCCTACAATAATTAACAGGCTCGACACGAACATCAGGATGGTTACGGTAATTTGAAAATTCAAGGATTCCTTTCCCTGATCATCGACAAAACCATATTCTTCCTTTTTCATTAAATAAACAACTAATGGGCCGATGACATTCCCGGCAAAGGGAATCACCAAACCTGCAAAAGCAGCAATATGGCAGAGCATACCCCACATGCGCTCGTCCCGATCATCAATGATTCTTTCCATGTTTTAATTTTTTTCTTTGCAAGATAGAGAAGTATGGTTTGAAATCAAAACCCATAATACTTGTTCCGGCCATTAATCCCGGCTTAAGTCAACACCCGGTTCAAGCACTGCACTACGCGCGAGCCGAACACTTGTTAGCTACCGTTTTTACTTTTCCAGTTGGTTGTTCTCCATTAGTTCGCCTTTATGGATTGAAAATCCATAGTTAACACGGATCGGATTGCAAATCCGATCCAGCAAGGATCCAAAAGTCAGTAATCTATTTTTCATTTTCGTAGTCTGTTTTTATATTGGGCACAACGGTTAGTACATGTTGCGGAGCGGATTTCGGAGAGCGTTCATGTTCTGTAGGACTGAACGATGGAACGAGAATCCGCAGTTGCTAACCGCACCAACCCCGCTCTGAAATATGTACTTTGTTATAAGCCGGCTTTTTCTCTTTTCAATTCTTTAATCTTTTCTGTGTCAATATAATGAGTAGCATAAGCATTTTCAATATTATCTTCTCTGGTTTTACTAAAAATCAGTCTGGATTTAACCCCTTTCCCAAATTTGTTATAAGCTGTCCAGGATTGTTTTAAATTTTTATCTTTTGCAATTTCTTTAATTGTCCTGTTTATAAAAGTCAAAGTCCCAAGATTTTTATTGCAGACTTTTTCCAAATATGGAATTTTTCCAAATCTCCAGTCTTTTATTTGGGCTTTACTTAAAATACCCAATTCACATAATATGTCGATGGAACAAATAAATCCTTTATCTGTTATCAACTGATTACTAATTTCTTTAATCTTATTTTTTAATTCTGTTCTGTTCAATTATTTTTTGATAGTTTAATTTTAACATCCCAAAATTCTTCTTCATTCGTAAACACGAAACGTTTATCTTTTTTCAAAAAAGCACACAATTCTTCTTCTTTAAATGTCAGATAATAAGATTGAAAAATGAAGTGTTCAATCAGGTCGTAAAATCTGGTTGGTTTTCTCTTGTTCTTTAAAAAGTTCGCACAAAATATTTTTGTTTGTTCATCTAATTTTAAGACAATTGGCTTTTCAATCCACTCAAAATCATTTTCTGTTTTTCCTAATCCTAAAAGTGCATCGAGAATTGAATGAACAACATCAGAATAACCGGGTTCTTTTTTATAAATAGGGGTCATAAAAGAAAGAGCTTGTTCAAATTCTTGATTATAAACCAGAGCTTCGCCATATCTCCATTGACTTTGTAAATCATTAGGATATTTTTCAGCTTTATGTTTTCTTAATTTTACCAGTCCAGCCCAGTCTTCTTCTTGGATAAGTTGATAGTCACCTTCCCATTCTTCGAAGTCATAATTGTCAAAATCATTTTCCATTCTACTATTCAAAATTAATACTTTGCATCTTTCTTTCAAGCTGGCTTATAACGGTCACTTGTATGTGGTCGGGCGGGATTTCCAACAGAAATCCTGTCAGACCCGCAGGAGGTGGCAACACTGGTTTGACTTGTCAAACCGAGAAGACCCCCGCCTGCCATATTACAAATTGTTATAGGGCGTTTTTTATTATTCATTTTCTTCAGAGTCAGGAATTCCTTTCAATTCATATTTCTCTTCAGGAGGATATGGCAATCTTAAATTCCATGGCATATATCTCTCAAATCTTATTTTGAAAGGCAAGAGTTTGTCAAGTTTCACCTTTAATTGTTTGTCGAGATATATGTAATCTTTGTCAAAGAAGTACCTTGCCCAATTATTCCTAATTTCTATAAATGCAGATTCTACAATCTTGATTATCTCAGAATAGAATTCTTGATTTGCATCTTTCGTGATAATGTCGACAATTCCTTTTGAGCGAACAAATTCTCCGAAATAAGCCGATTTTATTACTTCTTTTTCTGGTAAACTTTGCCTGTTATCTGGATTGTCAATTGCATAAACCAATGAGTCTTTTAAATCCGATATGTCAATTTCTTTGTTCTCAAGTCTGATTTCACTTTTTAAATTGACGAATAGTTCAATGCAGTTGCAATAACAAAAACAGTGGTAATTTTTGATATTTTGTCTATCCCACATCTGTCTCAAGGAATCTGTAATTGTAAGAATAAGAGGTGAACTGGGATTTTCAATCAAGTATTTCTGATAATTTTCTATTGACTTTTTACCTACAACTTTTCGAATAGACTGACTATTGACATTATTTGTAGTCGTTAGAAGAAAAATCAATATGTAGAAAATGTGTCTCATCGTCTTTTTTCAAAATGCCCTATAACGTTTAGTATATGGCAAGTAGGGCAGTAGAAAGCGATAAACTTTCAAGTTTGCACTGAGCCAAAACGTTGTATTTTGTTTTTATCTTATTCATTTTAAAAGCCAAATCAACGATTTGGCGGTGTTTGTAAATAGCATTGAGCTTTCGTAAACCACCGAACGCCCTATTTGCTATATACCGTGTTGAACTAAATCCGCCATTCGGCGGACAGCTGCAACCAAAGTTATTGAATGTTTGTAAATTGATGTCATGTTTAACAAATAAATATTGATCATCATGAAAAAAAAGAAATGAACCTACCTTA